>ULYR01073330.1_pt1 | contig 11339 bp, 9 predicted proteins | sample 1962341 | NCBI WGS metagenome assembly ULYR01 (sample SAMEA4835868, study PRJEB28245) | human gut metagenome | biome: gut microbiome; material: fecal sample | place: Denmark | collected 2008 | reverse complement strand
TACAATGACCCGCTGGGCTATGCGGATTTGATTCTGAATGGTGACCCGGAGAAATATTTGAAGAATGTGACCGGAAGACATAAGTTGGAAGATTAAGGATCATGCAGATAATCGTCCATTAAGCTGCCCGTGGCATACGCCAATTCAAAAGGTGTTTCCTCTGGGCACTGGTGAAATGCTTCGTTCTGGTAAAACGAAGCCACCTTTACGCCAAGCTGCCGACTGCCAGAATGGATGATCAGCCAGAAATCGCCGTTTTGGGTTTTGTCTACTTCGATAAAATGGTTTCCGCCGCCCAGCGTTCCCACAGCACAGAGTGCCTTGTCTTTTTGGACATGGTGCAGACAGTGCAGGGAGTCCAGACTTGTCCGTTCTGCAAAATGGTGCGGTGCATTTCGCGCACTTTTACCGGAAGGGATGCTGTCCCAAATCAGCTTGTCCAGCTTTTGAAGCTCCAGACGCTTTGCCCGGAGCCTGACAGCCAACATCCCACAACCAATATGGAGCCTTTGGGCACCCCGATGCGTCGCTCCAGAATAAGGGAGTAGAACGCTTTCTGAACTTCCTGCGAGCATGCGTTCAACTCATCCAGAAACAGACAATAAGGCTCTTCTCGTGCGATCATCCGGGGCGGGCAAAACACACTGCGCCCGTCCACGATCTGCGGCACACCAATGATATCTTCCGGTGCAAGTTGGCTGCCCAGCAGAGAAACACAGGGCAACCCCATATCTTCGGCAAACTGCTCCACGATGGCAGATTTGCCGATGCCGGGTGCGCCCCAGATAAAGACCGGGCGCACGAGGCCGACATTCAATAAAATATCCAGAAGCTGCTTCTGGTTGACCGAAACTGTGAGATTCAAGGCGATTTATCCTCCGTGATGCGACGAATGACGATTCCTGTATAATTCAAAGATTTCATCTTCCGCGCCCCTTTCCATTTGTTTGAACACAGTATAACAAAGCAGGATGACAGATTCTGTCATCCTGCTTCGGCTTTTTGTTGAGTTTTGCGGTTTAGTAGTCCTTCAAGGCTTCGCAGATCTGAGGGCGAACTTCCACCCCGAACCGGAGGCACAGAGTCTTGACCATCCGGACATAGATTTGCTTGGCCGGTTCCCACTGACGGTTTTCCAGTGCCGTACAGCTGGGGCGGATGTAGTCTTCCCACAAGGACTGATACAGTGCGTCGGGATCCGGAGTGTGATCGATGGCCTGCACCAGCAGCGGCCCCACGCGGTAATATTCCCGGACGATGGCTTCACCCTGTGGCGTGGATTGCAGCTTGTTGTCCCGGAACCAGCGCAGCAGGTTCAGCTCGCGGCAGTCATCCCCGGCGTGCAGTGCACGACAGGTGGCCGTTGTGATAAAGCAGCCACTGTCGTGAGTCTGGTAGTTGGACGTTGTGCGTTTGTAGCTGTTTTTCTCCTGATAGGCGGTAGTCTGTTCTTCTTTTTCTTTTGCATCTGCCTGATAGCACGCACGCAGGGAAGGCTGCAGGGATGGGTTCTTGAAGCCTTTGAGGGCGGCCAGCTGATAATAGCGTATGGCCTGCTCCGTATTCTGGGCGACACCATAGCCGTGATGGTACATACATCCCTTGCAGAAATTAGAAACGCCGGTGTCAATGCCGGAAAGCAGGCACATGGCCTCGGAATAGGATTCGCCCAAGCAGAACAGCACCACACCAAGAATCTCGCTGTTGTGCAGTGACTGATGGCTGCGTTCCTCGATGAGATAGTGGCACAGGGAACAGAGAACCTTTCCGTTCTCTGCATATTTTTTTCTGGCAGCATCGGTCAGGCTGGTCGAGCCGATCCGCTTGGCGGTGGAAAAACCAGAATCATACAGCTTGTCCACGATGAACTGGATGGCGGGTAGATATCCTTTGACTGCGGCCAGCTTATAATAAGTGAATCCCGGATCGGCCAGATCGGAGTATGTTGCACAGCGCGGGGTGCTCCGTTGAGCCATTGCCACGCAGGCTTCCGGCAGCAGACCGTTGACCAGCACGGAAAGATCAATGGAAGAGGAAGCGCAGTTGTAGAGCTGCAACAGCTTTTCTCCGGCGGGCAGATATCCCCGCTGGAAGCTTTCGGTCAGGGCCGAGGTGACGTCTTCTGGGAACGTGGCAATCAGGCTTTTTGCGTAATATTCCCGGCCAGAGGAAAGCCGGTTCGGCTTCAACAGGTCCACATACTGGCGCAACGTTGCGCGGGACAGACTGTCCGGGTTCTGAAGTTCCAGCAGCATCCGGGCCTTTTCCCACTCGCCGGGGCCTACCGTGACGACTGGAGCACTGACGGGTTTTCCGGCCTTCTTTTTCAGGTAGGCCTGTACCAGCGGAAGCTCCGGATATTCCAGTGTACGCAGGCTGGCTTCGATCTTCTGCCCGAAACGGGTCTTTTCTCGCTCTTCGGTAAAGAAAATCTCGAACACAGCATCCCACACACGGCGGGGCACCTCTTTCCCGCTGGAAGAGAGATCCCGCAGATCCTTTTCGTTTTCCGTCAGGCAGGTGTGAATCGTTTCCAGAACAGGCTGCAGGGCGTTCCACTCGTTGTTCAGCTGGTCTCCGGCCTCTTTGGCCGACTGTCGGAGCTGCGGCAGGGCATCGTTCTGTTTCTCGCCCAGCCGCACGATGTCATCGGTGATCTGTCGGACGACTTCCTGCATTTCATTGCTGCTGCGCAGATAATAGCATTCCATCTGCGTAAAGAGTGCCTGAAAACGGTATTGGAAGCCGTACAGAATCGGGTGGATGGTGCTCAGACAGGGAACCAGCATCGCCCAGTCCATGCGGGGACAATGGCAGAGTGCCGGGTGGGCTTTCAGTGCGGGAACCAGCTCCGGTTTACAGGTGACCGCGTCAAAATGATCCAGTCCGCGCTTGGAAGCGGTCTGGAAGCCGCGGGAATTAAGACAGGCGATCTTTCGGCTCACCGCGCCCCCGAACAGCTGCTCTGCCCGGTGGTAGACGTTATCGAAAATAAGCGAAACGTTTTTGACCGCCAGCGGGGTGCGCAGCAGAAAGACTTGGACGATCTTGTTGAGAGCCACGCGGTTCTTGCCGCTTTCGGTCAGGAGCAGTTCATATTCGGCGGGGGACAGGGCAACATGCCGGTTGGCATAGTTCAGAACTTCCAGCTGATCCTCTTCGCTGTCCACGATCAGAAATGGAATCTGTGTCTGGAGCCGGAGCAGCGGGGCAATGTCTGCCCAGTGCAGGAATGCGCGCCGGAAAGGCTCAAAGAGAGTGTTGGTGTGGTAGTCCGAGATCAGCAGGCAACCGGTGCCGGCCAGCTCGGGGCAGAGGTACAGGGGTTCCATCTCGTCCAGCAGACCCTCAGCCTTTTTTTGCAGGGCGGGCGCATCGGGATAGCGGGAGGCTTTGAGCTGTGTGGTCAGGTCGGTATGGACCAGAGCGTACAGCTTTTCGTAGTGCTCCCACGACCCGGTAGTGGTCTCTGCGCGCTCCTCCTGCATGATCCGAGCTAGAACGGCTAGATAGGCTGTGGTATTATCCATGTTGATCCTCCGACTGAATGTAGCTTGCGATCTCATGATTTATCTGTGTCACGAGATTATCATAGCGCTTGAGCAGCTTCCTTAACTGCGTGTACTTTTGCTGTGTTCTGCCCCACAGCTCCACCAGCGAGCGGATCTGCATCACCTGCCGGGAGCGGGTGATACCCCCAAACAAGTCCCGCGCTGTGTGCCCGGTCGTGTCGATGGCACGGACAAGGTTCTGGCGCAGCTGGTCTTCCAGTTTCTGGAACGCAGTGAACAGATCATTGCTGCGCACGGAATCCTGCAGGACATACTGGAAGAACACCGGGATCAGATTACCGCAGTACTCTTGGTTCTGATTAGAGGAATAGGCCGTGACCCCGAAGCATGGGATGGCAGTCCGGACCATTGTCTGCCGGGCAAGATTCAAGATTTCATGGATTTCATGCTCCGGTTTCAGATCGGCTTTGGTGAAAACAACCAGAACTTTGGTCTGAAAATGCAGCGAGGCCAGAAAATCGAGGTCATCCTGGTTCAACCCGCCGTTGTCGATATCCACCAGCCAGATCAGATAATCGGAAGCGCGGAGCTGTTCAAAGGCGCGCTGTCGGTCGGAGAGAGTCATCTTGGAAAGGCTCTTCTCATCGTATTTCGTATAGCCCGGCGTGTCCAGCAAGGCGATTCCTTCCGGCAGGATGAACGAACTGGATTCTGCAATAATGCAGTCCAGAAAAGCCGAAAACCCGATGCCATATGTATCGTAGAATTCGTGGGTCAATGCGCCCATGGACTGCGTGGTCAGCGGGGTGCTATAGCCGTAGATGCTGTTGGCAGAAAGCGTATCATGGTCGGCTTTGATGATGTAGGTGGGAACAGAGGTGGTGGGTTTCTGGTCAACCGGGAGCAAGTCCTGAATGCCGGAAATGGCGTTGATGAAGCGGGACTTTCCGGCACTGAATTTGCCGCCGAAGCTGACCACAGCCTTATTCTGGAGTTTCCGGATCTTCTGAATCTCGGTCAGCCGGGCACACAGGTTCAGGAATTGCTCGTACAGTTCCAGCTCGTTGTCCAGCGAAATCTCTGAAAACAAGGCAAACAGTTGCGCCACCATGGACTTGATTCGGTGGACGGGCGGCTGCTTTTCGTTGCGGATCAGCTCCGACAGCAACCGGACGGCCTGACTGCTGTCGGAAATGTACATATTGGGTTCGGGCACTTTTATATCCTGAAAAAGCGTGCTCAGGTCGGGCTCGTCTTCGTCAATAATAAATGGCACGGTGTCACACCTTTCTTATGATTTCCGCAGGCGGGGAACAGAACCCGTCAGTGGGAGCTGTCGGTCTGTGCCAGCTGTTTTTTCATCTGCTGGATCGTTTTGTCAAACTGCTGATAGGCAGCAAGGTAGGTCTCGCGCTCCTGAATCTGCCCCTGAAGCTTTTCCAACTCGCCGCAGAGCAGCTCCTGAATCCGGTCGGCAAAGGTCACGGCTTGTTTGTTCAGCATATTGGCGGCTCCCTGCAGCGCGGCGGTCAGCTGTTGGCCCATGACCTGGTCGATCTCGTTCAGCAGTCGGGTCTGAAGAGATTTCAGCTTGTGGATGTCGTCGTTTTCCGCATAGCCGGAAGGAAACTGACTTTCGACCTTGTCGATGTAGGTTGTGTAGTCGAACCGGATCTCCGGACTGGAAAGCTCGTTCAGCACATTCTGGAGCGGCAGCCGGATGTCGTCCTCGTCAAACTCCATGTCGCTCTTCCGGAAAGCATCCAGAACCACCTCGACAATGCGGTGGGAGAGCTGCTCCCGGTTGAAGACATACTGGAATTCCTGGTTGATCGTGTTCTGGCAGGTGGAGGCGTGGTGCTCAAGGTTGGTCACGACCTCCGAAACATCAACCCGGTTGTTCGTGACCGTATAGGAGTAGTGCTCTTTTATTAAACCGAAAAGGCCTGTGCCTTCGACACCATGCCGTTCCTCGGAACTGGTCTGTACGTCCAGCCGCTGGTGGTTCTGCTGTTCCAGTGTGAGCTGCGGTAGCAGCTGGTTGACTTTGTTTTTGCATCCGATGGCAGCACCGTCAAAAATGTACATCAGCTTGCCGCGGGAGGACTCCATGACCTGTTGAATCGCTTCGGTACGCTGCAGGAGCTGCTCAGAGGTAGAATTTTTCAGGGTGGTGCGGCTGGAGGACAGCTCCTGCTGAATCTTATCCAGTGCGCGCAGATGGTTTATCTGTGCGGTTTCCAGCAGGGTATTGTTTTTGCCATGGATGATTTCTGCCTTCTGCTGTCGCACGGCTTCCAGCGTCTTCAGGACCTTGCTGATGCCGCCGATGGATGACAGCAGAGTCTCGTCAAAGTCCGGGAAGTTGCTGTGCAGATTCTGCAAAACAAGGTTCTCTGCCGGACTCAGCGGCTGATGCTGCTTCTGCTTGCGGGCCATGGAAGAGCAGGTGGAGGAGACGAACAGCAAATCGCTTCCGCTGATCTTTTCCATGATGCCGGCCCGGCGGGGATTGTTACGCATAGCCTGCTGCATGGTGTTACGGAACTGACCCTTGTAACTGTTCAGTGCGTGTTGAGAGGCAACAGCAAAACTGCCTTTCGGCTCGTTCAGCAGGCCGGAATCCAGTTTGCTGCCAACCACGATCACCTTCCGCACGCCGTTGTCCGGCAGACCGTTGGCCATCAGGCCGACCGTGTTGGCGTCCATGAACTGGCTGCACGGGGACAGCAGGATCACGACGTCGCAGGCGCGCAGAAACTGCCGTGTGGCATAGCTGCGGGAGACGATAGGGTCATTCAGGCCCGGGGTATCCACAATCTCCAGATCCTCCAGCTCAGGGAGATTCACTTCCAGCTCGACATAGTTCACGATGGGCGTGAATCGGCCGTGTGCGCCAACGTAATCCTGCAGCTTGGCCATGATGTCACCGTCCAGCACGTCCGCATCCCCCAGATGTTCCAGGATGGCAGAGTTCGAGCCGACCATCTGGGTCAGCTCTTTGGCGCTTTTCAGCACCTCGGAGACATCCTGCTGGAAGAGTGTGCGCTCAAACACTTGCTTGGAGCACACGCCCTCTGTGCTGTCCGCGTGGGACCTGTCATAGATTTTGCAATAGTTGCTGTATTTAGTGTTCAGTTGCTCCTCGTATTTCTGCGCGTTGTCCTCGATTTTTTCCCAGTCCTTCCGCTCATAGAAATGCACTGTTGCCTGCGGCGTCTCGGAATAGCGGATGCGGGTCAGGGCGGCGGTCATGGGGGTGGCCGCCTTGGGCAGAACGTCCTTGCCGCCAAAGATACAGGCGTTCAGAAAGGAGGATTTTCCGGCCTTCATGGCACCCACGATACCGATGCTCAGCTTGCGGGCATCCTGCTGGGCGCGCTGGATCTCAGTTTCCAGCGTTGTGGTGACGGACTGAAAATCAAGGAACTTGCCCTCGTCGAACAACTCCTGATGTTCGCTCAGGGTCTGTTCTATCTGCCGGGCCTGCTGAAGATACGCATTTGCTTTTGCTGGATCAAATCCCATAATTCGTTACCTCAACTGCTGCAGCATCTTCTGGATTGCTGCAATGTCTTCTGCGATGTACCCCTGATAGGCGGCAAAAGTTTCGACTTTCTGCGCCTTCTGCTCCTTGACGGATGCAATGCTGTTCTGCAGCTGCTCCAGCTTCTCGTCCAGCATCGACTTGTAGGCGGCCTGCACTTCCCGGGTGCTGGTCTCGATGTTGGTGCGGATCTGCGGGTAGAGCTTGTTGCAGATCTGCGGAATCACATTGTTGATAAAATTTCGTTTGACGATGTCCTCGTCCTTCTCTGCAAACAGCCCCTCCAGCAGGTGGATGATGTCCGGCAGCAGGATGATTATGACTTCCAGCCAGGGTGCGATAGCGTCGGTGGCAGCGGCCACAACGCCGGTGATGGCGTGGTAAAGGGTATTGTTGCGGTCATCCTTTTTGTGCTTGCCCAGCCCGGATTGGGGAGCGGGGGTAAAGGTGCCGCTGTCAATCAGGCTCTTCAGGTTGGAGGCGAGGTTGGTGGTCATCGTTACAAGATCCTCCGCGTCCATATCGTTGTGGACGAGCTGGTCAAACTGCAGCTCCGCAGTGATAGCATCGATCTGGCCGGATACGATGTTTTTCATGGATGCCACGAGCACCGGCCGAATGGTTTCCAGAATGATGGCCTTCACAGCGGTCTGGTTGCCGTTCAGCAAGGCGGTGGAAATGGTGTCGGCATGGGCGGTCAGCGCTTGCCGAACCGAGGCCAGGGTGGTCTCAGTCTGGGGATCGAGCTTGTCCTGTGCCTGCTGTGTTTTCTGGTCAAACGCGTCCGCGAGCTGTTTCTTGCTGCGCTCAAAATTGCGGAGGCTTTCGTCCAAATCGTGGGTGTCCAGACTGAGTTTGCGCTGCTCGATCTGCAACAGTTTTTCTGTGTTTTCCAGATCGATGCGCAGCTGCCGGGTCATGATACGGTCGAAAGCTTTCTGTGCATGGAACTGTCCGAGAATGGATTCCAGCTGGGTACAGCAATCCTCTGCCCTGGCAGAGATGGGATAGACTTTGTACGGGAAGCCCCACATTTCCAGAGTTCCCTGTGCGGCGGATACGATCTGCTCCACGGTATCCGGGGTGATTTTGTCGCACTTGTTAAGGACAACAGCAATCTGATCGCTATAATGCGAGATCTCCCGGATGAACTGCAGGGTGGTTTCGTCCAGACCGCCCTTCTCCTGATCAACGACTACTAGATAGGCTGAGCCGACCCCGATGTAGTTCGACAGGGCCTGCGCATGGGCCTCGATGCCGGAATCGAACCCCGGGGTATCCACGATGGTATAGTCCGCAATGCGTGCCAGCGCAGGGGCATTCACATGGTATTCCAGATGGCTGTACTCCTCCGGAAGATATTCCTTGCCAGCCTGCAACTCCTCGCAGGAGCCGTCCTTCCGGTAGGCAAAGGCCTGCTCGGTGGTGTCATAGACCAGCTCGGTGGCAAGCGCAGTCTGCGGCTGCTGGGCCTCCTTGAGGAAAGCGGGCCGCTGCAGCAGTGCGTTCAGCAGGGCACTTTTGCCGGCACTGAAATGCCCCACCACAAGCAGCTTGATTTCAAAATGATCTCGCAGCTCTTCGGACAGCTGAAATGCGTCCTGAAAATTCCGGTCCGGATAATGTGCTTCCAACTGCTGGCGCATCGCAAGTGCATGGTCAAACTTTTTACGATCTACCATTGTTTTTCTCCTTCTTCTTGGATACTGTCGCTTCTGAACGGCCCGGCATCCGGCATGGCGTTGCCGAAATTCGCAAAAATCAGACCAGATTTGTGAAATTCATAGTGCGATTATAACATAAATTGCATAAAAATACCATAGGGCGAGCCGCAAATCTGTACATAAGCGGTTTCTGCTGGATGCAGGTCCAGTATACAGAATAAAAACGACAGAATCTGTCATTCTTCAATAATATAATCGAATTGCATTTTAAACGGATTTTTCGTATACTGAACACAGGAAGTGGGGGCTGAGCAATGGGCTATTCCAAAAACGAACGAATTTTAGACCTTTATGAGCAGTTATGTGCAGGCAGGACGCTGACCAAAGTCAAAGAAGCACTCCGGTTTGGCATTGACGAGCGTTCTGTCCAGCGGGACATTGATGACATCCGGGCATTTCTTGCCGAACGTAACATAGCAAAAGGAGAGAACCGGCAGATCATTTATGACCGGCAGCAAAAGGGCTTCCGGCTGGTGGGCAGTCCCTCGCCGCTGATGACCAACAGTGAAATCCTGGCTGTCAGCAAAATTTTACTGGAAAGCAGAGCCTTTACCAAAGAAGAAATGTCGGGCATTCTAAACAAGCTGGTGGCAGGCTGCGTTCCGCTGGAAAATATCAAGCTGGTTTCTGCGCTGGTGTCCAATGAGCTGTTTCATTATGTGGAGCTGACCCATCCGGTAGGCATTCAGGATAAGCTGTGGGAGATTGGGTGCGATATCCAGCAGCATCATCTGATGCGTATCCGCTATCAGCGGCAGGGCGCAGACGCGGCATCTGCGGTGGAGCGCATTGTGGAGCCGGTGTCTATCCTGTTTTCGGAGTATTATTTCTATCTGAATGCCTATATCACGAAAGAAAACGATGGAAAGTATACCCGCAAGTACGATTACCCGGCCATTTTTCGCATCGACCGCATTGCGGACTATAAAATTATGGAGCAGACGTTTTCGCTGCCGTATGCCAGCCGGTTTCAGGAGGGCGAGTTCCGCAAACGGGTGCAGTTCATGTATCCGGGGCGGCTGCAAAGCATCCGGCTGCGCTACACGGGCAGCAGCGTGGAAGCTATCCTTGACCGCCTGCCCACGGCAAAAATCGTCTCACAGGATGCAAATGGGTATCTTGTCGAGGCCGAGATTTACGGCAACGGCATCGTGATGTGGCTGCTCAGTCAAGGGAATCGAGTCGAGGTGCTTGCACCGCAGACTCTACGGGAAGAGATGTTCCGTGTGCTGACGGCCATGCTGGAACGATACCAGCCCTGAAACAGGGCAATCCGCTTTTCACGCAACAGCAACAACACTGGTTTGCAGGTCGTAGACAAAAAGCAAAGATGACAAAATTGTCATTTCAGGTGAACAGAATAATGCAAGCAAAATAGAAAGGAGAAAAAGATCATGAGAAAGACACACGCACCGGACACCGTCAGACAACCTTTGCCACCGGAGAAACCGCACCGCAGAAAGTTGGGACGCAAACTGGCAGATTCACTGGAAGCAGTGCCGCAGAAACCAGCACTGGAATCCTTTCCTGTGGAAGAACTGGACGGCAGTGGAATGATCCGTGCAGAAAAGCCGATTCGTCCTACCCCACTCCCGCCACCACAGGAGCTGATTTACTGATGGTCATTTTTATGGGGAAATATAGAAAAAACGACATTTCCGTAGGACAAAAAGTATGATAGAAGGAGACATATGAGAGAGCCAAATAAATCGGAAGTTGGAGAATCGTGCTATATAAAACGAACCCGTAATAAGCATAAAATTGTGAAGCGTCTAATTTTCTCTTGACAACATACGGTCTTGCCTTTGAAATAATCTTGGAGAATACTATTATTGAAAATAGGAAAGGCTGCTTTATAGGAAAGATAATCTTAGATGACCTCCGCAAGCGTCTGGAACGTCTGGACGAAGACGCAGACCTGATGATCGACAATAACGACCGCTATCAGATGGTGATTGTAGGCGGCAGTGCGTTCATTTTGTTGGGAAAGCTGCTGGAAGGCATGGCAGAATACTATTCGGCAGAGCTGTCCGAAAAAGTGATTCGTGGTCAGACCGAGAACGCCCTGAAGGGTAAGTGCACTGGCGGTACGGGAACCATCGACTACAAAATCGATGATGACAAGTTCTATCATCTTGACCCGCTGACTGCTCCGCTGGTGCTGGAAGCCTTTCAGAGGTATGACAACGGCGATAAAATGGTGGAGATCGTAAACTTCCTCAACGACAAGGGTGTCCGCAATATGCTGGGCGGAAAAATGACCCACAGCAGCGTGAACACCATGTTGAAGAACCGCCGTTTTGAGCAACAGAACGGTCTTGCGCAAGCAAGATGGAGGGGCCGTGCCCCGACAAGTTCGGATTTGTCCGGCTCTGCTGGACCATAAATCAAACGATTTCACGTTAGAAATCGTTGGATTTTTTTTATTTGTAGGCTGGCATCATTTGGTTTTGACCACAATTCTGACCACAATGCCAAAGATTTTATCTGGTCTAATTAGTGCTGTTCCGTCCAATTTTCAGGCCGAAAACGCCTCGCTGAACAACTGGATCGCAA
>ULYR01062778.1_pt1 | contig 11346 bp, 9 predicted proteins | sample 1962341 | NCBI WGS metagenome assembly ULYR01 (sample SAMEA4835868, study PRJEB28245) | human gut metagenome | biome: gut microbiome; material: fecal sample | place: Denmark | collected 2008 | reverse complement strand
CAGCTCATGGCTGGCGGCGGTGTCGCTCTCATCGGCACCACCCTGGTTCCTCTGCTCTCCGGTCTCTTCGGCTAATCGGGAGGTAACACTTGGACAGCATACTCGAACAGATTACAGACTGGCTGAAAGAAATGCTGGTCAGTGGAATCATGCAAAATCTGTCCGGGATGTTTGATTCTGTGAATCAGCGAGTTGGAGATATTGCAACGCAAGTCGGAACAACCCCGGCGGCTTTTTCGCCGGGGATTTTCGGCATGATCCGAAATGTCTCTGAATCGGTCATCGTCCCGATTGCAGGAATGATTCTCACCTTCATCGCCTGTTATGAATTGATCCAGATGATTATTGACCACAACAATCTGGCGAATTTTGAGTCTTGGATCTTCTTCAAATGGGTTTTCAAAACCTTTCTGGCTGTTACCATCATCACGAACTGCTTCAACATCACCATGGCGGTCTTCGATGTATCGCAGCAGGTCATCGCCGGTGCGGGAGGCATCATAGCAGGTTCGACTGCTATCGATTCTGCCGCGCTGGACAGTATGCAGGCAACTGTCGAAGCCATGGACTTGGGGCCGATGCTGGGGCTGTATTTGCAGTCCTTCATCGTTCAGACCACCATGTGGGTGCTTGGCATTCTGATCTTTGTCATCGTCTATGGCCGTATGATTGAGATCTATCTCATGGTCAGCCTTGCACCCATCCCGTTCTCCACCTTTGGCAACCGGGAGCAGTCGCAGGTCGGGCAGAACTATCTGCGCTCCCTGTTTGCCATCGGGTTTCAGGGATTCCTCATTCTTGTATGTGTTGGCATCTATGCCGTCCTCATTCAGAGCATTGCGTTCTCGCAGGACATTATCGCGTCCCTGTGGGGTGTTGTGGGATACACAGTGCTGCTGTGTTTCACTCTGTTCAAGACCGGCGGACTTGCCAAATCCGTACTCAATGCACATTAAGGAGGCCAAATGGCAGCTTATATTTCCGTTCCCCGTGACCTTACACGGGTTAAATCCAAAGTTCTTTTCAATCTGTCGAAGCGGCAGCTGATATGTTTTGCCGCCGCAGCCGTCATCGGCATTCCGGTATTCTTCCTTCTGAAGCGGACCGGCAATGTCTCTCTGGCAACGCTGGGGATGATGCTGGTCATGCTGCCCATGTTCTTTCTCGGCATGTACGAGAAAGATGGTCAGCCGCTGGAGAAGATTGCCCAGCACTTCATTCAGGCAAAAATCATCCGTCCCCAGGTGCGCCCCTACCGAACGAACAACTACTATGCAACCCTGATTCGTCAGGACGAACTTGAGCAGGAGGTACAGCGAATTGTCCATTGAAAAAAAGAAATCCAGAAAAGCAAAGGCAGCTTCTTCGGCTCCGGTTTCCACGAAAAAGCTGTCAAGAAAGCAGCAGAAGGAACTGCAAGCTGCGGTGAAGAAAGCCAAGCGGGACGACGGCGTTCCCCGGACGGCCCAGCAGTCCATTCCCTTTCAGCGGATGTTCCCGGACGGTATCTGCCGTGTCACAGATCGGTACTACACCAAGACAATCCAGTTTCAGGATATCAACTACCAGCTGGCCCAGCAGGAGGACAAGACCGCCATTTTTGAGGAATGGTGCTCCTTCCTGAACTTCTTCGATTCCAGCATCCATTTTGAGCTGTCTTTTATGAATATGTCCACCGATGCGGATACTTTTGAAAAGAGCATCCGCATTCCTTATCAGAACGACGGTTTTGATGATGTCCGCGCAGAATACGGCATGATGCTCCGGCAGCAGCTTCAGAAGGGCAACAACGGTCTGACCAAGACCAAGTATCTGACCTTCGGAATTGAAGCAGATTCCATGAAGCAGGCAAAGCCCCGTCTTGACCACATCGAAGTTGACCTGATGAACAACTTCCATCGGCTGGGTGTTGCTGCCAAGCTGCTGGACGGCAAGGAACGGCTCCAGCTGATGCACAGCATGTTCCACATGGGGGATCAGGAGAAGTTCCGGTTTGACTGGAAGTGGCTTCCCAAAACCGGGCTGTCTGTAAAGGACTACATTGCGCCCACCTCTTTTGCCTTCCCCGGCAGCAGAATCTTCCGCATGGGAAAGCTCTACGGGGCCATGAGCTATTTGCAGATCACCGCTTCCGATATCAGCGACCAGCTGCTGAAGGACTTCCTGGACATGGATTCCAGCGAAATCGTGACCATGCACATCCAGTCCGTCGATCAGAACAAGGCCATCAAGCAGATCAAGCACACCATCACGGAGCTGGATCGCAGCAAAATTGAGGAGCAGAAAAAGGCTGTCCGCGCCGGTTATGACATGGACATCATTCCTTCCGACCTCGCCACCTACGGCAACGATGCCAAATCCCTGCTGAAAGAACTCCAGTCCCAGAACGAGCGTATGTTCCTGCTCACCTTTTTGGTTCTCAACACCGGCAGCACCAAACAGGAGCTGGAGACCAATGTCTTTCAGGCCAACTCCATTGCCCAGAAGCACAACTGCAATCTGCGGCGGCTGGACTACCAGCAGGAGCAGGGGCTGATGTCCTCTCTGCCGCTGGCTTATAACCAGATCGAGATTCAGCGGGGCATGACCACCTCCAGCACGGCCATTTTTGTTCCCTTCACCACACAGGAGCTGTTTCAGGATGGAAAGGAAGCCCTGTACTACGGCCTGAACGCGCTTTCCAACAACCTGATCATGGTTGATCGGAAGAAGCTCAAGAACCCCAACGGTCTGATTCTGGGCACCCCCGGTTCCGGCAAGTCTTTTTCTGCAAAGCGTGAGATTACCAATGCCTTCCTCACCACCAGTGACGACATCATTGTCTGCGACCCCGAAGCCGAATATGCGGCGCTGGTGACGCGGCTGAAAGGTCAGGTCATCAAGATCAGCCCCTCCTCCACCCAGTATATCAACCCCATGGACATCAACAGCAATTACTCCGAGGAGGACAATCCCATTGCTCTGAAATCGGATTTTATTCTGTCCCTGTGCGAACTGGTTGTGGGAGGAAAAGAGGGACTTCAGCCCGTGGAAAAAACGGTCATCGACCGCTGCGTCCATCAGATTTACCAGACCTATTTTGAGAACCCGGTTCCCGAACAGATGCCGATTCTGGAAGACCTCTACAACGCCCTGTTGAAGCAGGAGGAAAAAGAGGCGCGGCATGTGGCAACGGCGCTGGAAATCTATGTCAAAGGCTCTCTGAATCTGTTTAACCACAGAACCAATGTGGATGTGAATAATCGATTTGTCTGCTACGACATCAAAGAGCTGGGCAAGCAGATGAAGAAGATCGGTATGCTCATTGTTCAGGATCAGGTATGGGGGCGTGTTACCGCCAACCGCTCTGCCGGCAAGTGTACCCGGTACTATGTCGATGAGTTCCACCTGCTCCTCAAAGAGGAACAGACCGCTGCCTATTCCGTGGAAATCTGGAAGCGGTTCCGAAAGTGGGGCGGCTGCCCGACCGGTATCACCCAGAATGTGAAAGACCTGCTGACCAGCCGGGAAGTTGAGAATATCTTCGGTGCGACACGTTGACGCACAAACATCGCTCTATGAGGGTAACACTTCATAGACTTATGGCCATGCGATGCTAAAAACGTCGGGCTTATTCCGTAGATAAACTGAAATCCCTTGTCCAAATGTCTGAGTTCATTGCCGCAAACAGCACCCAGACCTATGAAAACTGGACGCACTTTCTGCAATTCTCAGGGCGTTTTTACAAGTATACCTACGACGAACAAATCAGCATCTACTTTCAGCGACCGGAAGCCACTGCTGTTGCCAGCTATGAAATCTGGAATCAACAGATGCGCCGGTATATCAAGCGCGGCTCTGTGGGTATCGCAGTTATTGACAACAGCGGGAATGGCACGCGCTTTCGCTATCTGTTTGATATTGCAGATACCGGCACACGGCAGACTTCCAGAACGCCGAACATCTGGAAGATGAGTCGAGAGCATGAGCAAGCCGTTGCGCAGGATTTGGAGCAGCGGTATGGCATCCCCAACGACATCGGTTCGCTGGAAAATCATCTGGAGCTCGTCGCCATGCAGAAGGCATCCGAGTATTGGGAAGCCCACAGCGAGGAGATTGCCGGTATCCTTGATGATAGTGCGCTGGCGGTGTATGATGTAGATGCGCTGGGGTTCAACTTCCGAAAAGCCGTTTCAAAAAGCACCCTTTACCAGCTGATCAGCCGATGCCTTGGCAATCCGGATGATTACTTCGGCTTTGAGGATTTCTCGGATGTGTTAGATTTCAACACCCCGCAAACCGCCGCAGCGCTGGGCACCGCAGTCAACACAATTTCTTCTGAGATACTTCGTCAAATCGAAATCACCGTCAGAAGCTACAATCGGAATCAAGAAAGGAGTCAAACCAATGAAACCGCAGCTGACCTATATCCGCAACGGGGATTATCTGATCCCGAACCTCACGCTGGAGAGCACAGAGCAGAGGCCTCTGAACAAGTACGGACGGATGCGCCGGACATTCCTGAAGGAACACAAACCCACTCAGTACAGCATCCTGGCGATGACCCAGAAGCTGTTTCCCCACCTGTGGGAGATTCAGGAAACGGCAGAACGCAGACTGAGCCAGATGATGGAGGAGCTGCTGGCTCAGAGCCCGGCCCTGGACAAGGCGACCGACCCGATGGCGTGGGTACAGCACATGAACAGCCTGAAAGCACAGGCCGAGGAGACGATCTTCGCGGAGCTGATCTACAGCTAATCATTGAGGAGCCGCCCATTGAGGGGGAACAGGTTTCCTTCTTCGCAAGTGAATATGAGCAGATACAGACGATTGACGAAGCAGAGAGTGCGCAAAAGGCACCCTCTGCTTTTTCCATGCCCCAGGATATCATTGATGACTGTCTCCGATCCGGCGGCAATATGGAAGATCACCGCATGCTTGTGGTCGCCGAGTTCTCAAAGCAGAAACCGATCTCCGAGATTGCTGCCGTTCTGCCAAGAATCTTCGTTGGTGGCCATGGTCTGAAACTCAGCGCAGGAGATGTATCTGCATGGTATTACCCGGACGGTATTCATCTGTCCTTCGGGCGAAACATCCAGCATTCCAGAGCTGCACAGATTATCAGCTGGAAAGATGCCGCGCTGCGTATCGGTCAGCTGCTGGAAGAAGGGCACTATGCGTCCAATACAGAGCTTGCAGAAGCGCTCTACCATGAACAGAGCGTTCTTGCTGACAGGCTGGTGCTTGCCAGCCGGGATTGATTCTGTTGACTACCATACCGGAAAAGTCACCCTGCAGGACGATTCTTTCCGCACTGGCACCGGCTTTCCCATTTTCCGCGTGGAGTCTACCGGTTTTGTCCGTTCCTATCTGGAGGACTGGATGGACAGTCACTCCGCGTACACCATCGAGACCGTAGAAACCATCCCGGCTGAGGAAAACCATCTGCCATTCGATGTGGTCATCCAAACGCTGAAAACACCGTCCAAAGCGGTCGAACCAGAACTCCCTCCCAAGCCAGTAGCCCTGGCCGTCAACTACCACATTACCGATTACAACCTCGGTGTTGGCGGTGCAAAGCAGAAATTCGCAAGGAACTATGCAGCAATCTGTTTGCTCCACGAACTGGAAAGAAGCGGCGCTCAGGCTGACCCCGACCAGCAGGAAGTGCTGGGGCAGTATGTTGGCTGGGGTGGTCTTGCCGATGCCTTTGACGACACCAAGCCGGAATGGGCATTTGAATATGCCCAGCTAAAAGCAGAACTCACCGATGAGGAATACAGAGCTGCAAGGGCTTCCACACTGAATGCCCATTACACCAGCCCTACCATTATCCGTGCTATGTATCAAGCCATTGAAAACATGGGTTTCCAGACTGGCAACATTCTGGAGCCTGCTATGGGCGTGGGCAACTTCTTCGGGATGCTGCCCGAGGGTATGAAGCACAGCCGCCTCTATGGTGTGGAGTTGGACAGTCTCTCTGGGCGAATCGCCAAGCAGCTGTATCCCCATGCACACATCACAATCTCCGGCTTTGAGCAGACCAGCGAGAAGGATTTCTACGACCTGGCAATCGGCAATGTTCCCTTTGGTCAGTATCGTGTAAATGACCCGGCTTTTAATAAGCTGGGCTTTTCCGTCCACAACTACTTCTTTGCAAAGGGCTTGGAGCAGCTGCGTCCCGGCGGCATTATGGCTTTTATCACCAGCCGCTATACGATGGATTCCAAGGACAACGCTGTCCGAAAATATATTGCAGAGCGGGCTGAGCTGCTGGGTGCTATCAGGCTTCCCAACAATGCCTTCAAAGCCAACGCTGGTGCGGAAGTGGTCTCTGATATCCTGTTCCTCCAGAAGCGGGACAGGCCCATTGTTAATGAACCAGAGTGGGTTTCCCTTGGGGAAAACAAGGATGGTTTTAAATGACCCTGATTTTTCAGAACGAGACAGTTTTTTATCAGAAAGTATTTTGGAAACAAAACTTTCGGAGATAAATATTAGCAATGGATTTACTATACTTTTGTCGCATAGACCCGAACTTTTTAATGTCTATCAAAATAAAAATATTGACTTAGTATTGTCGGGGCACGCTCACGGCGGACAATTTCGATTGCCATTTTTGGGAGGAGTTATTGCTCCTAACCAAGGACTTTTCCCGAAATATGACGCAGGCACCTATACAGAGAATGGAACAACTATGATTGTGAGCAGTCTGTTTTTATGATTGAGGTATCATAAGGAGGTCAAGGGGGAACTCCCTTGCCCACGACATCTTTGCAGACGAAGTCTGAAAGTGTCATAGTGGGTTACACACATTCAAAGAATGTTGTGTAATGGCTTCGCCCCTGTCTGGAAAGGAGAGCAAAATGGCAAAAACCAACAAGGCAGATATGAGTTGTGCAAGGGTAAAACAGTACACCGCTTCTGATGTGAGCAAGGCGGAAAGGCACAATCGGAAAGTGCGAAGAAGCCTTTGAATACGGTGTTTCAAGAAATATGCAGACACGAGATGTTGGGAGATTTTTCAGCGGATAAATATTTGAATTTAGAAAACTTACAAAAATCATCTTGACAAACTCGTTCCCGAGGGCACAGGCTACCGGGCAAGAACCCGGTTTGCCAAGTTCTACAACCTGCCGGAGCTGATTAACATCTGGAAAGAAGCCGCAGATGTGAAAACTGCGGATCAGCTGCACCTGCCTCGCCCGGAGGCTGTATATCACAACGAAGTGGCAAAGCCCACCCCGGAGCAGCAGGAGCTGGTATCCGAGCTTTCTGATCGCGCGGCGAAGGTTCATAGCGGCATTGTGGAGCCGAGGGAGGACAACATGCTCAAGATCACCTCGGATGGTCGAAAGCTGGGGTTGGATCAGCGGATCATTAACCCCGATCTGCCGGATGAACAGGGCACGAAGATCAACATGTGCGTTGAGAATATTCTCCGCATTTGGCGCGATGGCGAGGCTGAGAAGCTGACACAGTTGGTGTTTTGTGATATCTCGACACCCAAAGCAAAGGCTTCTGCGAAGAAAAGCGTGAAGGAGCCACAGGAAGAAAGCACCGATACTCCCGCTTTCGATCCCCTTGCAGCACTCAACGCCTCCGATTCTTCCTTTACTGCCTATGATGACATTCGTTCCAAGCTGATTGCCGGTGGTATTCCGCCAGAGCAGATTGCATTCATCCATGATGCAAACACGGAAACCCGGAAAAAGGAACTGTTTGCAAAGGTTCGCACTGGTCAAGTGCGTGTTTTGATGGGCAGTACCTTCAAAATGGGCGCCGGTATGAATGTGCAGGACAGGCTGATTGCCTTGCATGATCTCGACTGTCCCTGGCGACCGGGGGATCTGGAGCAGCGGAGCGGTCGCATTATCCGGCAGGGCAATATGAATAAGCAGGTTCACATCTACCGTTATGTCACAGAAGGGACATTTGATTCATACCTCTGGCAGACGGTGGAAAACAAGCAAAAATTCATCAGCCAGATTATGACTTCCAAATCCCCGGTTCGTTCCTGCGAAGATGTGGATGAAACGGCGCTGTCCTTTGCGGAAATCAAGGCTCTGTGTGCCGGCAATCCCGCCATCAAGGAGAAGATGGACTTGGATATCGAAGTCGCCCGACTGAAGGTGCTGAAAGCGGACCATCAGAGCCAGCAGTTTCGGATGGAGGATAACCTGCTGAAATATTACCCGGAGCAGATCCGAAAGCTGCAAGGCATCATTGCCGGACTGGAAGCGGATATTCAGACAGCAGAGGTGCACCCACATCCCGAAGAAGGGTTCGCAGGCATGACCCTCAATGGCAAAGTCTTATCTGATAAGGAAAAGGCGGGCGTTTCCTTGCTGGAAGCATCCAAACAGGCAACCGGCTATGACCCGTTGCAGATCGGTTCTTATCGCGGCTTTGAAATGCGTGCCACGCTGGAGAACTTCGGAAAGGATCGTGTACTGACTTTGACCGGGCAGCTCTCGCACAGGGTAACCCTGGGCAACGATGCCAGAGGCAACCTGATCCGGATTGACAATGCCATCAAAGACATGCCCAGACTCTTGTCGACCTCTCAGGGGCAGCTTCAGAATCTACAGGAGCAGGCGGAGCTGACGAAAGCTGAGCTTGGCAAACCATTCCCCCAGGAAGCGGAACTGGCGCAGAAAAGCCAGCGGCTGGCAGAACTCAATTCGATTCTGGACATGGACGGTAAAAAGAACACTTCTGAGCGCGGCAGCGAAGACCGGGATGACACAGACCGGCCTTCTGTGCTGGATGATCTTCACCGCCGCGTCGAGGAAATGCCACCCTATCGGAGGACAGAATCCCGTGAATTGGAGGAACGGGCATGAGGGAAAAAGATCAGATGCTTCACTTCCGTGTGAGCAAAGCAGAGCTGGATATCATCCGGCAGAAAATGCAGGAGGTGGGTGTCCGTAACATGGGTGCCTACCTGCGCAAGATGGCCATGGACGGCTATTGCATCAGGCTTGACCTTGGTGACCTCAAAAAGGTGGTTTCTCTTATGCGCTATGCCAGCAACAACCTGAATCAGTACGCCAGAAAAGCCAACGAGACTGGCAGCGTATATCTGGAGGACATTCAAGATCTGCAAAAGCGATTCGATCTCATATGGGAAGAACTAAAGGGAATCCACACGCGGCTTGCCAGCATTGAGTAGCCTTCTCAGCGGCATCCTTGCGCAAATCCACATGATCGCCTACAATATTGGTGAAAGGAGGGCATCGCCTATGCTCGCTCTGATAAAACTCCCCTTCAAACTGCTGTCCCTGCCTCTGATGATTGTTTGTGCCGGTCTTTCTCTCCTGGCAAAGCTGTGCAGCAATCTCTCTGGGTATATTCTCAGTCCACTGATTCTGTTCGTTTTCGGATGCGGGGTTTATACTGTGATCGCACAGCAATGGAATCAGGTGCTGCTGTTAGGAATTATCGAATTGCTCTTCATTTCGGCGTTGTTTGGCTCCGTTCTGATCGAAACCATATTTGACTGGTTCTACGCAATTCTCAAAGGGTTCGTACAGTCGTGACAGCATAACTTGGCCACCTTGCAGCAATGCAGGGTGGCCCTCTTTTTTACAATACCATAGGAGGTAACATATGGCAGCTACGCGGCTGATTGCGCTGCATATCAACAAAGGAAAAACCGTGGCACAGTGCCTGCGGGAGCGGACAGACTATGCACAGAACCCGGAGAAAACTGCCAAAGGTGACTTGGTTACCGGTTATCAGTGCGACCCGATGACGGTGGATGAAGAATTTCTGCTTTCCAAGCGGCAGTATCAGCACATCACAGGAAAACACCAGAAGCACGAGGTTATCGCCTACCAGATTCGCCAGTCATTCAAGCCGGGAGAGATTACTCCCGAAGAAGCAAATCAGGTTGGGTATGAACTGGCAGAACGCTTTACCAAAGGAAAGCATGCGTTCATTGTGGCAACCCACACCGACCGAGCCCATATACACAACCACATAATCTTCAACTCCACCACGCTGGACTGCGCCCAAAAATTCAAGGATTTCTATTATTCCGGACTGGCCATTCAAAGATTGAGTGACCTGATTTGTCTGGAACATGGTCTGTCCATCATTGAAAAGGTGCCCTATTCTCAGCGGCGAAAGAGAACAATCTATGAGAAGCGCACTACCTACCGAGACCAGATTCGCCAGGATATTGACACCATCATGAAAAAGCCTCCCACCGACTTTGATGCCTTTCTGCGTAAGCTGGAAGAAATGGGCTATGAAGTCAAGAGGGGCAAGTATGCTTCGGTCAAAGGAAAAGACCAGCAGCGTTTTGTTCGGTTCCGTTCTCTGGGCGAAGGGTATTCCGAAGAAGATATTCAGGCTGTCATTGCGGGCGAGAAAAAGCATCGTGCCAGAATCAAATCTCCCCTGGCAAAAGAGGATCGGGTTTTCAATCTTCTGCTTGTCATCGATGATAAGATTCGGGCAAAAGGACCCGGCTATCAGCAGTGGGCTACAAACTACAATCTGAAACAGATGGCGAAGACCCGAATCTTTCTCAAAGAGCATGGCATTAACTCCATGGATGAGCTGCGTGAGAAAGCAAACTCCACTTCCGCAGACTTCGACCGGATTGACAAAGAGCTGAAATCCGCAGAACAACGGCTGGTAGAAATCGCCGCTTTGAAGAAGAACATCATCAACTATGCCAAAACCCGCGAGGTCTATGTCCAGTACCGAAAGGCTGGCTACAGCAAAGCATTCTTTGAAGCCCACCGGGAGGAAATCACCCTCCATAAAGCGGCAAAGGATGCCTTCCAGAAAATGGGCGTATCCAAGCTGCCAAAGGTCAAGGAATTGTCGGAGGAGTATGCCACTGTTCTGGAGCAGAAAAAGAGCCTGTACGCGCAGTACAGGCTCGCTAGAGAAGAAATGCGGGAGTATCAGAAGGCACTCCACAATACGGAGGTGTTCTTTGATATGGATAGAAACAGTGAGATTGATTACCATCTAAAAGAAGAGTTCACAAAGGCACAGACACAAAAATGAGTTATTATGCAGTACTCAAAGGCAGTGAAAGGAATAGATTTGTTCGATGTAATATGATATAATTAATTTGATTCAACAAATTTCGGTAGTTCACTTTTTTATGAGTAATCTGATGAAGCAGGGAGTGTATCAATATGTACTTCATGGAAAAACACTTATTGTTGTATATAAAGACAAGTTGATTGTTAACCAACTGAAGAAATTGATTGAGACCATAGTTGCTTTACGCACGCAAAGTGGACAGGAAGTGATTGGTGAAGTAATGGCTGTAAGCTATATGAAATTTTGAAACTGTTGATTAGGGCGTATCTGAAAACTCAAACCTCATATATAAATTGC
>ULYR01032490.1_pt1 | contig 11608 bp, 11 predicted proteins | sample 1962341 | NCBI WGS metagenome assembly ULYR01 (sample SAMEA4835868, study PRJEB28245) | human gut metagenome | biome: gut microbiome; material: fecal sample | place: Denmark | collected 2008 | reverse complement strand
AGGCGGATCGCTGCCCAATATGGCTCAATCTCCTTGGCAAAATCAATTCCCGGTGCGCTGTCATCGCAGAAATAGTTATAAAGACGGCTTGTATCGTCCAGAAGCTCCTGCAAATCATCATCTTTCCCGACGCGGCGTTCCGGCGGTAGATTGTCGAGTAGATTTCTCCAGAACGAACCGAGACGCTTCTCGGAAATCTCACCGATTTCTGCAAACATCACCTGTTTTGTGCAAAGCGCCTGATAGACACTCTCGCCCAGCGTCGGATGAAACCGCTGCCAGAAGACGCGCAGGAGATACCGAATGCTCTCATCGACCTTCTGCGTCTGCATGGCCGCGGAGATGACATATAGGGCAAGCTGCATCGTGCGGATATCCTGATCCTCGCGCTCACCCTCCAGATGCTCCAGATCGCGCCACATCCAGTTAATGATGCTCACAGCCCGTCCCACAAACTGTGCGGCAATTTCGGCGCGCTGCTGCTCCGCGGCCTGATTGCGGCGGCGCCTTTCCTTCGCTTCGATCTCATCGCCAAACGTGCGCCAGTACCACCGCTGCCACTCGGCACCGGTCAGCTTGCCGTCGCCGTTTTTGTCAAATCGCTTCTGCGAGCCGTAGAGCATGGGCTGCACCTCCTGACTTCTCGCTTTGTAATTCCAGTGTAGCACATTCCCCGTCCAATACAAGGAACTATTTGCAAATTCATTGACAAATAATCCAAAAATCCGGGATTTGGTTGTCACAGATTCAAGCGCGTGGTATTATAAAAGAAACGGCACAAAAGAAAGAGAGGGCGTTTTTATGGCAGACAATCGAAAAGAGCAGGAGCGGGACGAGCTGCACCGCACGATCTGGGGCATTGCAAACGATCTGCGCGGGAGCGTGGACGGCTGGGATTTCAAGCAGTATGTGCTCGGCATGCTGTTCTACCGTTATATTTCCGAGAACTTTGCAAACTACATCAACGACGGCGAGCGCGAAGCGGGCGACGCAACGTTTGACTACGCCCAGCTTTCTGACAGCGATGCGGAGCAGGCCAGAGATGACCTCATCAAAACGAAAGGCTTTTTCATCCTGCCGAGCCAGCTGTTTTGCAGCGTCCGCAGCCGCGCGCCGCTGGACGAGAATCTGAACGAGACGCTGGAAGCGGTCTTTCAGGCGATCGAGGACTCCGCCAAGGGCAGCGACAGCGAGGCGAATTTCAGCGGACTCTTTGACGACATCGACGTCAACAGCAACAAGCTGGGCGGCACGGTTGCCGAGCGCAACAAGCGGCTGGTCAAGCTGATGAACGGCGTGGGCAATATGAAGCTCGGCGATTACCGCGACAATACCATCGACGCCTTTGGCGACGCCTATGAATATCTCATGGGCATGTACGCCTCCAACGCAGGCAAGAGCGGCGGCGAATATTTTACGCCGCAGGAGGTGTCCGAGCTTCTGACGCGCATCGCCGTGGCCGGAAAGACAGAGGTCAACAAGGTCTATGAAATTAAGACGCAAAATTTGATACAAAGCACGGCGGCTTGACCAAAGGGGTGTCGAAGGGGTCAAAGGGGTGTCGGTCTGATTAGGGGTGTCGGTTTTCAGGAACCGGCGCTATTATTATCTTGACATTCACAGAAATATGGAGGCACAGTAATGCCGACAATCAGCAAAGAGCAGCTGAAAGAATACGAACAGCTGAAGAAAGACAGGGACAATGGCAGACTACTCACACCGGATGGGCTGCGTTTCATCTGTGAGGCAAATAACTATGACCCGAAAACCATTGGCAAGCATATGCTTGACGTGTTGGCAAGGTTTCAAGCAGAGGGTAATTTATGATATGTAGAAGCAATATGATTCCTTTTGGCAACGGAGACTATCATAAAGGTCTATTTATTGATGGTAGATTGTCAGTGGACTTTGAACGGGAGCTGGATAAGGTTACTTTCGGTAAGTGTGAGATAATTCCTTGCGATGCCGACCTCCCATGTCCCTATGAAGATAGTAGTGCACAGATATTTCTTCACGGTTCTTGTGACCTGTTTGCTAAGCAATTAAGAGAAAAGTTTAATTACGACATCTATGAGATTCTCGATAAAAAAGGGAGGCCGATTCATTGGTACGCTCAATCGAATTACCAAGGAAGACCTGCCTATATTGATGTTCGTGGAGCAACTACAAACTTTGAGGAATTTCTTTATGAATTCAAGTTTCTTGCAGGTGACGATTATGAGATACATCAAAGGAACGATGACATGAGTCATATTGGTGAGGACTGGGTTGAGACTGGGATTCAATTTGCGAAGTATGTAATTAATGCTAATCTGGGCTACTACAAACTATAAGAAAGGACATAATATCAAGCTCCCTGCTACCGGAGAAAACCTCCAGAGGCAGGGAGCTGTTTTCGTTTCTGGGGTCAGGCTTTAACTTCCTGCCCGTTTTTGAAGGTGAAGCGGATGTCGTCGGCAGCGTAGACGGTGCCGTAGTCCACCAGCCCGTGCCAGCTCTCCAGCGTGAATTCGGTCAGCTCATCCGGCATGGCTGCAAAGGCTTTCAGGAAATCCTCAATGCTGGCCCGCTGGGTCTGCATCTGATGGATTTCAGCTGTGACCGCGTCCAGTCGGGCCTTGGCCTTTTCAAAACGCTCGGTCAGGCCGTCGTAGCGTTTCTGGTATTCGGTCTGGTCGAGGGCAACGTGGGCATTTTCGTAGATGCACTGCTGAACCATATCGGAGACCACCTGCGTCTCCTGCTGGAGTTCTTCCTGCTCCCGCTCCAAGTCGGTGGTGTCAACGAGCAGGGCCATCATTTCCCGGCCATCCGCGATGACTGTATCCTTGGTGGCCAGCAGCTTATTTGCCGCTGACAGGAAAGCCTGCTGGATGATGTCATCGGTCAGGTGCGGAGTGCTGCAATGCTTGTCGCCGTCGAATTTGTGATTGCACTGCCAGATGACCTTCCGGTACTTGCTGTTGGAGTGCCATATCTTTGAGCCGTACCAGCTGCCGCACTCACCGCAGCGGATTTTACTGGAGAAGGTGTGGACGCCACTATGGTATTTCCGGCCCTTGCCGCGCTTCTCCATCTCACGCTGCACCATCTCGAAGGTGTCCGGGTCGATGATACATGGGCCAGTAATCAGCAATCTGCCGGGCTTTCCATAAGTAACGTCCTCGCCATGCTCACCGAGAATGCGCACATTATTGTGCGGCAGGGGGATTCCGGCAGTTCCAACCTTGTTGCAGTTGGGATGGCAGATGCTGAACGTAGTGTTGACCTCGCTGGCGCCAAACCCGGTCATCTGGACAATGCCTGTCTTTTTGAAGAATGTCTCTGCTTGGTTCCGTTCACAGCGTTCCCCGCCGATAATGACATCGCGGAGCGTTTGACAGATATCTTTCAAATCATTTTCCGGCATATGCACAATGGAATCCCACAGGCACTGTGACCAAACGCCAAGCTGCGGTTGATATTTCTTTATGTATTCCGGAATTTTTTCATAGGAAAGTTCCAACTCAATGATATTTTCCGCACCAAGGCACAGCACAGTATGTACGATCACAGCATCCCCAAAAGCAAGAAATGGCGGAACCAGTGCAAGTTGACGCTCATGCGGGACAAAGCCAAGCTGTGCGATTTTGTGTTGAAATGCCAGTGCGTTGTTGGCGTCATGAGAGAGCAGCACCGCTTTGTTGATCCCTGTTGTACCGCTGGTAAAAGCAATGTTGCACGGAAGTCCCGGCGAATACATACTGCGGGGAGCATTTGTCATTGATTTTCCGGAAGATAAGAACTCGCTCAAAGTCCGGATGCCACGTATACTCTTTCCGGCCAGCCTTGCTTTGGCCCGCAAAAAGGAGATCGCAATAGATTCACTGGAAACTCCCTGAATGGATGCATTGAGCGGAAGACGGAATTTTTTCACTTCCGAAAACTCCAGTAGATTGAGTATTTCTGCCACACGCTCTTCCAGAATGTCCAGTACAAACAACAGTTTGGGATTGACATTTTTGATTTGCCGGTACAGCCTGTTCAGTCCGTTGTCTGTCAATTCTGCATCCAGTATGTTCAGGTTGCAGGTTATCAAGCCCAATGACGTCGCGGCATACTTGATGGCGTACATTTCTGGCGTAGTTAGGCTGATTGTACAAACTACATCTCCCACAGATAGTCTCTGCGCCGCAAAGGCACAAGAAAAAGTGTCAACCATCTTTTTGAACTGCCGCACAGTAAAGCTGCGTTTTCCACGATAGTTAACGAACGACCGTTCCGGCATATCCTCGATACAGGAAAACAGGTAGTCCGCTTGGTTCATTGTAGGAAGCGGAAGCCGTAGAAGTTCCGGATCATACCACTGTTCCCAGATACGATCTTTCCATATGACACCCGTTATTGGCCGGTCAAGCGTTCTCTTTTTTTCATTCCGAATTACATCCAACATCGTTTTGATTCTCCCTTTACTCTTCTGCTCTGTTGAGAAGCGGATACGAAAGCGGAGAATTGTAACCACGTACAGTGTGCAATTCAAAGTTCCTGTTTTGGGAGTAAAATGAGCTGAAAAGCGCATTCTATTGAGCTGCGGATACCTTGTGTAAGCTGGTAAAGATAGTCCACTATTTTATGATTGTGGTGCGTCTGTCGCCATGCGCTCAAGTGCGCGGAAGTCTACCTTACCCGCCGGGGTAGTGGGCAGCTTGTCTATGAAACGATAGGCATACGGCTGCGCGTTACCATGCAGCTCTTTTGCACACAGCTTTGCCAAATCTTTTTCGATATTCTCATCTTGCGAGTCATCTTTCAGAACAACATATGCGATTGGTAAAAAACCTTTTTCACCGTTGGCCAGACCAACTACTGCACACGCCTTCACGCTTGGATGTGTGCAAAGCACGCGCTCAATTTCCATAGGGTAAACTCGGAATGGCACATTATCCGGGCCGACCGCCCAAAGGATGCGCTTGATGCGACCCGTAATATGAAAGCCGCCATTCTCCGATACATACCCTAAATCACCGGTACGAAGCCAGCGAACACCGTCTTTCTCATAAAAGGCTTCCGCAGTTTCGGATGGATTCCGGAAATATCCCGTCATGATACTGGGACCGGAGAAGAAAATCTCGCCTTCCTGCCCGATGCGGAGTTCTTCACCCGTGTCCAAGTCACAGACACGAACATTGTTGCGGGCCAACGGGATCATCTCGTCAGTACGGTGCGTTTTTGTACACAGCGTAGCGGCAGCTTCCGTCATGCCATACCCTTTCAGTAAACCATACGGTGCGTTGCGTTCGGTTAAGAATTGCGACGCCGCAAGCTCCCATTCCTCACTCATGCCATCTCCACCATATGCCGCTGTATGAACAAAGGAAAGATTCATTTTTTGAATCCGCTTGTCCTTCATCATTGCGTCGATGTGCAGCGGGCCACCGCTGAAATGATGCGGCTTAAATCGGACAAATAGATTGGGGAAATTCGCCGGTGAAGGGTCAGGACAGAGAATATTTTCAAGTCCTGCGCAAATGGCTGTGTGAACCCCAAAGAATACGCCATAAGCGAGGAATGGCGGCAAAATGTCCAGAAAACGCTGCCCCGGATGGACGTCCAACACGCTTGTTGCTGTGATGTACTGAAACGCAACGGAATTGGCTGCGCCGTTGGAAATGACAACGCCTTTGGCCTTACCGGTAGTGCCGCCTGTGTATTCGATCACAGCGGCACTCTCCTTTGCATTGGCAGGATAAATCGCATCGACATTCTTCCCGGCTTCCATGAAGCTATTCCACGAGGTCAGCGTGGTCGACGCAGGCTTTGCCTTCAGTCTGAAAAGAGTGGCCGCGACCGGCGGCATGGACTGTGTCAGTGAAACGGAAACGATATGCTCTGCGCAGGAATCCTTCACCGCTTCTGTAATTTGCTTCTCCGCAAGGTCTACGGTGATCACGACCTTGCTCTTCGCCGCGATGATCTGCTCGTGCAGCTCCTGCGGCGTGGCGTTCAGCACAAGGAAGTTCGCCACTGCACCCAATTTATTAACCGCATACAGAAGGTACACAGCCTCTGGGATTGCCAGCAGGCACAGGCTCACCACATCGTCCTCCTTTACGCCGCAGGCTGATAATGCACGGGCGCAGCGGTCAATCTCCGTCTGCAACTTCCGGTGGGTGATCTTCCGCCCAAAGTAATTCAGTGCAGGTTCATCAAGCCGCCCCGCATTGCAGGCGGTCATGTAGTCGTACATAGACCCATCCGGCAGCGGGGAATGGATGGCTTCTTCGGAATAGTATTGCAGCCAGGGCTTGTCAATGGACGAGTAGCCCGTCAGTTTCTTTTCTTCCATATTCTCTTCCTTACAGACGAATCAAACGGTCTGTATTCTCTTGCATTTTTCTTATGTCCAGCTTTCCGCTGGGCGCAACAGGCAGTGCGTCGTCATAAAGGCGGAACAATACCGGCTGATGGGTCGCATCCAGCTTTTCGGCGCAGTGCTCCTTTATCATGCGCAGCGTCTCTTCCTGATTGGCCCCGCCGATCAGAGCGGTATGGCAAATGTGCGTCATGACGCCATTGATCTCATGGGCGATTGCCTTACACTGCCGAACCTGCGGGATATCCAGAACAGCCCGCTCGATGTCGAAGAGATAAACCGTCCTGCCATTTGAGGTGACATAGGAATCACTGATCCGCCCGCTGACATATACATTTCCGTCCTCTGCAACATAGCCCATGTCGCCGGTGCATGCCCAGACATTCCCGTGTGCATCGCTGTGGAAATACTTTGCGGTTTCAACCGGCTTTTTATAGTAGCCCAGCATCCGGCATGGAGTTAGGACACGGATCTCGCCACGCTCGCCATACCGCTTTTCTTCTCCTGTTATAAGATCAAATGCAGCCACTGTCACATGAGGCAAAGGGATTCCTGCCGAGCCAAGAATATTGCTGCTTTCGTTTGTAGATGTTACTGTTCCGCCACACTCGCACATACCATAGCCCTTGTGTAAGCCATGTGGATTATGATTATCCGATAACCATTGATTGTACTTTTGTTCTGCACTCGGCGCAACATATTCACCTCCAGCAGCCAGATACTTGAACTGCTGGTATGCCTCCGATCTTGGCTGCTTATTCAGAAGATAATCCAGCAATCCTGTCGGCGTCACAAGAAAATTTGGGCGGTATTTCAAAATATGCTGATAAAACAATTCAAAATCATATACCGGCTCCAGAATTACGGTTATTCCATGGATGAGTGGTACCAGCACGGTGACGCTTATTCCTGTGGAAAACCAAATCGGTGTTTGGGCAAAAAAGATGTCCTGTCTTTGGAAGCCAAAACCACCGTATTCATATTCACAGCCTGTCGCATTGATGCCATCGTTGGTAAGCTGGATACCCTTGGAAGCTCCAGTGGTGCCGGAAGAAAAAACCATAATGGCAGGTTTTTGCTTCTCATACGATGCCGTTTGGTAAGATGTGCCTCGCCCCTGCTGGATAAACACATTCCACCTCAGCGTTCCAGAGATTGGTTTCACTTTTTTTCCAGCCGCACAAATGCCCCCAGTGAGTTGACAGCCGGACACGTGATAACATATTTGATGGTAGTCTTCGGGATCACATTTTGCATAGTGGTGTACAGTTCATTGACTACGACCAAAACATTCGCTTCCATCTCATTGACGCGATCCGTCAGTTGGGTTTCGTTGAAGGTGGGGTTGAGCATTCCTGCGTTTGCGCCGAGCTTGTTGAGCGCAAGGATCGTATAGATCGCCTCCGGTACGGCGGGCATACAAATCGCAACATTGTCGCCGTTTTTTACGCCGAGGTATGCCAGCGCTTTTGCCGTTTTGTCAATTTCAGAGAACATCTTCCCATAGGAAATCTTCTTGCCAAAGTAAAGCAGCGCCGTATCGGTCAGATGATCCTTATTACGTTTGTAGATGTTTTCCCAGACCGTACATTCCGGCAGTGGGGTGTTAATAGCCTCCTCAGAGTAATATTTCAGCCAAGGTTTGTCGATAGACGGGTAGCCCGTCAAATACGCTTCTGTCATTGTGTCTTCTCCTTTTGGTTATCTATTTCTTTCGATTCCAGTTGTTGTGCATATAGCTGGGAAAATCGTATTTAATATCCTCTGCACGCCTGCGAAGAATTGGCGCCATAATTGAAGCATTGTTTGAGGTAAGGACTACATCATCTACAAATTTGCGGGCATCGGCCGGATGCGTCACACAGCGCCGCTTGTAAATAGTCAACTCCTCATCCCAGACATCTTCCGTCCAGTGTGCTCGCATATATTCCTGACGACGTTCCTCAAGGAAAGCAAGACGATAATCTCCTTTTAAGTCCTGACGGCGAATAGGCTTTGTATGCGCTTCCATCATTTCAAATATCATAGTCGCCATTTGGTCTCGCAGCAAATCCAACGCCTCAGCCTTTTCCATTTCAGCCAGCGCAAGCGGTTTGCCATAACGAATGAAGATGGTGTCCGCATCATACTCATGGAAAATTGCTACAGGGACGACAAAAGCTCCTGTTTCGGCTGCAAGAAGCCATGGTCCCGCAAAAAGAGTCTGAACAAGCAGATTTTCGGAATTGTTCCATGTTCCTTCTGGAAACAAAATGACACTTGAGCCAGATTGCAGAACCCGCACCATCTTCCTGACGGATTCTTTGCGACTTGCTGTATTCATTTTATTGACATATATCATGCCGTTGATCGCTCCAGCGTACATCTGCGGATTATGTTCAAGCTGATCGGTTGTTCCAATCAGGATGTACGCGTGACGGTCACAGTACGCGATGTTCAAAATGATATCTTCAACAAAAGAGTGTGTAGAAGCGAATATGTATGGCTTATCCGGCTCTAATTCAGGAAACTGCTCTACAACGACTTTTTGCTTGACCGTTTTTCGTGCAAGGCTGCGAAATGCCGAGCTGATTGCCCTGCGGAATCGAATTCCTGCCGTCGAGGCAAATGTCTCCACAGTGTCCGTTTCATAATGCAAAAGACCCCAGTTTTTATATTTCATGCTGCGTATTGAATACCTCCCGCTCCAAGCGATTGCTTGTATTTCGCTTATCGTAGCAAACTCACATACGGATCTGCTGAGAATAAAAGTACAGGTTCGTATCCAGTCACCAAGATCATTTTTCTAATATTTATCAAGAAAAGTTTACCACATGAACAGCGTAAATGCAATGTTTTACGACACATATAACCGGAACGAAGGAAAAATTAACCACGGGGAGTAACCTGTACTTTTTTCAGCGGAGCGTGTCCTGTCCTGCCCATTTTTGAAATGTTTTGTGCGTGATGCCGAGCCTTGCGGCTGCCGCTCTTGCTGACAGCTCCTTTCTGCGCCACGCTTCCAGAACCGCCGGATATTCCGGCGGCTTTTCTTTTGGCTTTCGACCGAACTGAACGCCCCGCGATTTTGCCGTGGCAATGCCTTCGGCCTGCCGCTGGCGGATAAATTCGCGTTCGGTCTGTGCGACATAGGAAAGAATCTGCAAAACGATGTCTGCGATCAATGTCCCGGTCAGATCACGGCTTTTTCTGGTATCCAGCAGCGGCATATCCAGAACGACGATTGCCGCCGCTTTTTCCTTTGTGATGATGCGCCACTGTTCCAGAATTTCCTCATAGTTTCTTCCCAGACGGTCGATGCTTTTGACAACAAGCGTATCGCCATTTTTCAGTTTGCGCACCAGCCGCCGGTACTGCGGCCGCTCGAAATCTCTCCCGGATTGCTTGTCCACATAAATGCATTTTTGCAAAAGTCCAAACTGTGTGAGCACGATAATCTGCCGCTGCTCGTTCTGTTCCTTTGTTGAAACTCGTGCATAACCATAGTCCATAATCTGACCTCCAATCTATCGAATGTGTAAATTGTAAGCCAGCCACCAAGAATCTCGAATTAACTCATTTGGGATAATTATAACTCAAAAGGGTTAATCTTTTCAAGCGCTTTTAGATATGCTCTTTTGTAAAGGGGGCATGCGCATGAACATCGGAGAAGCGGTTCGGACACGAATTGTAGAGCTGTGCAGACAGCGGGATATTTCCATCAATAAGTTGTGCAGCATAAGCGGCGTCACACAATCGACCGTCAATAATATCGTCAGCGGACGCAACAACAGTGCAACGATTTCAACCATCAAAAAGCTGTGCGACGGATTGGGTATCACAATTCAGGAGTTCTTTGCTTCAAATCTTTTTGCTGATCTGGAGCAGGAGATTGAATAAAGCAGACACTCACACTTGGCAAGCAATGCCTGCGTTTAGCCTTGCAGCGTTCGCAGCTGCTTGCGTTGCAGTTTCAGAGTTGATGCCTCGAATTTCAGGAACAATCACTAAGGCGGCAGCGAAGAGAACAAATGCAAATCGCGATGATGATGACTGGGGCCCGGTTATTGAGAAAAAGGAAGTAAGCACAGAGGAGGAAGGTACTGATGCAGATTGATACTGATAAGATTGTGCAGCAATGTATTGATGCAATCAACGATAAAATCAAGAATTTGAATAAGTTGAATATTATTGTCATTGGAAAATCCGGTGTCGGAAAAAGTACTTTGATAAACAGCTTGTTCAGAGGAAACTTTGCTGAAACTGGATTAGGCCGTCCTGTAACATCGGAGATTCGTAGGCTGGAGAAAAAGGACTATCCATTGGCTATTTATGATACTCCGGGTTTTGAGTTATCCGCAGGACAACAGAACAAGGTAAAGGATGAGGTCATAGACATCATTAGAAAAGGATTTGCCTCCAAAGATATTAACGATGCTATCCATTGCATTTGGTATTGTATCAATGTTGGCGCAAATCGAACATTTGATGAAAGTGAAGTTCAATGGTTGAAGGAATTTACAGCGGAGAATAAAATTACTCAGGTACCTATTATTGTTGTTCTGACTCAGGCTGTTCCGAAAAAGAAAGCAACTGAAATGAAAACGCTTGTTGAGAAGGAAACCCTCGATATTGTTAAGGTAGTTCCGGTTCTTGCACAAGACATGGAATTCGATGAAGATTACATAGCAAGAGCATACGGACTGGATAAGCTAATTGATGTCATGGCAGAGGTGCTTCCTGCAGAACTTCAGAATACGTTACAAAATGTGCAGAAGGCTTCTCTTGATTCTAAGAAAAGGGCATCGCAGGGAGTTATTGCTGCAGCGGTAGCAGGTTCCTTTGGCGAAGGGTTTGCACCTATCCCTTTCTCCGACGCCGCACTACTAGTTCCGACTCAAGTGGGCATGATAGCCGGAATAACCGTCATCTTCGGGATGGACATAAGTAAGAGCTTTTTGACATCCTTTGTGTCGGCGACGATTGGTAGTGCAGGTGCAACTGTGCTCGGAAAGACAATAGTCTCAAATCTGCTCAAACTGATTCCGGGCGTTGGTACTGTGGCTGGTGGGATGATTTCAGGAACAACAGCTGGTTTACTGACTACGGCTCTCGGAGAGGCATATATTCTAATTATGGAAATGATATATACAGGAGAAATAAACAAGGAAGATTTGTACACAGAAGATGGACAAGCCACTATGAAAAAACTCTTCAAGGAAGAACTCAAGAAAAGCAGAAAGAAATAAATGAAAAATGCCTCGCCGCTGGCGTCTA
>ULYR01037272.1_pt1 | contig 11629 bp, 29 predicted proteins | sample 1962341 | NCBI WGS metagenome assembly ULYR01 (sample SAMEA4835868, study PRJEB28245) | human gut metagenome | biome: gut microbiome; material: fecal sample | place: Denmark | collected 2008 | reverse complement strand
GAATACTAGCAATATTAATGGTATTATCAATAGCAGCATCACTAATATTTGCATTAATCTAGAAAAAAATTCTCAAAAATTGAGAGAAGGTGTAATATGGAAAAAAGTATAAGTAGTAGTTGGATGAATTTTTATAATGAAAATATTGTAAAAGGCTTTCAAAATTTAAGTGAAAACCCATTTACATTATTTACAACAATATTAGATTTAGTAATAGTAATATTTTTATTATACTGTTTTGTAAAAATGGTAAAAGGCTCAAGAGCATGGCAATTAATAAAGGGAATAGCATTTTTAATAATTGCAACATGGCTTAGCGGATTACTAAATTTAAAAATATTGAACTCAATTTTAACAGGAATAATGAATTGGGGAGTAATAGCAATAATAGTAATATTCCAACCTGAATTAAGAAGAGGATTAGAACAATTAGGAACAAATAAATTTACAAAATTTTTTGGTTTAGATAGTGATTTAGCAACAAAAACAAAAGAAGATATTTACAAAGTTGTAATTGCAGCAACAGAACTTTCTAAAACAAAAACAGGTGCATTAATTGTACTTGAAAGAGATATAAATATTCAAGATATTATAGCAACAGGAGTTCCAATGAATTCAGAAATATCACCACAATTATTAGTAAATATATTTGTACCAAAAACACCATTACATGATGGAGCAGTAGTAATAAGTAATAACAAAATAGCAGCGGCAGCGTGTGTATTACCACTTGCAGATGACCAAGACATTGCAAAGGAATTGGGAACAAGACATAGAGCGGCTATTGGGATTTCAAAAGAATCAGACAGTATAGTTGTAGTAGTCTCTGAGGAAACTGGTAAAATTTCTGTTGCAAAAGATGGAACATTAATTGCAGATGTTAGAGAAGATGTTTTGAAAAAAATCTTAATAAGTAACATTGTTACAAAAAGATTCACACAGAAAAAAACTGAAAGAAATAATAAATTAGAAGTTATAAAGAAAAAGTTTAGTACAAAAACAAAAAATGAAAATACAGAAGAAAATAAATAATTATAAAGTCGCTAATATGGCGACTTTTATAGTACAAGAAATAAAGCAACTTTGCATATAAGAAAGGAAAAAAATGAGAAATATAAAACTAACAATAGAATATGATGGAAAAGACTTCAATGGTTGGCAAAAACAACCAAAATATAGTAGTTTGAACATATTTTGATTTTATTTCAAAGTATGTCAAACACTATATATTACTACATTTTCAATTTTCAATATATTTTAAAATAAATACAAAATATTTTGAAATTTTTATGCAAGGCTGTAACGGTGGCTGTAAATTATTTTTTAAAATTAATTACAAGGTTGTTTTTTTCTAAGTATTCGTATGACATATCTATATGAGTTTGCTTAAACTTGTCAAACACTTCACAATATACATTTAAAGTAGTGGATATGTTAGCGTGTCCCATTATTTTTGCTAATACAGAAGCGGGCATACCGGATTCAATACATCTAGTAGCAAAAGTATGTCTTAACATGTGTTGATGTAATTTAAAGCCCTTACCTATGTTATATTGCTCACAAATATACTTAAACATCATATTTGTAGTATCTGTACTTATACATTGTTTTTTAGAGTTGCAAAATAATAAATGTAAATCATTTTCTACATATAAAGTAGACAAATAATCCTTTAATATATATTCTACTTGTTTATCCATCATAATATCTCTTACGCCATTTATTGTTTTAGTGTAGGATCCTATTTTAGCTCTCTCATCTAGCCCACGTGTTATTGTTCTTCTTATATGAATAACTTTATTTTTAAAGTCTACGTCGTTTACATCTAATGCGTTTATTTCGCCCATTCTCATACCAGTAAATAAACTTAATAAAAATTGATACCTATATCTACATTTTGTGTCTTGACTTACTACTTCTACAAATTGCTGCTGTTCTTCAATAGTAAAAGCAGTTATTTTTTTATCTTTAATATTAGAAAAAGGTATTGAAAATTCTATCTGATCATCTAAAAAGTTATATCTTAATATATTTCTTCTAACTGCAATTTTAAAAGTCTGATTTACTATTCCATAAATCTTAGCAATAACAGAATTAGAGTATTTAGTAATATATATGAAAAAGTCTTTTAAATCGCTTTCTGTTATTTTTTGCAATTCCATATTTGCTATATAATGTGTTTCTATTTCTTTTAGAGTTAATAATTTTCTTTTATATGATGATTCTTTTAATTTATTTAATTTATAACCAGTATCTATAAATTCTTTTGCTATATCCTTAAATTTTACTTTTGATTTATCTACGTAAGTATCTGTATTTAATTCTGTTATTACTTTTTCTAATTTGTTTTTTACTTCTTGACGTGTTTTCCCATATATGGTTTTTCTTTTTCTTTTACCGGTTTTCTCATCATACATTGCTATAGTGTATTCTGTTACCCAAAAAGTTTTACCGTTTATTTCTCTTTTGAATATAGTACCTTCTCCATTGCCACGTTTCTTATGAGTACCCATAAATAAAAACCTCCAATTTTTCAAATATTTTTTGTAAATACACTTGAAAAATGAAGGCTTTTTGTATATAATACAAAAAGTAATCACTTTTAAGTGTTTACAACCTTTGGATAAGTGTTCTGCCGCAAAATAGACCACTTATCCTTTTTTATTTCTTATAAATAGTTTCATTACCTACTTGTAATGATATTAAGTTATAATTCTTGTATGTGTCATCTGTAAATTCAATTATCATATAAAATTTATTAGAAGTGGAATTAACTGTTACAGTTCCTTCTATTTTATATCTTAAATTTGTTTGTATAAATTCATAATCAGAAGTAGACCTAGAATATTTAGGATTATTCAAATTGTCATCTAATACTAATTGTGCATAAGACATTAATTTCATATCTGTTGGTGTGTTTGTATTATTTTCATTTTCTGTTGTTGACGTTTCTTCGCTTATGTTTGTATTTGTTTCACTCGTAGAAGAATTATTAGCAACATTATTGCTTGAAGTATTATTAGTATTAGCTCCAGATCCAATTATAAATATTAATAATATAATTATTAACCAAAACCACCATTTTTTATAAATTTGTTTCTTTTCTTTCTCCATAATAAACCTCATAAATTTATTCAAAAGCACTTTCTACATCTGCTTTTACTACTCTACCCATAATTTTAATGTCATTAATACTTGAAACCTTTTCTATAGGGTAATATGGATTCATAGAATGTAGTTCTATTGCATTAGATGTTTTTATTATCTTTCTAATGGAATACATATTTTTACTTTTAATAAATATAAGTGCTGTTTGACCATTTTCGACATCGTCTTGAACGCGAATAATAGCTAAATCTCCTTTTCCTAATAAAGGTAACATGTTATCTTCTGTAGTTTCTATTGCAAAATAAGTATCAGTATCAGACCAATTATTATTAGTTCTAATACTAATATAATCTATAATGTTTTCTTGCGTTAATATATTTGAATTGTCTATTTTACTTAAAACAGGTATTCTAGTAATTTTATTATCACTATATTTTTCATTACTTAATCCAGCCAACCAAGCAGGAGATACACCAAAAAAGTTGGCTAAAGAAATTATTGTACTACGCTTAACGCCTTTAATTTCTCCAGAAGCATACCTAGAAACTGTAGCAGCTCTTTTGCCAATAGCTTCTGCTATATCATCTAATGTATGGCTACTACTATTAATAAGCTCTGTAAGTCTTTTTGAAAATAATTCATCCATAATTTTAATCTCCTTTCATGCCCTATTTTACTATATTTTTTCGTAATACGCAAGATTTATTACAAAAAAAATAAAAAAATTTCGCAAAAAGTATTGACAAGTTTTTAATGTTAATGTATATTACTTATAACGTAATTACGTATCACGTAAGAAGAAAGGAGGAAAAATATTGAATAAAAATATTGATGAAGTTATTAGCAAACTAGAGGGTTATCTTAAATTTAGAAACATTACAAAAAAGAAATTAGCAGAATTATGGCAGAAAAACGAGGCATATATCTATAGGCGATTTAGTAAAGAGGTTGAACTTACATTGACTGATATTTGGGACTTATGTAGAATATTAAAACTAAATCAAGAAGAAATAGTAGATATATTTTTTTAACCCAATATTACGTATTACGTAAGAAAGGAGCTTTAAATGAAAAAAATAAAAAATGCGGCAGAACACAAAATTAAAAGGAGGGTAAAGAATTGGAATTACAAGACAATATTTTTTATACACCATCTGAATTTGCAAAATTAAGAAATTGTAGTGTACCAACAGCCCTAAGTATTTATAATTTACAAGACTTTCCTAGTGAAAACTTTGGAAAAGAAAAAGTAGCATTAGGAAGTGCAATAAGAGAGTGGTACAAGAAAAAAAGAGAAAAGGGGAATTACCAATGAAAATAAAGGTTGTAAACAAGAAAAAATTTATAAGAAGTGTAATAACAATGATATTTATAACAATATTAGGAATTTTAATAATGAATAATGCTTTTGCAAGTAACGAAGCGGTAGTAAAAGAAGAAATAGAATATGTAGTTTGTAAAGGCGATACATTATGGAAAATTGCAGAAAGATATAAACTAGAAAATCAAGATCCAAGAGAATACATATATGAAGTTAAAAAATTAAACAATATGGCTTCTGCAACAATATATGAAGGACAAACTATAAAAATATTGTTGATGGAGGGCAAATAAGTGGAATACTACGAAATATTATTAGAAGAATGCAGCTATTTACAAATAGACCATGAAAGACTAAATAAAATGAAAGCTACATTAAAAATTATGAAAGAAAATCTAAAACAGTTAGGAGGTAAAAAGTAAATGGCAAAACATTTAATGGAAAATAAAAAAAGAAAAGAAAATAAACCGACTGAAAATGCTAATGAAGATAAATTTTACGGAAGAATAATTACAAGGCAAGGCGAAGGCTTAATAGAAAAAGAAAATAAAATTAAAGAATTAGAAAATAGATTAGTACAGGAAAGAATGAATCGTATTGAAGATTTAAAAACAATAGAAAGCTGGGCTACAAGTAATTGCTATAACAATGAAAAAACATTATTAAGAAAAGTAGCAGAAATTGCAGCAGATAAAAGAAAAAATTAACAAGTATAAATACAAATAAAAAAGAGCTTAGCTCACACACCGACCAAAGTATATAAGTAAACTCTTTTTTAAAACGTTTATATAAACATTCTTATTGTTATTTTAACAGAAATAACGCTAGAAGTCAAGAAAAATGTATATATACAGCCATAGCTCCCGTAATAAAAAATACTATAAAACATCTTGATAATATGAAGGTAATTGTGCTTTGTAAAAATCTTCTAATGTTTTAAATTTAGTATTTTTTGCGATAAGCTCATCAATATTTGGAATATATGCAATATTATCTAAGTCTTTTAAAGTATATATACCTAGTGCATTGCAAAAGTCTTTTGCGTTATCAAAATTAGTATATTTCTTTATAAAATCATTTGAAAAAGTTGAGTTAGTATTTGTAATTTTAATGTTATCTAAATCTTTCATATTATAAACGCTCCTTTCAAATGAATTATATCATAAGAAATAAAAAATTAAAAATTATAGGAGGAAATTTTAAAATGAGAAAATTTGAATTTGTAAATAGAATTTTAAATAATGAAGATGGGGTAACTAGAAGATTACCAGAAAGAAGTACAAAAAATAGTGCAGGTTATGATTTTTTTAACCATAAAAGAGTTGTTTGTAAATCACATGAAATAACAATGATACCAACAGGAATAAAAGCACAATTCCCAGAAGATGAGGCATTATTCTTATTTAATAGAAGCAGTAACCCTAAAAAGAAAGGTTTAATAATTTTAAATGGTGTTGGTGTAGTAGATAGTGATTATTATAACAATGCTGATAATGAGGGAGAAATGTCGTTTGTTTTCTATAATATGCTTAATGAAGATGTTACATTAGAAGCAGGCGAAAAATTGGGACAAGGTATATTTATGAAATATGCTAAAACAGATGATGATACAGCAGAAGGAGAGCGTACAGGTGGCTTTGGAAGCACAGGAAGGTAGGTTTTATAAATGTTTAAATTTTTAATAGGCTTATTTATAGGTTTAGTAACAGGAATTTTTATTTTAGCATTATTAATTGCAAGTAAAAAGCAAGATGAATTTGAGGAATATATGAAAGACGATAAATACTATTATGATGATAAATAATAGCACAAAAGATACCTTAGTAATTATCAAGAAAGGGGAATAAAAGACAATGGAAAAAGCAAGGAAAATGATAACTAAATCACAACATGAAAAAGAAAAAATAGAAAATAAAACAAAAAAAATAGCAAAACAGCTACTAAAAGATATAGGTATGAAATTACATTGTTTAGGTTATAAGTATTGGCTAAAAGCTATTGTAATGACTTTAGATATAGAAATACATAAAAGACAAGAATTAAAAACAATGGAATTATATTTTTTGTTGGCAAGAGAATATAAAACAACAGTAAACTGCGTTAGAAAAGCAATGTCGTATACTTATGAAAATACGAATGTAAATAGTTATTTTAACGTTACCTATAAAATTGATAATGCTGCTTTGCTATTTTTATTGAAAGAAAAAGTAAAAGAAAAAATGTAAAGCACTCCTGCATTATAAATATTAAAAGAAGAATCTACAAAGGAAGGAGTGTAAATGTATGTGAATAGAAAAAACATTATAGATCAAGAAAAACAGCTCTCTGAATTTTATTCTACATTAGACTATAAGCCTATCTCTGCTAATGCTATTTCAATATATATGGTTTTATTGCAGATAGCTTGTAAGACTGGCTGGCTTACTGAGTTTAAAGTAACAAATACTATTCTAATGAGCAAAATTAAAGGTTTAAGCATTTCTACGCTACAAAGGGCAAGAAATGAATTAATAAATAATGATTATATTTTATATAAGAAGCGGAGTAAATCAAAATGACGCTTCTACATATACAATAATAAAATTGTATTTTGAACAGGCAGATGAACAACCGAACGCACAACCGAACGCACAAGCAACCGAGCAGACAGACGAACACATTATAACTAAACTAAACTTATTATTTAATTATATCTATGAAGGGGAATACGAAAATTGCAGCAAAATTGGTTTGAATCCAACAGATAGAACTCCGCTAATAGTGTTATTACAACGAATAGGCTTATATGTGGATAAAGTTTCTACCTATAGCTTAATGCCTCCAGAAAGAATTTTAGACGAAAAAATTATGCTATGGTGCGTAAAAGAAATATATTTAAGCCCGCACAAAGTATATCTAAATAATTTGAATTGGGACAAATTAGCCCATAAGTATTTAAAAACAAAAAAATATATAACAGAAAAACCAGATTATAGGCTAGAAGAAATAATAAATTATTTCATGGTTTGCCTACATGATGAGTTGGAAAGTAAAAGGTATTAATATGAGAAGTTTGGAAGAATTATCAAGGCGTGGTACTGTACCTATATATGCAAAAATGAAACCAAAAGAAGAGGCTAGTCATTTAGTTAATAGTAAGCCAATGAAAGAATACAGCTATTATAAATGTGATTACTGCGAAGAAGAAATAAAAATATTAGATAAAAAGCAAGAGATGACAGGGGGAGTAGTTACATTTAGACATATAGTTACTAAACATGGCGATATAGAAATGGCATTGCATAATAAGTGCTTAAAGCCAGTATTAAAAATATTTGAAGAGGGAGAAACAAAACAATGGTAATAATAGGTCAAGAAGATAAAACAATAATTAATTTCAAAAGAATTAATTTTTTAAATATAGAAGAGGCAGACAATAATAAATTTAATATTTTAATAAATTATGGCAATGACATGGAAGGAATAATAGCAACCTATGAAACAGAAGAAAGAGCCAAAGAGGTATTGCGTGATTTATTAAAGAGCATGAAAAAACAAAGATTTTTGATGAAACCAAGAATAAGTATAGAGCAACAAGTTATTGAAGCAGCAAAGATATATTTTGAAAGGATAAACGGTATAGATTTAATAATTGATGATAACAATTTCGAGATAATTCCAATAAATAAAGACAATACAATTATTTATGAAATGCCAGAAAAATAGAGGTGTTACAAATGATTTATGAGTTTGAAATGTTAGGAAGCATACAAGGAAAAGCAAGACCGAGAATGAATACAAGAACAGGACGAGCCTATACACCAACAAAAACAAAATTATATGAATATTCATTAAGACAATGGTTTTTAATGAATTATCCTAATTTTAAACCAATAGAAGGTAGGATAAAAGTTTCTATAATTGCTTATTTTGAAGTACCTAAAAGTACAAGCAAGAAGAAAGCAGCAGAAATGTTATCAAATAACATAAGCCCAACCAAAAAACCAGATATAGACAATATTATTAAAATTGTACTGGATGGAATGAATAAATTTGCATTTAAAGATGATACACAGGTTATTAAATTAGAAGTGGAGAAAAAATACGCAGAAACTCCAAGAATATATGTAAAAATAGAAGAATACTAGGGGAATAAGTATATGAAATGTATAAATTGTGGGAAATATCCTTTTTGCAACAAAATAGAAAAACCGCAGCAAGAAGCATGCGAAAATTTTATAAAAAGAAAAATAATAATTACGACAGGTTCTCCTTTAATCCAAAAATACAAACCAAAGGAGATAGACGATGAGTAAAATTATAATATATGATAATAAAAATATTTTAATTGCTGATTTAGATAGAACAGAAACTAAAAGAGAGCCAATAGAAAAATTATTAGCAAATTCTCCAGCAACAACATTTGAAGTAGAACATGCAGCAATATTTAAGGAATATAAAATAATACATAGTTTTTCATTAAAAAAGCAATTAAAAAAGATAGAAAAAATATTTAAGTACCATAAGGAAGGGGTAAGAAATGTTAAAAAGAGTATATAGCAAGTATAAAGATGAAAAAGAAGTATTTAAACTTGACAAGGAATATACACTAAAAGAGATATTAAGTTTATTTGCAATACCAGAAGCTAAAATAGGTTGGAAAGGTCAGAAAAAAAGATTTAAAGTTATTGCTAGAAACGATAATTTTATAATTATAGCAAGACCATATAACCCTAAGAAAACATTTGAATATTCAATACTAGATTTAGAATATATGGTTTGTAATCATGATAATTATTATTGTAAGTATGATTATTCAAATGAAAAAGAATGTGTAGAAGCATTAAGCGAATTACAAGAAACTAGAGATGACGAAAAGAAAACAAATATAAGTTCTGATGGCTTGCAGTTATCAAGAAGAGGAATAGCAAAAATTGAAGATATGGTTAGCGAAGTGTGGATCAATGTCGATTTTAGAAGGTTAAGTAATCATGATAAAGATAATTAAAAAGAGGTGTAAAAATGTCTAAAACTAAAGAAACTTTAGAATTTGAAAAGTATTTAAGAAGATATACAGGAAAACAAGGTATATTTGGTTGCCCAGAAGTTACAATAGGTTGGTTTGGAAATGAAAGAGTGGATTTTCTTACATACGATACAAATAATTGGTTTAAGTGCTATGAAATAAAAGTAACTAAAAAAGATTTTTATAGCAAATGCCATAATACTTTTATTGGAAATTATAACTATTATGTAATGCCGAGAGAGTTATATTATGAAGTAAAACAAGATATTCCAGAAGAAATAGGCGTATTAGTAGAAAACAAAATAGGAGATAAAATTTATGAGTATTCTCCGTTAAGATCCATAAAAAAAGCTATGAAACGAGAATTAAAAATAGATAAAGATATATTAAAAAATTCGCTAATTAGATCATTATGTAGAGAAGCGGAAATAGCACACAAAGATAATTTAAAAGCAATAATTAAACATTATGAAATGGTAGAAAAAAACAAAAATCAAGAAATTAAAGAATTAAAATATGCTTTGTATGATATGGTAAATCAATTTGCAGATGAAGAAAAAGGAAAATTATTTACAATAGGATTAAGTGCTTTAGAAAATGCTTTTAACGTTTTAGATATAGAAGAGGGAATAGAAAAGCAAAAATTATGGAAATTGATGCAAATACAAACAGAAGGAGATTAATTATGAAAATACCAAAGATTATTAGTAAAAATAATCATGAATACATATTTGTAAAGCAAGTAAATAAAAATATGTTTTTATACAAGGACATGCTATACGGATATAATGAATGTTTTACAAAATTTGATTTAGGAATGGTAAAAGAAATAATAGAGCCACCTAAAAACAGAAGTAAAGCCAGAAAGAGTAAAAATATTTTAGGAGTGATTATTTATGTTATTAAAAATATGGAACTACGAAAGGCATAAATACGAAAAATATCGTGTACCGAATGAGTGGAATGTAAAAATATATGCTGATAATATGGAAGAGATAATAAATTGTGCACATTGTGGCAAAAAAATAAAAGCTGGAGATAGTTATACATCTTATGAAATACATAATGAAGTTGGTATAGGCTACGGGGTTTGTGAAAAATGCTTTAATAAAGAAATGTTAAGGAAAAAACAATAGAAAGGATTTACCAATGATTAAAATTTATCAACAAAAAAATAAAAAAAGTAAATGTGAAAAAACAAAAATAAGAATAAGTTTTAAAAGTAAATATCAAACGCCGCTGTTTATGATAATAAGAGAATATTACGATAAAAAAACAAATGAAATTACCTATGCAGAAATACTATTTGAAATAGAATAAAGAAGAGGTGCAAAATGTCAAATATATATGATATGTCCGGAAAAAAGAAAGTAATATTTACAGAAGATCCTAAAATGGATATTACATATAAAGAAATTATGAAAATAATAATAGAACATGCTACAGAAGCGGGATGCCATACAATATTTTGTGATGGTGGAGTGAATATGTGTCCATCAGATGTATTTGGAACAGAAAAAATAGATAAACAAAAAGAAGAAGATATTTGCAACTATGAAAGTATAGGTTGTACTAAATGCTGGACTAATGCTGTAGAAGAAATAAGAAAGGGGAATAAAAATGTTAGATTATAAAGAAGAAGATAAAAACAGAGTAGAAAAGGTTAGATATAGATATTATGATTTTACAGAAGAGAAAATAAAAGAAATAGTAAATAAAAATATAAGTGATGTAACAAATGAAGAATGGCGAATAATATTACAAATGCTATACCCAAAATGTATGATAGGAAGCGGTTTATTTCAACCAATATTAATTTTTAAAATTAATAAAGATGGGAAAAGAATAGATCCACCAGAAGAGGCTTACAACGGTATGGGAGAATTAAAAGATAATGACTGCTTGTTATTTAAAGCTATGAACTATATTGAAAAAAATAGTGAATTAAAAATTGATGATAGCTGGTATAAAGCGAAAGAAAAAATATTGAAAGGAGCAGAAAATGAGTAAATGGTGTAATTATTTTAATTGTTGGTGTAATGATGTAGAAGAAGTAATACCAGAAGAGGGCATAAACTGCAATTTAGAATGTAGAAATTGTGAAAACATGGAGGAAATAAAACCGGAAAGGTAGGAAAAAATGTTTAATGAAATTTTGGAAACTTTAAAAGAAGCATTTATATTTATATATGATA
>ULYR01071403.1_pt1 | contig 11642 bp, 8 predicted proteins | sample 1962341 | NCBI WGS metagenome assembly ULYR01 (sample SAMEA4835868, study PRJEB28245) | human gut metagenome | biome: gut microbiome; material: fecal sample | place: Denmark | collected 2008 | reverse complement strand
CGGGAAGGAAAAGGCGGCAATACAGCCTTCTGGCGGCGTATCCGATGCAGCAGAGCCAAAAAAGATCGCCCTTACCTTTGATGACGGCCCGCATCCGGTCTATACAAAAATACTTTTGGACGGCCTGGCAGAGCGAGGCGCAAAAGCCAGTTTTTTTGTTACAGGGGAGAATGCAGAAAAATATCCGGAGCTGATTTTGCGTATGCAGAAGGAGGGACATCTGATCGGCAACCACACCTATAGTCATATTCAGCTGACAAGCAATAACCGGGAAGCCTTTCGACAGGAGCTGATTTCCACGAATGAGGTATTGAAGGAGATAACAGGAGCGGAAACCATTTTTGTCCGTCCGCCCTATGGAAGCTGGGACAAAGGCTTCGAACAGGAGCTGAATATGTTCCCGGTGCTGTGGACGATCGATCCCCTGGACTGGTGCAGTCAAAGCAGCACCAATGTTGAAAAGCGAATCTTGTCCAAAGCGCGGGAAAATGCGATTATCCTGCTGCATGATGAATATGCTTCCAGTATTGAGGCGGCACTTTTTATTGTGGATGAGCTGCAAAGCCAAGGCTATGTCTTTGTGACAGTCGAAGAAATAATGCTGGTATCCTGAAATCCAATAGTTGGATAAAATCGAACAGTTGGATGAAATCCAACATGTACAGCAGGGAAAATAGTTGTTATAATCAAATGTGGAAGCTTTTGCACCGACCTTGATGCCTGCGGATTGTTCCGTGCTGCGCACTCCAACAATCCTACTTCGTAATCCATGGTCAGGTTTAGAACGAAAGAAAACAGATTGGTAACTGTGAGGGTACTGAACAGTTACACAGATTGAAAAAAATGTTTCAATCACGAGATTTGTGTCTGCGCGCACTTGACACAAACTCGACATGCGAAAAAAGCGTGCGCAGAAATGAGTGGAAAGAATGCAATATACCTACACAGAGCTGGCAATTTATCTGCTGCTGTACAGCTTTATCGGATGGGCACTGGAGGTTGCCTTTTTTGCAGTAAAAGAAAGAAGATTTTGCAACCGCGGATTTTTCAGTCTGCCCCTTTGTCCGGAATATGGCATAATGATGGATATTCTGATCCTTTTGCTGCCGGAGCAGGGGACAAAATGGCTGCTGCAGTTTCTGACCACTTGGATGGTCGTGTCCGTTGTGGAATATTTTTCCGGAGGGATCGCAGCCAAAATCTGGAAAAAGCATTTGTGGAATTACGAGGATGTGACACTGTTTGGCGGGAAGAAAAAGAGTGTGCTCCTTTCGCTGATCAAGGCAGCAGTTGTGATGACGGCGGTGCTGCTTTTGCATCCTCCGGTCTTTATCCTGTTTTCGATGATTCCGACAATTGTGCTGCGGATCATAGACATAGTCGGCTTTGGGCTGATGGCTGCCGACCTGGTGTCGATTCTGATTGCAGTCAGGAAAAGCAGGAGCCTGACAGAGCTGAAGGAAACCCAGGGGAGACTTCTGCAGGAACAAAAGGAAGTCAAGCAAAAGCTCGGAGGCAAGATCTATCATGCAGTCTGGAAGCGGTTAAACCGTGCATACCCGGAGATGGAAGCTCTGGAGGAGGCAGATCGGGCAGAACGATATGTCTTTGCAAGAGGCGTCTGTGTGGATAAGCTGATCTGGGTATTTATGATCTGTGCATTTCTCGGAGATCTGATCGAAACGCTGTTCTGCAGGGTGACGGGAGGCGTATGGATGAGCCGGTCCAGCGTAATTTACGGCACCTTCAGTATTGTCTGGGGCTTCGGTGCGGTCATTTTGACAGTTGTATTGCAGCGGCTTGCCGGAAAAGAGGATCGTTATATTTTCCTGGCGGGCAGTGTGCTGGGCGGCGTATATGAATATCTGTGCAGCGTATTTACAGAGATTTTTCTCGGGACTACATTCTGGGATTACAGTGACATGCCCTTTAATATCGGCGGGAGAACCAACCTGCTGTATTGCATTTTCTGGGGGTTGTTATCCGTTGTCTGGGTAAAAATTTGTTATCCGACGATCAGCGGATGGATCGAAAAGCTGCCGCCCCTTGGAGCAAAAATTGCGACCTGGGCAGTTATCGTGCTGATGAGCTGCGATGCGGTGATTTCAGCAGGCGCCATGGTACGCTATGTGGAACGGCAGGATAGCGCGGCGGTGCAGGAGAGCAGTATGGACGCAGGGACTGTCGTAGGCACGGAAAGCACCACAGGAACTGTGCGGGCGGAAAAGAAGAGCGTGATCGACACATTCTTTGACATCAATTACCCTGACGAGCGGATTGAGAAGGTGTGGCCGAACATGAAAGTGGAGGTACAATAAGGGGACATGGATCTTTTCGATTATATGAGACAGACCAATCAGGAAAAGGAAGCGCCGCTGGCGGCAAGGCTGCGGCCCCGGACGCTGGATGAGGTAGTCGGGCAGCAGCACATTATCGGAAAGGACAAGCTTTTGTACCGTGCGATTCAGGCGGACAAGCTTTCCTCCATCATTTTTTACGGACCGCCCGGAACGGGCAAAACGACTCTTGCGAGGGTGATCGCGAATACGACCAGCGCGGAGTTTATGCAGATCAATGCAACTGTGGCAGGCAAAAAGGATATGGAAGAGGTTGTCGCAAAGGCAAAGGACAACCGTGGAATGTTTGGAAAAAAGACGATCCTGTTCATTGATGAGATCCATCGGTTCAACAAGAGTCAGCAGGACTATCTGCTTCCCTTTGTGGAGGATGGAACCCTGATCCTGATCGGTGCGACGACGGAAAATCCGTATTTTGAGGTAAACGGAGCGCTACTGTCCCGTTCGGTTATTTTTGAGCTCAAGCCGCTTTCAAAGGAAGATATCGAAGAACTGATCCGACGGGCAGTCTATGATCAGAGAGGAATGGGTGCCTATCAGGCACAGATAGAGCCGGATGCGCTGGAGTTTCTGGCGGATATTGCAGGCGGAGATGCACGTGCGGCATTGAATGCAGTAGAGCTTGGCGTAATGACGACACAGCGCTCAGAGGATGGAAAAATCCATCTGACCCTGGAGGTTGCCCAGGAATGTATTCAAAAACGTGCAGTAAAATACGACAAAACAGGCGATAATCATTACGATACGATTTCGGCATTTATCAAGAGTATGCGGGGCTCCGATCCAGATGCGGCGGTTTATTATCTGGCGCGGATGCTGTATGCCGGGGAAAGCGTGACATTTATCGCCCGCAGGATGATGATCTGTGCGTCGGAGGATGTTGGCAATGCAGATCCGACAGCGCTGCAGGTAGCGGTTTCTGCATCCCTGGCAGCAGAGCGGGTGGGCATGCCGGAGGCGCAGATTATTCTGGCACAGGCGGCGGCCTACATTGCATGCGCGCCGAAAAGCAACGCAGCGGTCAACGCCATTGCGTCTGCAATGAAGACGGTGGAAGAAACCGGAAATCTGGCGATTCCGGTGCATTTGCAGGATGCCCATTATAAAGGAGCAGCAAAATTGGGACACGGAAAAGATTATAAATATGCACACGATTATCCAAACCACTATGTCAGACAGCAGTATTTACCTTATGAGCTGTCCGGAAGAGAGTTTTATCAGCCCGGTGGGATGGGATATGAAGTAAAAATCAAAGAGCACATGCAGCGGATACGCAGGGAAGCGGCTAAGACAGAACAAAAGCCGCAGGATGGAGAAGAGCAATGAAACAGATACCAAAGCGGGTCATGATCGTGTCCTTTGATGCGGTCGGAGCAAAGGACCTGGAATATTTACAGACCCTGCCGAATTTTCAGCGTTTTTTTGAACAGGCGGCGCTGTGCAGCCATGTAAACAGTGTGTGTCCGTCCCTGACCTATCCGGCCCATACATCCATTGTGACAGGGCGGATGCCGAAAAATCACGGGATTGTGAACAACACAAAAATCCAGCCCAACCGGAAGGATCCGGACTGGCTTTATCATCGCAAATGGATCCGCAGCACGACGCTTTATGACGAAGCGAAGAAAAAGGGAATGACGACGGCCGGGCTTTTGTGGCCTGTTGCAGCAGGCAGCAGGATGGACTACTATGTGCCGGAGATTATGGTGACACGCAAATGGCAAAATCAGATCCTGATGAATGCGACGAACGGTCCGTTGTTTTATCAGCTGGATCTGAACAAACGCTTCGGACAGTTGCGAAACGGGATCGCACAGCCTCAGCTGGACAATTTTATTCAGGCATGCGCGCTGGATACGATCTACAAATACAATCCGCAGCTGTTTTTGCTGCATCTGACGGATGTGGATGCGAACAGACATCTCTATGGCGTGGAGAGTAAGGAGGCAAAAGAAGCTCTTAAGCGCCACGATAAGCGTCTGGGCGAGATTGTAAGGGCACTGGAGGAAACCGGAGAGATGGAGAGCACGACGGTCGTGCTTCTGGGGGATCATTATCAGAAGGATGTGGACAAGGTTGCCTTCGTCAATCATGCACTGTGGAAAGCCGGCTTGCTGACGGTCCGCAACGGCAGGATCAAAAGCTGGAAGGCCTATGCAAAAAACTGTGACGGAAGCTGCTATATCTATTTGCATCCGTCTGTAGAAAACAATGCAGAAGTGCAAAAGCGTACAAGAAAAGTGCTGGAGACGCTGAAAGGACGGGAGGATTTTGGAATCGAAAGGATTCTGACCCGGGAAGAGGCAGCAAATATGGGCGCAGACGAAAACTGCTTTCTGATGCTGGAAGCAAAGGAAGGATGGTTTTTTCTGGACGAATGGGAACAGCTGACGGCAGCAGAAAAAGACTGCGCACATGGCATGAAGGGGACCCACGGGTATCTGCCGGGTGAGGCAGACTATCAGACCTTTTTTGCAATGTCGGGATGCAGTGTAAGAGCTGGTGCCAGGGTAGAAAAAAATATCGCGCTCTGGGATGAGGGCGCGACATTGGCAGCACTTTTGGAGATAGACCTCGGAAAAACAGATGGCAGTGTGATCCGGGAGATGCTGCAATAACATACTTTAAAACAGGGCGGTTGTCAGATACTGATAAATCTCCCTGTTATTTTTTTGCCAGTTTTCGCAAATGGAAATTGCGAGCTCTTCTGTAGGAACCGTAAGGCGGATGGTCACCAGGTTGACGTCCTTATCCACTGCAGTCAGCTCTGTTTCGAATTCCCCGTTGACAGCCTTATAGTAGTTGCTCTGGATCGAAGATTCGTTGCGCATTTCCAGTTCATTTTTTTTAAGATATTCGCCGATGTCTGTCTTGATTGCGTCACTGATGCGGTTCTCAAAATAGGAAAGGGTATTGCGGCCCTCCTCCGTGATCTGCAGATGGGTGCGGTTGACCAGTGTTTTGGCAGTGATCAGCCCGGCCTGCGCCAGCTCATTGATAACCTGCTGCAGTGTCAGATAGCTGGTATATTCTTTTTCCAGAATGAGATCGCTGACCTGCGCCATTGTGAGTGGGAAGGATACTTTGTTGAGCAGATAAAGAACGATCAGTTTATAGAGTGTAAGAGGTTCCTGGTTCATAATTATCCCCTTGTCTGAGATTTCGTTGTTTCATAAGGGCATGCAGCCCGTTTAAGACGTTTCGTTTCGAAAGACTCCACTGGGGCGCGATCAGGAGCTTGCGGGGACCGTCTCCGGTGACCCGGTGGAGGCAGATATCCGGAGAAAGTGCAGCGATACAGCTTGTCAGCAGATCGAGATATTCTTCCTGTGTCAGTACAGGAAGCTTTCCGGCTTCATAAAGCAGGGCAAGATCTGTTCCCTTTAAAATATGGAGAAGCTGCAGCTTGACACCAAAGGGATGCACCTGATTGACGGCACGGATGCTTTCCAGCAGGTCAAGCCGGGTTTCCCCGGGGAGTCCGAGGATCAGATGGACGATAAAGGGAAGCCTTCTGGCATGGAGCTTTGCTGCAGCATCATAAAATACGGAGGTCGGATATCCCCGGCGGATCCTTGCTGCAGTGTGGTCATGAATGGACTGCAGACCAAGCTCGATCCAGATAAACCGGTCAGGATACAGCAACCGGAGGCGGTCAAGTCCCTCCAGAATGATATCGGAAAGACAATCCGGGCGCGTCGCAATGGAAATGCCTGCGACCTCCGGGGAGGAAAGTGCTTCTTCATAACAGGAAAGCAGTCTGTCCGGATCGCCATACGTGTTGGTATATGCCTGAAAATAGGCGATCAGAGACGGCTTGCCGGGTTCCGGTGTCCATTTGGAGGACAGAAGTGCCTTGGCCTGATTTAACTGATCTGTTACAGAAAGCTGCCGGGAAGCAGCAAAATCGCCGCTTCCGCCTGCAGAGCAGAAAATGCAGCCTCTTGTATCGAGGGTGCCATCCCGGTTGGGACAGGTACAGCCGATATTCAGTGCGGCCTTGTAAAGCTTCCGTCCGTATGTATTTTTACACCAGGCGTCCAGCGAATAGTAGGGCTTCTGGTGCCAGAGATCAGCGGATGTTTTTCTTGACTGCATCTGCAACAACGTCCGCAACTCTGGGATCGAATGCTTCTGGCATGATATTGTTTTCGTTTAATTCTTCGTCAGAAACGAGGGCTGCGATGGCATTAGCGGCAGCCAGCTTCATTTTATCGGTGATCTGTTTTGCATGTCCTTCCAGAGCACCGCGGAAGATGCCGGGGAATGCGACAACGTTGTTTACCTGGTTCGGGAAATCGCTGCGTCCGGTGCCGACAACGCGTGCCCCTGCTTTTTTTGCGAGATCAGGCATGATCTCAGGAACGGGGTTAGCCATTGCAAACAGAATAGCATCGGAATTCATGGAAGCCACCATCTCTTCCGTCACAATACCTGGAGCGGAAACGCCGACGAAAATATCAGCACCCTTTAAAGCATCTGCAAGGGAACCGGTTTCGTGAGCCAGATTGGTGCGTTTTACCATCTTTTCCTGCATCCAGTTTAAGCCCTCTGCTCCATCGCAGAGAATGCCGGATTTATCGCACATAATGATATTGGAAAAGCCGTAGGTCAGCAGCAGGCGGGTGATGGCAACTCCTGCGCTTCCTGCGCCGTTTACAACAACGCGGCAGTCTTCCTTTTTCTTACCGACTACCTTTAAGGCATTGATGATGCCGGCGAGTACAACAATAGCAGTTCCGTGCTGGTCATCGTGGAAAACAGGGATATCCAGAGTCTCTTTTAAGCGCTCTTCGATTTCGAAGCAGCGGGGTGCACTGATATCTTCCAGATTGATGCCGCCAAAAGCGGGAGCAAGCCAGGTAACAGCTTTGATGATCTCTTCCGTGTCCTGAGTATCCAGGCAGATGGGAACTGCGTTGACACCGCCGAATTCTTTAAATAAGACAGCCTTGCCTTCCATAACGGGCATAGCGGCCTTCGGACCGATATTGCCGAGTCCCAGTACGGCAGAACCGTCGGAAACAACAGCTACAGTGTTTGCTTTCATCGTATAGGTGTAAGCGGCAGCCGGGTCTTTTGCAATGACCTTACAAGGCTCCGCAACGCCGGGAGTATAGACAAGTGCAAGGTCTTCACGGGTGCGGACGGGTGTTTTGGAAACGGTTTCAAGCTTTCCCTGCAGCTTCTCATGCAGTTCCAGCGCTTTCTCCTGATTTGTCATTTGATTTGCCTGCTTTCTTTTTTATTTAATAAGGAATGATGATGTCGGGGCATACGCGCCATTCGTAGCTCTCTGTATATCATCATATCTGATTTATTTGAGTGAATCAAGGAAAAAATCTTCCTATTCTGTTTTGAGTGTGGTACAATGAGCGAAACAGAAGGAGACGTTTGACTTGTGTCTCCGATGTGTAATAAAATTCACTAAAATGACAGGCACTTTTGATTTCTGACAAAAGACCGCTGTTTCCCGGATCGGGATGTTCTGGCGCATTTCAAAAAGATCGTTTCATGTAGAATTCCGTATGAAAATCAGGGACGAATCACGATGGCAGTAAAGGGAGTAAAGATTGAAAAATAAAAATTTTCAATCGCGAGATTTGTGTCTGCGCGCACTTGACACAAACTCGACATGCGCAAAAAGCGTGCGCAGAAATGAGAGGAAAAAATGATAAGAGAAAAATATGAATCTCTGGCAGTGCATGATCTGAAGGAGATTGCAAAAGCAAGGGGGATAAAAGGACTTTCTACAATGAAAAAGGCGGAAGTCATTGATGCGATGCTGAGGTTGGATGCCCAGGAGACCGCAGAAATAAAAACAGAACGCAGCGTCCCGGAGAACCGCCCGGCAGAGAGTAAGGATACTCCGGAAAAGAGCGCAGCAGAGCGCAAGGATGCTCCGAAGAGGGACGCGGCAGAGCGCAAGGATACTTCGGAGAAGGACGCGGCAGAGCGCAAGGATGCTCCGAAGAGGGACGCGGCAGAGCGCAAGGATGCCCCGGAGAAGGGCGCAGCAGAGCGGGAGGATGCTCCGAAGAGAGATGCGGCAGAGCGCAAGGATACCCCGGAGAAGGGCGCAGTGGAAAAGCAGGATTCTCATGATGGTGGGGCAGAACCGGAGAGCAGAGCAGGGGATCGGGAGGAAAGGCGGCAGCAGAGAACAGGAAAGCGCTTCGTCAGCAATGGTTCTTATCATAATGGACGGACAGGAAGCCGCGACAACAATGGTGCGCGGGAAAATACTGCAGCTGCAGCGCCCCGTGCTGCAGCACCTGTGGCAGAAGAGGCACAGAACCGTGTGAGCGCGCCTGCACCTCGTTATAATGAGCGCTACAACAGTCCGTATAATCGCGGAACTGCACCGATCCAGAGTCCAGAGGACGACAAGTTCCCGACAGAGCTGGACAGCGGCATCACGGTAAAGGGTATCCTGGAGGTCATGGCTGAGGGCTATGGCTTTATCCGCTCGGATAATTATATGCCGGGAGAAAATGATATTTACGTGGCACCCAGCCAGATTCGTCGGTTCAATTTGCGGACAGGCGATATTTTAGAGGGAAATACCAGAGTGCGGACACAGAATGAAAAATTCTCCGCCCTGCTTTATGTCAAGACGATCAATGGTTATACCACAGAGGAAGCATCCAGACGAAGCAACTTTGAAGATATGACGCCGATCTTTCCGAACAGCAGACTGAAAATGGAACGCTTCGGCTGCCCGGTGGCGATGCGGGTCATGGATTTGTTAAGCCCCATCGGTAAAGGACAGAGAGGTATGATTGTGTCCCCGCCGAAGGCTGGTAAGACAACCCTATTAAAAGAAGTGGCCATGTCGGTAAAGAAAAATTATTCGAACCTGCATCTGATCATTCTCCTGATCGATGAACGTCCGGAGGAGGTAACGGACATGAAGGAGACGGTGGCAGGGCCGAATGTTGAAGTGATCTATTCCACGTTTGACGAATTACCGGAACATCATAAACGAGTTTCCGAAATGGTTATTGAGCGTGCAAAGCGTCTGGTCGAGCATAAACAAGACGTTATGATCCTGTTAGACAGTATTACCCGTCTGACCCGTGCCTACAACCTGGTGGTTCCGCCCAGCGGACGTACCCTGTCCGGTGGTATTGACCCGGCGGCATTGCATATGCCGAAGCGCTTTTTTGGTGCAGCCCGCAATATGCGCGAGGGCGGAAGCCTGACGATTCTGGCTACTGCACTGGTGGACACCGGATCCAGGATGGACGATGTCATTTACGAGGAATTTAAAGGAACCGGTAATATGGAGCTTGTGCTGGATCGAAAGCTGTCTGAACGCAGAATTTTCCCTGCCATCGACATCCCCAAAACCAGCACGAGAAGAGAAGATCTGCTGCTGAGTGCAGAGGAGATGGAAGCAATCAACGTGGTGCGCCGCGCGTTGAATGGTATGAAATCCGATGAAGCTGTGGATAAGGTGCTGGATCTGTTTGCAAAGACGAAAACCAATATAGAGTTTGTGCAGACGGTGAGAAAGATGAGATACCTGTAAAAATACAGCGCATGCAATAAAAGTTACAGTTCACACGCGCCATTCGCAATACAATAGAATGCTCGCTCCGCGAACATTCTATTGTCATGAACCGCGTCTTCGACGCTCTCCGCTGCTTCGCAGCTCATTTTTGCTCATAAAGTGGTGCTCCCTTCGTACCTTTTTGTAAGCAGATTTTCATGCGAGCATGAAATCTGCTTACAAAAAGGTACGAGTGAACTGTAACTAATAAAATACGAAAGAGGGAGCGATCGGAACTGCCGACCGCTCCTTTTTTGTCCGTTCATTGAAAAATCTGCACCGGATGTTCTTCCTTTTCCAGGAAATCCAAAAAATACTTGCATAGGGCAAAAGTTTATGCTATATATAGTTGCATAAAATATACAACGAAAGGAAAGCGAACGATGAAGCTGCAGGAAACACTGGAACATCTGAATTTTTCAAGGCTGGAAGCACAGATTTATATGGCATTGATCGGTTCTGAGCCCATGTCTGCCTATCAGCTGGCAAAAAAAATCGCAATTGCACGCCCTTCTATTTACAATGCGCTGGAGCACATGCTGGATAAGGGGATGGTGGAGCTGGTTCCGGATCAGACAGCACTGTATGCCGCCCAGGAGCCGGAGGTGCTTTTGGGGCGGATGCAGGCGGAAATGACAGCGAACCTTTCTCTCGCCAGGCAACAGCTGGAAGAATATGAGACGGCGAAGCAGCCGGATGTGCATTTCGTATTCCGGGGCTTTGAAACGGCGATGGCAAGGGCAGGGAAGCTTCTGGAGGATGCCCGGGAGGAGGTTTATCTGAATGCGGATTTTGATCTTTCTTGTTTTGCAGAGACCTTCCATCGGCTAAAGAAAAAAGGCGTGCGGATCGTTGCGTTTTCCTTTTATGATCTGGGACTGAACCGGGAGGATGTGGAGTTTTATACCCACGGAGGAATGCTGACAGCACATCAGCCCTCCCGTCTGATGCTTGTGACAGACAGGCAGATGACACTGACAGCGGACTGCGGTGCATTTGCCAACTGGAGCGGTACGGTCAGCAACAATGGGCTGATGGTGAAAATTTTGTCGGAGCATATTCAACACGACATCACCTTACTGCAGCTGCAGGAAAAGTATGGACTGGAAATGTATTGAAATGAGATCGGCTGCAGTTTAAAAGGATGCAGCCTGGAAAAAGGAGGTCTGAACATGATTCATTTAGAAGCGGTTTATCATAGAGCGTCACAGCAGTTTTGCTATGCATTGAATGAGGAAATTTTGATGGTAGGGCTGCAGACCGGAGAAGAAGTGGAACAGGTTTGGATTCATTATGGCGACCCGTTTTCTACTGGTATTCTGGGCGGAAACGAGGCTTGGGAAGGCAGTCGGGAGGAGATCGTGACAAAAATGCGTCTGCCCCAGCACCTTTGGTGGGAAATTCCCGTGCAGCCTCCCTATAAACGGTGCCGGTATTTCTTCGAGCTGCAGGCAGGAGCAGAACGGGTCTTTTATTTTGAGGATGGCTTTCATTCGCCAGAGGATGTGAAAAACGGACAGCTGGGACAGTGCTTTACGTTTCCGTGGATGAACTCGGTGGATATCAACGTGACGCCAAAGTGGGTGCGGGAGACGGTCTGGTATCAGATTTTTCCGGAGCGCTTTTGCAACGGCAACAAAGAAAATGATCCGGACTGGGTAAAGCCCTGGGGATACCATACCGTAAGTAATCTCGATTTTTACGGCGGCGATCTGGATGGAATTCGTCAG
>ULYR01069609.1_pt1 | contig 11750 bp, 7 predicted proteins | sample 1962341 | NCBI WGS metagenome assembly ULYR01 (sample SAMEA4835868, study PRJEB28245) | human gut metagenome | biome: gut microbiome; material: fecal sample | place: Denmark | collected 2008 | reverse complement strand
CCACCAGTCGGTAAAGACGAGGCGCGTGAGCGGCTTGTTAGCTTGATGAAGAGAATGAAGAGTTAATAATAAGGCGGAAGCCAAATGGTACGTGCTATTGATGTTCGCTTTTCAGAACTCAATAATATATGGTTTCAAAAGAAATAATCCGATGGGAAAAAGTCGTTTCCTCTTTCCTTCTTAAGCGTAGGATTTTTATATATAAAATGGCATATACGCACCGCGCAGATAGAAAAGCACAACATGCCCAATAATATAAAAAAGAGCGTGTACTGTGCGTCTGACCAATCGTCGTTAGAGGACACAACGAGATAAGGGATAAGTATTAAAAGTATTACCACGATGAGGCTAAAAAATGTTTCAGCCGCATCTGCTCTCTTCTTTCGCTTTTGCAACTTTGGAGAGAGTGGTTTTTCTTTCACTTCGCAACTAAATTCGATTTTAATCTCTTTCGGGGTTTGTTCGCTTTTCATATCGCAATAGAGTTTGGTTTTGCAAATATGATACTTTATAGATTACCAACCAAGTAAAACTCAATAAATATATGGCTTCAAAAGAAATAAAATTCAACCTTAGGCTCGCCATTGACGGGAAAGAGCATTGGGTCAGTGCAGCGACAACGGCGAAACAGCTACAGGGTGTTATTGCAGGAGCTAAGAATGAAACCGAAAAATTTCAAAAAGAGGTTTTCAATCTTAATCAGGCTTTCAGCTTATTAGGCAACGTAAAAGATGCCTTTAGCGATCTAAACACGGCTTTAGCTTCTTTAGCTGGTAGTTACCAAAACGTTGAGGTAGCTAACCAAAGGTTGAAGACGGTAATGGTAGAGCGCATGAAAGCCTCCTCGGCCGACATTGCAGCCGTGCAAGCTACCATTAAGGCACAAACGCAATTGGGCATTTTGGGAGGCAGTGTGCAAAAGGCGGGAGCGCAACAGGTGGCTACATTCTTAACGCAAAGAGATGCGCTCGTTACGCTTATCCCAGCCATTAACGACCTCGTTGCACAACAAAAAGGACTGAATGCCACGGAGCAAGATGCACAAAACATTGGCAATTTGTTTGGCAAGGTGATGCAAGGGCAAACCTCGGCCTTAAAGCGCGTGGGCATTACCTTTACCGAAGCACAAGAGCGCGTGCTTAAAATGGGTACGGAGCAAGAGCGCGCTGCCATGTTGGCCGAAGTGGTAACAAACAACGTTGGCCACATGAACGCGGCTTTAGGCAACACGGCTGCAGGTGCGATGAAGCAATTCCAAAACAAGTTGGCTGGCATAAAGGTTAAAATGGGCGAAATAGCCAATCAAGTGCAGCCAGCCTTGAGCATGGCAACGTCGTTTGTAGTGTTGGCCTCATCAGCTCGAGGCGCTATTTTAGCTATTGGCGGGTTTGTTAAAGCTATGGGAGGCTTTAAATTAGCTACATTCATGGCAAAGCAAATGCGCATCGCGTATATTGGGTTGCGCGCGTCCATTAACTTATGCACTGCAGCGGTCAGAGTGAGCCGCGCTCAGAACATTTCGTTAGCTGCTTCGTTCCGCACTGTAGCCGTTGCTTCTACGACAGCCAAAATGGCCGTACGTGGCTTTATGGCTTCTACTGTTATAGGTGTAGCTATTGCGGCATTAGGCTTCGCCATAGAGAAACTTGTTAACTACTTTGATAGCTCAACAAAGTCAGTGAAAGATAATACTGAGGCTCTAAATGATAATGCTGAGGCTACAACCAAAGCCGACAAAATCAAAAGTGCGGTTCAAAACGTACAAGAAGAGGCTGCTACACACTATGCCGACGAGATTAGCAAAGTACGTACGCTAACAGCAGTTATTCACGATAGTAATGCCATATATGCAGACCGTATGGCAGCTATTAAGAAACTACAGAGCATCGTGCCTGGCTATCAAGCACAGATACAAAAGGACGGCACAATCTTTGAACGCAATGCGGTCGCAGTTGAAAAGTACATACAAAAGCTGCAAGACCTCGCTATGGCTGAGGCGGCCTTTGACGAGGTAAAGAAAGTTTACACCAACATTATTAAGCTTAGAATTGAGAAGCAAAAGTATGAAAAGCAGGCTAACGATATTGACACCGAACTGAGACGAACGCACAATGGGCAAGGAGCTAACGAATTGCGCAACCCCGTAACGTTGGCACGCCAAAATATTGAACGCCCTGCAGCACCTGCCGATGCCGTAACTCAAAATGGATCGCTTAACTTTAACTTTGTGCGCGACACGCAGAAGAACCAACAAGCGGCTAACAAAGAAACGGCTAACACGCTTAACAAAGTGACGGCCTACAATATGGCTACAGGACTTGCAGCTAAAAAAGGCGAAGAGATTAAAGAACAAGAGGACGTGGTTAGTGCTATATTCGGCTCGCTCACCACTTCGCAAAAGCGCAATTATAATCATATCGCGGCAAATGGCGGCTATGGTAATGGGAAGCCTACTTTGGCTAAACCTAACACAAGTGGCGGAACAGGACATTCTCACACCTCCACCCACACCCCTACCGACAACGCCCCCACCTACGACGAGAAGAGCATTGAATGGTACGACAAGGAGATTAGCAAGCAGAAGGAACTGGCACAAAGCACTAACAACCTCGATGCTGCGAAGAAGGCTATGGCTGAGGCTACACGACTGGAGGGAGAGCGCAAGGAGTTGGCCGTAAAGGTGGGCCTTGAGAAGCCTGACGCGCCAGAGGTGAAAACTACGCTGGAGGCTTTGCAGGACCAACTACGCGCGGCTCAAACGGACTTCGACAATGCCGTGACCGTGGAGGCTAAAGTAGCAGCCATGACGAAGGTGGACGCGCTACAGGCACAAATCAATGAGGCTACGAACGGCCGACTTACGATTGAAGCGGAGGTAGAACCGCAGTACACGCAGACTGGCTCAGTAAGCGATAAGCGCAAGTCGTATGCCAATGCGCAGACGAAGGCCTCACGCGTCAAGAACGACTACGACATTGGCCTCATCAGTAAGGAGGAGGCACAAAAGCAGGTGGACGACATTAACAAGGTGTTGTCGTCGCTGAAGTTGAAGCCTATCACCGTAGACTTTGACACGACAAGCGTTGAAAAGGGTACGGGCAAGATGCGCGAGGGCGCACAGAGCATTCAGCAGTTGGGCAGCAGCATCGCGCAATTAGGTTCACAGGTGCAAGAGCCTGTACTCAACATTGCGGGTACGATAGCACAAGCTATTGCCACCATGGTGTTGGGTTACGCTGAGGCTTCGAAAGATGCAAGTAAGCTTACGCCCTTCGGGTGGATAGCCTTTGCCGCTACAGGATTGGCTACGTTGCTGACGATGATAGCCTCTATCAAGTCGGCCACGAGCGGCAGCTACGCGCATGGTGGTATCATACCAGGGGGCAGCTATTCGGGCGACCGATTGACGGCAAATGTCAACTCGGGCGAGATGATTATCAACCGTCGTCAGCAGTTGCAGCTATGGCGCATGGTGCAAGCGCCTTTGGCCTCAGCTCCGCAGTACACAACGCCTTCGAGCATGGTGCCGAGCCTCAACCTCGCGGCCTTACGCAACAGCTTTGGTGCGCAGCGCGTCGACGTGAATGTGAGTGGACGCATCAGCGGACGCGACTTGCAACTCATTACCGATAAACGAAACAAAATTACTTCAAGAGCATAGAGTTAATGTGCAAATGTGAGAATGTGCAAATGTGCAAATTGTCGCCTTTGTACGCGCATTTACAAATGCATTCAATCATTTGCACATACGCTCTGCGTCGCCTTTGCACGCTGAGTAATTAAGACATTATTCAATCATTTGCACATTTGCACATTCGCACATTTGCACATTAAAAAAAACATCATGCTTTACAAAAGATACGCTGGCAGTTTTGTTAACTGCAAGGGCCAAACGTGGAGGGTCGAAATATGGCAAGCGGCCAATGTGCCTTTCACTTCCGTTGGTAGCCTCACGTTTGATGCCGACACGCCACTTGAATTAGAATGGGAGGAGCGCGAGAAGTACGAAACCACTTGTGGTGCCACGCTCACGATCAACATTGTGAGTCCTGCTGACCGCACGTTTACTGACCTCTTCCAAATCAGTCCAGGCAATGTCATGGCGCACGTCTACCTTGACGATGCGCTCTTTTGGGTGGGTGGCCTCGACTGCGAAACGTATGAAGAGCCTTACCAATCGGAGAAGGACTACACCGTTACACTCACCTTTACTGACTTCGGCCACATGCAGCGCCTAAAGTATGGCGAAGCGGGGGGCATTAAGTCAGTGCGCCACTACATAGACTATTGCCTTGAACAGGTGGGCCTCAGCGCAGTGCCAGTAGAGGTGCTTACGTCGTTAGAGGTGAACACCGATGATTACCGTTGGAGCGGTAGTTACCTTACAGACGTCTACGTTGATGCTGCCAACTTCTACGATGAGGACGGTGAAGCCTCAACGCTTGATGAAGTGTTGGACGGCGTGCTGCAACCGATTGCCTTGCGTATCGTGCAGCGTGCGGGAAAGATCATGGTGTACGACCTAAATGCGCTGCGCAATGACCCGCCTAAGGTGGAGCAAATCACATGGGACGCTACGGAGCAAACGCTATCGGTAGATAAGTTGGCGCAAGCGGCCGTCGTGAAATTCTCGCCCTACACGGGTGGCGACCTGCTGAGCGACAACAGCGTGACCATAAAACAAGACCGACTGACAGAGGTGGACAGTATGTATAACAAGGTGGACGGAAAGGTCAAAGTGTATGAGATAAGCAAGTTCTTCCATTCTGCCTCTGATAGTGCCGCCACTGGCCTTGCGCAAAAGAACGCAGATGCGCATTACTTCAAAATGGTAAAGACAGGCAAAGGGGGTGAAGCGTGTGAGGGCCTTGCGTGGTTGGCCTTAACGGATTGTCACCCGCGCAATAACCTTACGCTCAATGGAGAACAATCGCCCCTATCGGGAGAAAAAGGCTACCGTTATCAAGAGGCGAGTGGGGGCGTTATAACGCGCGCCTTCAACGACCTATCGGGAACGTCGAACGAGGTATTGATGCGTTTCCCCCGTGTCTACTGCCCTGCTGCCCAAAAGCAAATATCTGACGCGGTGCTGACCTCTTACATTCACCTTACCATGGAGATGATGATAGACCCTCGCCTCAACCCCTTTGCCGATGCAGAGGACTATACGAACGAAAAGGACAACTTTAATTGGTGTAAGGTGCGTGAGGCTTACTGCTACGTTCCTTTCTCGCTCGTCTTGTTTGACGGCAATGGCAAGGCCATTTTGCAATACCGTGCCTGTGAGGCTGGCTCTATGGACACTGCTCGTTGGGTTTCGGTTGAATACGACGATACGAATTACTTCACGCATGCTCCCTCCTACCTTCTGTACTATGCCAATTCAAAGAGTGATAGCATAAAGGAGGAGAGCGGCATTCAAGGGTGGTCAAAGAACCGCACGCACTTCTTCAACTCGGCATATCCTATTTCAGCCGACCAATACCCCACGGAGGGCGAAATAATGCCCTTACCTTATGAAGCAGGTTACTTAGAGTTGACCATTTATACGGGGTGTATCATCTTCGACGATACTGACGGGAAAAAAAACTACCCCATTACCGCTCCTCAGACGTGTCAACTCGACAAGTCGTTGCCCGACCCTAACGGACTGCGCGACGTGTGCATTAGCACGCAAACCTCTAAACGGGGACAACGTATGAATTGGGCGCAAAGGTGGTGGCTTTACAAGTTTCCAAAGTTGGAGGTCGTACAAGGCCTTATCACCGAAGCGGTGGGAAAGACTGATGCTGAATACAGCGCATGGATAAACGCGAGCGCAAAGGATGAGATAAAGATTGACACCATTTGCGGCACTTCTTATGGAAGCGACATTGGGGTAACAGCACGAGGGGCGTACAAAGCTAAGTCGTCACTGAGCGTCAACTCTATATTTGGAATTCCTCAACGATGTTTCCTGCGTCGCACCAACACGTCTGCGCCTTGGCTGATTGAGTACGACTTGTTAGGGCTGCTCTTTAGCCAGTATGGACACCGCGTACCTACGCTAGAGGGAGAGGCCATTACTCCGCTCTCACCGCTACAGCTCTTCACCGACCGCGCGATGCCGAGTGAGGACCTCTTTATGATGAAAAGTGAGGTGCTCAGCGCCTACGACGGCACGAGTAATATTAAATTTGTAAGGCTCGAACCCGAAGAGTGGAACAAAGAAATCATTAAATAACTACAACTAAGGCTATGGACTATAAAGTTAAAACACGATACGTTACAGCCACGCCACGCAAAGCGCGCAAAGGCAATAACGCTGAGGCCGCAGCCACGAGCAGCAGTGGCGGTGGGGCTTACATCAGCGGCGGTACTTCGTCAGCCGAAACGCACACACACGCCAACCTCGACACGCTTAATCAGTTGGACGCTGCTCCTGCCGACGGCTACCTCTATCTGGATAGTACCGACACCGACACGGGCGAAACCGTCCGTACCAAGGTGAAGGCAGGGTTTGCCGATGAGGCTGCATCAGCCAACCACGCCGCCACGGCCGACCACGCCACGAATGCTGACAACGCCGACCACGCCACGAATGCGGACAATGCGGACCACGCCACCGAAGCCTCTCATGCCGCCACGGCCGACGACCTTACGCAATGGGACACAGCTGATCAACGTTACCTAAGCCGCCAACACGACGACACGGCCGAGGGAAGTGTCACCTTCCGCAAGGCTACCAACTTCGAAGCCTCAGCACAAAGCCCCGACTTCGCGAGCAATGGCTTCGCGGGGAGCGGCTGGGCAGCACAAACGGCCGATGACGGTCAAACTTACGTGGAAGCGGACAACCTCCGCATTCGCGGCAGACTCACGGCCTTTGAACTCGTTATCGAAAAGATACGTGCCATTTGTGGCGCACTGGGCATCAGTCAAGCCTGCGGTCGCGTGAAGAGCGTAGATGGGGACGCCACGAACTATTACTTAGTATTAGAGGGGGACGACACACACGGCTACGGAGGCTTCCAAGCGAACGACTTCATACGCTGCCAACGTTGGACATCGAGCGGCGCTCGCGGCTATTGGGTCCGAGTTAGCTTCATAGGCAGCACAGCTGGCGGCCACGACAATGTGTTGGCCATTAATAGGTCGGAGTTCGACGCCGCCATTGTCGAACCTCAGGCAGGCGAGGTCAACGCGTACGACCACGCGCAAGATGTCACCGCACAAGTAGCCCAACTCGTAACAGACGACCGTACCGCCCTCATCACGGCCGACGACGGCACGTCATTACTCCTTGCCGACAATAGTAACCCCACCATTGCGGGGCTAATGGTGCTCCCCGAAGTAGGCGACGAGTTGGTGCAATACGGCAACGCTACCGACCCCACACGCCAAAGCGCCATTTACATTCACGCCAACGGCACGGGGCAACCTGCTATCGACTTACTCACTGGTATCACCTCCAAGAGCTTTGTCGGTTGTCTCGCTTGTCGCCTTGGTGGCTACCTTCCCACAGGCGGCTTTGGCCTTTACGCGAAGAATGGACAAATCATCTCTCTCTCACCCGACGGACGTACCACTCACTACAGCCTCAACCCTGACGGCTCGTTTTCGCTCGGACAAGGGGCTATCGAATACAACGGCAAAGGTGACGTTACGATAGGAAACAATGTTACGATCAAATGGGGCCCACAGAGCCAAACGACCTACAAATGGGCCGTTAGTGATAATGGCACGAGCGCACCCGCACGCGGTTGGAGCAGTACGTTCCCTACGGCCGTGGCGCAAGGTAAGTACATTTGGAAACGCACATTTTATCCCGACGGCACTGAAACTACAGAGTTGATTGGTTTCGTTGGGAAGGACGGTGTTAATGGCACCCCAGGTGCTAAGGGCGACCCAGGCCCTATTGGCCCGCAAGGCCCTATTGGGCTACGAGGTGATGACGGAGCAGACGGAATAAGCCTACATAGCAACCTACTCGTGCATACCGACTTTGCGCCAAGGGCAGAGAACTACGCTGGCACGTGGCTCAATTTCCGCTCATCGCTCGCTACAATTAATGGCACATTAAACGAGGGTGCAGCAGTTGGTGATACGGACATGCTCTCTGCTTCTGTCTCAACGCAGACGAATATATTCCAATATGATGTTACAAAGTTGCTCAGCCCTCAGACGTGGTACGTTATAGGCATTACAATGCGTGGCTCTGGTACTGCCACGGTGTATTGTTATCCCGACACGAACGAGCAAACAATCTACGTTAACGGAAAGGCGAAAGGCTCACCAAGTGACGCAAGTGTCGAATTTGCATTGACCTCAACATGGAGACGTCACTACATCGCATTCTGCACGAAGTCAAGCCTTAGTGGTACAAAATACGTGTTGGTACGTTTAACAAGTGGCGCACAAGCAGACATCTCTATGGTCACATTGGGAAGACCATACGAAGGTGGCTCAGCATTAACAGCTGACGGTTACATTCAGAACGATGCGCAGCTTATTCGCATGGCGACACCTTCTAACATGGAGACGTTCTGTGGCATCAACTCTTTGTGCGCATGGCGAAGCAGCGAACGCGAGTTTGACTTTTATTCGCAAGCGTTAGGCTCAACAATCATTTCTGGACAATGGTACACGCTCTCTTTCTACGCACGTGGCTCAGGTAGTATCAACACATACGTATATGATTATGGAGGACGCGTCTTGTCTGATGCAAGCGCAGATATGCCAATGGCTGACGGAGTGAAAGAAACGGCTTTCGACACTGGCGGGAGCCACACGTGGCCGCTAACCGCAGAATGGGTGCGACACATTTACACCTTCCGCGTCCGCACGGACGGCACTTACTCCAGCCCCCTCTTACTATTCAGAGCAACAATAGGCACGAGCGGTGACTTCATCGCTATCAATCAAGTAAAGCTCGAAGTGGGCAAAACCGCTTCGGATTGGTGCTTAAACGAAATGGACAAGAAAGCAGTCTCCTTGCCCGATTGGCTGAAAGCCTTCAATGGCTATACCATGAGCGGTGACAACTACATAGCAAGTGGTAACGCGTTCTTTGGCCGAAAAGAGATTGACGGCACTTACACAGGGTGCATGATGTCGTCTAACGGATTGCAGATTGGGGGCAATACAGTCGTGGGTATGTACGCATTAGACCACAACATACTGAAAGTAGCAATCGACCCTGTACACCAACAATACTACTTCAAAGGCAAGGTATATGCCGATGAAGGCATCTTTAAGGGCACAGTATATGCTGACCAAGGTGTATTTAACGGCATTACAACGGGTATGCAGCTTAACTCGGTAACGGTTATTACAGAGAATAACTATACCAACTATCTTGAGTTAAGGACGTATAAGGTTACAGGACTTGGGATAAAAAGATACAAGAAGTACGCATACCCCATTATCCCTAATCTATCAACCATTATCAATGTTAACTCATTACCCGAAACGGTAACGGTCGACGAAAGCACCGCTGATACGAAGATTGAAGTAACAAAAGATTACCGCAGTTGGGTGTTGCCTCCTTATGGCAGTACGGACGAAGATATTCAGCAAGCACTCGCTCTCATCGGTTGCAAATTAGTTATCTATAATAATATTGGCAGCAACCAAATAGACCTCTATGGTCGTTTCTTTAAGACTGGGGAAACTGATCCCAAGGCAAGTCTAACGCTTGCAAAAGGTATGGTAGCATTGACAATGTGTGTCGGGACTGACGGACAATTCTATTGGCAATATGACGGTGCTATCGTTGAATTGAAATTTAATGACCTTAAATTTCAAGGAACGTTAAAGCCTGGTACTGGTTTCTCAAAGGCAGAAATCGCTCCTCCCTTTATAAAACCTAATAATTAACAACCATTGCAAAAACCTACAAAAAACAAATAACATGGCAACAAAAAAACTCTCAGAAGCATTAGCCGAGTTGCAAGCAGCAGCGAGTGTGAGCGGATTGGACGTGCGATTGGTCATTGCTGGGCAATCAAGCACAGACAATGCACAAACTATCACGCTACAACAATTGCTCACGGCATTGAATGTACCCACTGCACAGAGTGGTACGCAAGGAACAACTAAGAACTACATTTATTCTACTGGTACTGATGCTGATAAAAACAGTGTTGCGTCATGTAACTGGTGGATCTATTCAGAAAATGGTAGAATATATGTTCGTTGGAAAAGATGGGGCGCTGATAATAATACTCATTATGACCATGATAATGAAGCACATCAAACTTCACAATATATGATACCATATATGGGTAGTGATGGTGGCGCATGTTATCAAGACGGACTTTTACCGTGGCAATGGGGACAACGAATGAAAGACTGTGGAGTAAACTTTAGATTCATTCGAGAGGAGCTAAGTACAGCAGAATATGTTAATTTACGCTATCTGAATTTTGCAAATGGTGGAGCGTATGATACACCAATTTCTAAGGCAACAACTGCAAAGGCTGGTGTAATGACAGCAGAGGATAAGACAAAGCTTGATAATTTAACTGCTTATGCGCGTGACCTTGGTAACTTTGAATCAGAAGAAGCAGCTCTTAATGCACTTAAAGATATTGAAATATCAAGCAACTCTAATATTGTACACGTGCATTGCACGTATGCAAACGGAGCAATGAGTATTACAATGATGCAAAATGTTGAAAACGATTACACAAGGCAAATTATTTTCAACAAATCAAAGGTTTTTCAACGGGCTATTTATTTTACTGATGGCACTCGCCAAGAAATAAGTTATGCAGAAGATTGGAGTTGTCTTTTCGGTGATAGATTACAATGGGATAGCGGAGAAAATAAATATGTATTACGCCAATTCGATTTGTCGTTCAATAAGGAATATACAGACCCTATACCCACCGCAACTGCCAACAATGACGGTCTCATGAGCAAAGAAGACAAACAACTACTCGAAAATATTAAAGCACAACTTAATTTATAAGGCGTTTTATTTGGATAGTACAAAATAATGTAGTATCTTTGTGTTGTGTTAAATAAGTAATGACATTATGAAAAGAAAGGTTTTAAAAGTAACAGTTTCTGAAGAAGAGTACGAACTGTTAGAAGCCATTAGGAATTATAACAAGAGTTATCCCGATGGCTATCCACAATTAATGTGGTACGCGCAAGAGTTGTTTGACAACATGCTTCGCCAACCTTATTAAAGTCAAAAAAATCCCGCTCAAAGCGGGCGGGATTTTTATATATAAAGTTATGGAAGATAATAAGATTACCGATATGAAGGAACGCTGCAAAGACATTTTAATGAGCGTTTCGTGGTTGGATTTTAGCAACCGTTATTTTAATCGTTCCTCGTCGTGGTTTTATCACAAGATGGATGGGATAGATGGCAATGGGGGAAAAGGCGGTTTTACCTTAGAAGAAAAAGAACAATTTAGGAATTCATTATTAGATCTTGCGAGTAGGATACGCAAGACTGCCGAAAAGATATAAAATTCAGCCAAGTCATTACTATATAACACACAAGCCACCTATGGCTGATAGGTGCAAGTTAGAGCCTCATGCTATTAAGTGTGAGGCTCTTTGCTACCCAGCACGCATATAACATACGCTCTTACCCCTCTCCGTGTAAGGACTTTTTTTGTATTCCCCTCCTCCCATTTTGTGAGCTATTTGTGAGCAGCAAACAAAGCCAAATTCTAAAAGTATATGATAATCAATACATTATATACAATCGCGCACCTGCTTTGGGAGCAGGGGGTCGTGGGTTCGAATCC
>ULYR01070638.1_pt1 | contig 11788 bp, 2 predicted proteins | sample 1962341 | NCBI WGS metagenome assembly ULYR01 (sample SAMEA4835868, study PRJEB28245) | human gut metagenome | biome: gut microbiome; material: fecal sample | place: Denmark | collected 2008 | reverse complement strand
ATGACGGCGATGGTGTACTTCTTTGCAGAATCACTCATAGCTCGCGACTCTAGTCAGTGATTCACCTATTGGACCAAAACAGCTCAGCAAATGGACAGCTCGTTCCATCGACCGACAGTTGGACGGCTGCCGATCGATGGAACGGGCTGTTTGGGAATCAGCGCACGTCGCTGAACGCAGCGGATGCGGAGGACGTGCTTCGGCTCCACAGCGCGTATAGCACGCCGTCACGGTCGACCGGCATCAGCGAATTCCCCTGTTCATCGAAGGAAACGACGCTCTTGGCGAGCATGTCGTTCCTGACCGTGGTCCAGCCTTGGAAGATGTAGCCCTCCCTTGTCGGATCCTTCGGTTTGACGATATGATCGCCGTCGAAGATATGCTGATCGTCGGGCTTCGAAGAAGCATCACCGCCGTTCACGTCGAAGGTGATGGTCCATTTCTTCGACTTCTCCCACTGCGCGACCAGCGTCGCGTCGTCCTTCACCCCAGTGGAGAAGTCGTACAGTCTCGCACGTTCGCCCTTTTGGGCGGCCTTGTCGGATTCCTCCTTGGTGGCCCAGCCGAGGAACTTGTAGTCCACGGTCTTGCCATCCACTGTTTCGCTTCGCGTCGGCGCAGTCGGAGCGGCCACCTGTTGCCCGGCGTCAATTATCCGATCGTCAAGCGGTTCGGAGGTGCCGCCGTTCAGATTGAAGCTCACCGTGTATATCTTGACCCATTGCGCATACAGATCGAGATTCTGCGTCACCTGCGCATTGAAATCATATGTGTAGGTTCCGGCCTGATCGGTGCTCCAACGGTCCAACCGGTATCCGGCAAGCACCGGGGTCGGGTCGGGTACGGCCACCGCGTTGCCGGTGGTGGTGAATACGGCCACCGTATGTTCCTGATCGTCACCCACATAATTGGCGTGATAGGTCACGGTATGCACCGAACCACCGCTTTCGGACATCCATACCGCATATAGGGTGATGTCCTGTTCGACGGCGGCGTCGAAGTTGTGGACCTTGGTCCGCTTCGCATCCGAAGCCCAGCCTGCGAAAGTGTATCCGCTCTTGGTCGGCGAGGTTGGACGTTCGGCCTTATGCCCGCAGGAGACTACCTGCGGCGTAATGGCGCTGCCGCCATCGGTATCGAAGGTGACGGTATAGGTCTTCTCCTGCCAGATCGCATATAGTGTAAGATCCGACGTCACCGGCGTATCGAAATCATAGGCTTCCGAAGAACCGTCCTGTGTGGTGCTCCAATACCGGAACGTATAGCCCGTCCGGCTTGGATCGACCGCGGGTTTGATTGCCTTGCCGCCGTCATCAACGCTTTCCGGATCATATGGAATGTCACCGCCGTTGGTGTCGAGGTTCACGATATGCGCCTGCCTCCACTGGGCGTACAGTTTCACACGCCCGTGTACCGGCTGCGAGAAGTCGTATTCGCCGGTGGAATCATCCTCGCTGGCGCTCCAATGCGTGAAGGTGTATCCGTCGCGCTTCGGCGCTTCGGTCGGCTTGGTCGCCGTGCCCCCATATGCGAGGGTCTCGGCATTGAAGGCGGTGCCGCCCTGGGTGTCGTAGCTCACGGAGGAGGTCGCCACCGGATGGGTGTAGATGCGGCCGTCGCCGTTCACCAACCAGATTTCGGCGGTGCCTTCCTCCGTCTGGCCCGGCTTCACACGCACCGCGGCGAATGGAACAGCCCGGTCGCCGCCACCGGAAGGATCCTTGTCCATCCAAGCGCCACCACCCTGTCTGATCAGGAACGGCATTGCTCTGACACCTGAACTGTTGGTGTAGGTGAGAGTGGCCACCTCACCGAATTCGTCATGGGAGGTGAACACGGTCCCCGATCCGCCATCGTTCCACGAGTAGATGTCCCATCCTTGCCATACGCCGGTGTTGGCATCGAAATGTTGGTAATTACCGTCGCCACGGTAGTAGTGGATCGTCACCGTGATCTTCTTCGGGTTCTTCTGGTCATTCGGCGTGGTGCCGTTCGCAGCCGGAGCCGCGCATGTGGGATCGTTCTGCCCGTTCGCGCCGTCGACCCACACTTCGATGGTGCCGCGCGTGTTGTCGTGCTCGTTGGTCCATGCCTCATAGGAATCCTTGGTACCGTACACCGCAGTGGCTTTCACATCACCGGATTCGGACGCGACCACGCGGAAGTATACATGGCGATAGTCGCCGTCCAGATCGATCGATGCCGCTTGCCCGAAGGTATCCCGCAATGAGGAATTGAAAGGCACGTATCGATTGCCCAATGTTGTACCGGTACGGGATGATCCCCAGATCACCACGCCGGTGGCGTTTTTCTGCGCGGCCGTGGAGGGCGCGAAATGCAGTCTCACCGTGGTCTTGGATGTGGCGTAGCCGCCATTCTGCGATCCGTCGGAAGCCAATGCCGTGCCGTTGCCTCCGTCCGTGCGGGTGAACGGCACGCCCAGCAACTCCTGATGCCCGTTCACCGCAATCACAGTCGTTCCGGCGTTCGCCTCATAGCTGGTTTCATTAGCGTTGTCGCGATAATCAAACAATCCATTGCCGTTGGTGAAACGGAACTTCACGTTCTTCGTGTTCATGCCTTCCGGCAGGTCGGCCTTATACCAGCCCTCGGCATCTGGAGCGGAGCCTTCCGCAGTGGTCTCCTCGACCTTCGTCATGTCGATGCGCGCTACCTCGTCATAGGTGCCGTTGGCATACGCGTAATCGACATATGCCGTGCCGGCCCACGTCGCATCGGGCTTGTAGTAGATGGTGAGCGTCTTGTCGTTGATGCTGCTTGGGTCGACAGTGTCGTTATATCCCGGGGTCACTTCATTGGTACCGGAGGGTTCCGCGTCCTTGTCCGCACCCGCATAGGTGGCCACCGCGCTGCGCGAGGGGATTCGCACGGTGATCTTGCCTTCGGAGACCGTCAGTTTCTTCGAGCAGCTTCGCGAGGCGTACACATCGCAATACTCGCCGTCCGGCAGCGAGGTCTTGAACGTCGCGGTGATATCCGATAGCTGGTTGTTGATGGCCATGAATCCTTTGCTGCCGCGATCGAAGGCGATCACGTTCGAGCCTTTGCTCTGCCAGTTAGTCACTTTCTGTCCTGCGGTGGCGTTATGGAAACGCACCATACCTCGTGTGGAGGTCCAACGCGGCTGGCAGATCCAGTCTCCCCACTCCCATTTCGACGCGTTCTTGGACGCGGAGCATGCCTTGTCCATATCCGTATCGGGCGTGCGTGTGGCTGTCGTGCCCTTTGGTGCCTCATCGGTGGTGGAATCGTCGAAATAGTAATCCGAAAGGATCTTCGGGCTGCCATAGCCGTATCCAAGCATGAAGGCGTTGGCCAGCTCATAGACCGCACCGTTTTCCGGGGTCAGTGATTCCCCGTTGCGTTCCGTATCCCAGTTGGCCACGAATACGGTGGCCTTATCGCTTGGCAGCTTGCCGTATTCGATGTTCTTCAATCCCGAGATGCTGCCCGAGAAGGCGGTACGCAGCTGCGCGGCGAACCTGAATTCGGTCACCTGTCCGTTGCGCGTGTATTGTCCTGGGGCGAATTCCTGAGATTCGCCATCGTGGGCGATCACTTCCTGGCTGAACGGAATCTCATCGGCGGGAACGTTGATCTTCTGGGACAACGTCTTTTTGATGCCGGCGATGTCCTTCGTGTTCATATGCTTCGCCGAATCGATACGGAATCCGGAAACGCCAAGGTTCCACAAATCGGCAAGGTACGCTGCCTGGATGTCCTGCACGCGTTCGCTGCCGGTGTTGATGTCCCACATGGAACTCAATCGGCAGTTCTGCACTTCGTTGGCGTTCGTGTAGTCGCCGATCGTTTTGGTGCAATCATGGAAATCGCCGGTCGTATAGCCATACTGGTGATCGTTGCCGCTTTCGGAGAAGTTATACAGGCCCATCGCCGGGTAACGACCATAGGTGCCGTTGTATTTGGTGCCGGCGACGCCTTCCTGGTCGTCCACCCAGGACACGTCGGAACCGGTGGTGTGGTTGAGCACCACATCGGCAATCACGCCCACGTTGTTGGCCGCGCAGGTCTTGATCATATTCGAGAGTTCCTCACGCGTGCCGAAGCGCGAATTCAGATCGTAGCTAATCGGCTGGTAGACGGTCCACCATTGCGTGCCCTGCACGGATTCCATCGGCGGGCTGATCTGCACGTAGCCCACGCCTTCAGGCCCATAGGTCTCCTGACATTCCTGCGCGATGGTGTTCCAGGATTGCTGGAACGCGATCACGGTCACGTCGCTCTGCGGATTGGCGCGCCCGGTATCGGCGAGCGCGCTGTTGCTGAGGGCGAAGTTCGCGAGCATCATGGCGGCCGCCGCGATCACCGCGAGCGTTTTGCGCCGTATCGTATGCTGCTTCATCGCATGCTCCTTCCGAGTGCATGGCGTTTCCTGTTTTCGTGTGTTTTCATCGCGCACGCTCCGATTAGGCAGATGGAGCTGATGGCGATGAGGATTGCCGCGGGCTTGCTGTTGATGCCGTCACCGCCGGTTTCCGGCAGCACGACGTAGCGGTAGCGGTTGGTCACGTCGAAGGCGAGAGTGCCGTTTTGCGTTGTTTCCTTGACTGTAGCTTCGTAGTCGTTGGAACGATCGACCAATCCCGTCGGCATGCTTTCGGTGACGTCATAGTGGATCTCCTGGCCCTTGTAGTACTTCGGCAGATTCTCGAAGGTGTAGGTGGGCCATGTTTCAGCGGTGTCGGTACTGTCAAGGCCAGCGTCCGAGGCATCGACCGCACCGGATTTCGCAAGCACGATGCAGCTCTTGCCCCATGCCGTTCCCGAGGCCGTCAAGCCTGTTGCGCCCGCCAGACCGGTCGTATAGTCGGCGACGCTCTTGGAACATTCGCCTGTGGCCGTCTGCGGTGTCGGCCAGCCGGGCAGATATTCCTTCTGGGTGCTGTCACCGTTCTTCCAGATGCTTGACAATACCCAGAAGGTGAGGGTCTTCGGGCGTTTGCCGAGCTGGTTGCCGGCATCGTCCCAATGCTTGGTGACGCTGAGGCTCACGGTTTCCGGCGTGTGCTTGTTCGTGATGGTCGCCTTACAGGTGGCGATGCCGGTCGACAGGCAGCCGTCGGTCGGCTCGTTGCCGGCGGTGCCGTCGGCCTTCACGGTTTTGTACGAATAGCTGGGCTTCTCGTATTTGGTTTCCGCGTTGGCTTTGGCTGGATCGGTCCCATCCATCACGTTCTTGTATGTATAGGCGGTCTTGCCGTCCGCATCGGTCGAGGCGTAGCCGAGCCGGGTCTCTTCGACGGTGTAGGTGTACGGCTTGCCGTAGATGTTGTTCTTCGGCAATCCCGAAGCCTTCATCGTCCAGTTCTTCCTGGCGGTGAGCTGCTCGCAGTTCTCGTTGAGCATGGTTTCCTTCACCGACTTGTACGCACTGGAATCGTCGTCCGTCGGCTGATCGGAAGTGCCGTATACGACCACGCATACCTGATCCGGACGCACACCATCCTGATTATCGGAGTCGTCCCAATGCTTGGTGGCCTCGAGATCGATGGTGTCCGGCCTGTGGATGTTGATCATCGTGAATTCATAGCCGTCGGTCAACGGTCGCTTCTGCAGGGTGAAGTGGTACTTCTTGGCGAAATCGGGATCCTGGATTTCGTTCACGGTGTACAAGTAGGTCTTGCCATTGCCATCCGTGGCGAGCAGTTCGGACCAGGTGGTGGTCCAATGGTTGCTGATGTCGAGCGTGATCCGGTCGCCGAACGGGTGGCCGTTCTGCTGGAGCTGCACCGTGACGGACTTCGTACGGTATCTATCCGCGTCAAGGTTGTCGCTCCACCGTTTGGTCACGGATATGGCGAGTCGTTTGATGCGCTGGTCCTCCACACGCACCGTGTTGCCGTCCACCGGGGTCGTCGGCTCTCCGCTGTCGGACACATGGTAGGCTTGTCCGCGTTTGATGGCGAATCTGATCGGGTCGGACACCCGGTATCCGTCCGGAGCCTTGGTTTCGGTCAGCGTGTACTTGCCGTCCTTCAGCTGGACGGAGTGCGGCGTGCCGCCGGAGATCCAGACGATCGGATTGATGTCATGTCCTTCGAAATCGGTGCCTTCGATGCGGAATTCCGCTCCCGGCAGTTCGGTGGATCCGCCGACTTCGACCTTGGAGAATTGCACGTTGGTCTTGCTGGGACTGTCCACCATGGTCACGTGGTTACCGTCCAAGGACGCATCACCGATGGTGTTCCCATTGCGCAGGATCGTCACCTTCCCTTCCACCGTAACCTGGAACACGATGTCCTGTGCCGGCTCATACCCTTCCGGCACTTCGCTCTCATGCAGCGTATAGGTGCCTGGGGCGAGCGTGAGTTCCTTCGGGATGATATTGCCGTCCTTCGTCAGTTCTCCTTCGCCGCTGGTCCAGCTGATCGGCGTGATGGCTTCGCCGCCGATGGTGGTGCCTGTGACGGTGAGCTTCGCGCCGGCGATTTCGCCTACGCCATTGGTCAGGCTGGTTTTGGAGACCGTCACCTTGGCGGTCTTGTATTCGTCGACCATCACGACCGTGCTTGCTTCGTCCACATTGGCGGAAGTGCCACCGGAGACGATTTTGACAATGGCTTTCGTGCCGTCGGCGCTCATCTCCACGGTGAAGGTGATGGACGCGGAAGGCAGGTATCCGTCAGGGGCCTGGGTTTCGGTCAACGTGTATGTGCCGTTCTTGAGATTGAGTTTCGTCGGCGTGCCATCGGATTTCCATTCGATCGGTTTGAACTTCTGACCGTCGGAGGTGACGCCATTTTTCGCCGTCAATTTCAGCTTTGCACCTGTGATTTCAGTGCCGCCCACGTCGCGTTTGGAGATGAGCACTTCGCCGGAGGTCGGCGTGTGGGTGTTCGTCACCGTATAGGAGAACGTGCCGTCCTTCGTTGCGTTGCTGGTGATTGCGACGGAGTAGTCCTGCCGTACTTGGACTTCCTTCACGGTATAGGCGATCTGTCTGCCGTTGGCGTATTTCGGCAGATCCGTGAACGATGCGCTCCACTTGTTGTCTGCATTCAGCGTCACGGTCTGGCCGTTCATCGGATTGCCGTCGGCGACCAATTGCACGGTCACGTTGTCCGGGCGGATCTTGTCCGAATTGTTGTTGTCTTTCCAGACCTTGTTCACCTTGACTTGGGTGGTTTCCGGCGTGTGTGTGTTGGTGAACCGGTACTGGGTGCTGTCACTGTAGTCGCTCATGCAGGCTTCCCACGTGCCGTCGGTCTTCTGCCGTTCGCATGTCGACGTGTAGCCGTCGAGCGTGCTCACTTCGGTCACGTAGTAGTGGACGTCCTTGCCACCGTCCTTGACCGGTAGGTTTTCCCAGCCGACTTCGGTCGACTGCCCGGCCTTCAGGGTTTTGTCGAGGTTCATGTCCGTAGATTTTCCGTCGACCGACTTCCAGAGCTTGAAGGTCACATCGCCGCGCAGTCCATCCTGATTGTCGCCGTCGTTCCATGCTTTGGAGACCTTCACGGCGGTGGTGTCGGGCTTGTCCTGCATCTGCACCTGCGCTGCGCCGTCGCTTACGGGTGGACGGCTGCCGTTGACCGTCACCTCGCCGTTGTTCGATACGACGATGCGCATCACGTCGGCGACCCGATACCCGTTCGGCGTGCTGAGTTCGGTCAGGGTGTAGCTGCCCGGAACAAGATCGAACGACTTCGCATCGCCGTCGGTTGTCCAACGTGAGATCTCCCGGTTGTCCGAATCGCTGACGAGGCTCAGCGTGGCACCCTTCACCGCGATATCGGCATGGCCATACTCCACCTTGGAGATGGCGACCTTCGCCTTGACGTCCTGCTTGTCGTTCACCATCCACAGATACAGACTCTGCGGCTGGCCGTTCACCGCGGCGACGGTCAGCGGTTGCCCGTCCACGGTAACGCCTTCGTAATAGTCGGCCAGATGCCCATGATAGGCATCGGTGGAGGGGAACACCACATACAACGGCTTTGAGGAAATCTCATAGCCTTCCGGTGCCTGAACCTCGGTGACTTTGTAGATCCTGTTCGCTTTCAGTCCCACATACTTCGTATAGCCATCCGTGCCGGAGGCGAGCGTCTTCGTCACATTCGTGCTGACGGTGGAGCTCCATGCCTTGGACGAGCCGTCATCGTTCACCGTGAGTTCGTCCACGCGGAACACCGCATCGCCCAGACCACGTCCGCCGGCGTCTCCGTCGCCGTATTTGAAGATCTGCAGGCTGTGCGGGCTATCGGTGAATCCGCCTTTGGCCTCGTGGACCGTGCCTGTCTGGCTGTCTTGGCTGGAACCGCCTTTGTTCTCGTATCCAACCAGGGTCACTGTGTTGACGGCCAATCCGTCAAGACTCTGACCGGGCTGGAGCAGCACCACGGCTTTGTATGTCACACGCGCAGGTGTGGCATCGGGCACATTGATGGTCAGCACTCTGGTCGCGGGATCATAGAACGATGCCGCGCCCTGGATCTCGCCCTGCGTCTTCGGGTCCACGATCCTCACGCTGCCCTGCTGCAGTTCCACCGCTTCCGGCAGCGTGTCCTTCAGCACCAGGGTCTGTCCGCCATTGAGCGTGGAGCCGGCGGAGTTCACATCGATGGTGTAGTTGATGTATGGTGCCGTGGCCGCGGTGTAGGTCGATTTCTTATTCACCAGCTGCGGCGGATTGACCCATCGGCTGGCCTGATCCGGGATCTGGGCCACGCCATCGACGCTGATCACGGCGCTGTTCCCGAACTCGCTGCTCCCCTGCAATGCCTTGACGTCCTTCAGACGTGTCAGATAGCCGATCTGGACCCTTCCGCCGTCGTGTTTCGCCTCGGTCAGCGCCGCGCTTGGGTTCTTGAAGGTGAAGGTCAGGGTGTCCTGCCCGTCCTTCGATGGGTGGGAGGTCACGCTCACTCCGTCGAGCGCCGCGCCGGACTGGTTCCTCACCGTCATGCTGCCCGGAATGTATTCCATGTTGGCGGGCAGCGTGTCGGTGATGGTCACGTCCTTCGCGCCGGATGCTACATCGTGCACGCTCAGGGTCCAACCGTACTTGCCGTTGGTGGCGTCGGACTCCCAGTCCACGCCTTTGTCCATGTTGTCGTTCGTGCCGGTGTGGGTCGCGGTCTTCGTGGATTTGCCGAAGGCGGCCGTGTTGTAGATCGTGCTCGGGGCTCCGTCCTTCACCGTGGTGGAATACACGATGTACAGCTTGTCGCCCTTCGCGAGCCCTCTTGTAACGGTGAGCGTGAAGCTCTTGTTGCCGTTCGCATACTTGATCTGGTAGTTCGATGCGGGGTACTCCTTGGTATGGGCGGCGTCGGTGTAGACCTTCACATCGTGGTTCAACGTCTGCCAGTCTCCGGTGGCCGTGCAGTTGTCGCTGCCGTCCGCATTCTTCCCCGAGCAGTTCTGGTCGACGGTATCCGTGATCGTCGCGCCATCAAGGTTCTTCTTCGCGGTGAACGTGGTCTCCCATTGGATGGGGGATGTCGCGGAAGCGCCGGACAGGGTCCTCTTGGCGATGTCGCCTTCGGTACGGTCGATGGTCACGGTGCCGGTGCCATTGAAGTTGTTGTCGTCGCCGTCCTTGCCATCCACGGTGTTGGTGTACGTCGTCTGCGTTGTGGAATCGGCACTATGGATTGGCGTGGTGTAGGTGATGACGTACCTGCCATAGCCTTCCGGCAATATCGCCGTGCCATTTTTCAGATCGGACCAATTGACCGTTACGGTCTTCCGCACGGGATAATACTTGCTGTCCTTTCCATAGCATTCGATCGTCACATCGCCGGCGGGCTCGTCCATGCCGTTACCAAGCACGTCCTTGATTGTGGTGTTGGTGGTGTTGCTGTCATCGCCTGGAATCAGGTCGATGCTCCAGTTGATGTTCTTCTGGTCCGCGTCAGTCGAGCCGCGCTTGCTCACCGTCCACTTGGACTTGAACACCAGGCCCTTGTGGTCCGTCTTCTCCTTGGATTCGTTCGACTTGATCGTCACCTTATTGTCGGTGACGTTCAGATTGCCGTTCTCGCACTGCGCGGTCGCGTCCGCGCTGTCTTTGCAGGCTTTGATGACCTGTTGACGGTTCACCTTGACCTTGTACTTCACGTACAGCTTCTCGCCGTCGCCCATGCTCGGGATGGTCAGGGTGAATCCGTCGCCGCCCGTATTCGGCGTCGCCGTCCAATCGGACTTGTCGTACTTCGTGGTCAGTCCCGCGTCGGTGAACAGCTCGAACGAACCAGGAACAAGGGTGAGCAGGCCACCCATCGTGTCGGTGATGGTCACATTGGTGTTCGGCCCGGTGGAACCTACATTGAGCACGTAGTAGTAGACACTGTTGCCGTCGGCATCGGTTTCGCCGGTGTTCACGGCGCCGTTCTTGTGGATGTCCAGGCCGTGTTCGGGGTTAATCGTCGTTTCGACCTTGCCGATGCCCGGGAAATTCCAATCTCGATTGCCGCCATTGCCGTTGTTGTCGGCGCTGCGTGTGATCTTGCCGTCGATGGTCACGTAGGCGTTGATGCCGCTGCTGGCGTCGGTGGTGTCGGTGTAGGTGGCAACGACCTTGTTGCCCTGCACGGTGAAGGTTCCGCGCTGTTTGCCGGTGCTGTCATACATCGGGTAGGTGGCGCCGTTCTCGAAGGCGATGCCTTGCGGCAGATCGTAGGTGAAGGTGGTCCCCTGTTGCACCTTCACTTCGTTGGGCACCTTCCAGGAGAGTTTGACCATGACCTGAGTGCCGTAATCCAGCGTCATGCCGTTGGTGTAGTTTTGCCAGTTCTTGCCGCCATCCGTGCTGAACTGCACCTGCGAGCCTTGCTCTCCCGTTCCTACGACCCAACCGACTTCCTTTCCGGACAGGTCATAGCTTGCCGCTTGGGCGTATTTCGGCGAAATCAGCATGCAAGCCAGCAGCATGCCCAGCACCACGGCAATGGCGGCAAACGTTTTCACACAGCGCTTTGACGCCAACTCCTTGCGCCTATGCATAATCCCTCGCTTTACGATTAAGCACAACCTAAGGTGGCGGCAGCCACTACCTTGCCCCAGCTACCGCCACTGTCATGCAAGCACGGTGTCACGACGTCAACATTGACGTATGAAACAGTGTCTTTCCTTATAAAAGTGCTAAAAAGCGCGGTATAAAACGTTTGACGTTAGAGTGCCCCGAAAGGGGATTCGCGAAACGCCGAAGGGTGTTTGCAATGTTTCATGAAAATTTTCTGAAACGAAAACCCATTGCTGCAAACGATTGCAACAATGGGTTTTCGTCAGTCATGATTCTTCTACTCCCGGAAAATCCCCCGGAGTACCCTCGGGGCCACTCAGCCGCCGATGCCCATCATCGACAGGCACCAAGCGTTCTCATAGGAGACTTCCTCCCATTGCTTGTACCGCCCGGACGTACCCCCATGGCCGGCTTCCACCTCGATTTTCGCCACGGCGTCCACACCGGCATGCTGCAGCCGGGCCAGCCATTTCATCGGCTCCACATACAGCACGCGGGTGTCGTTCATGGATGTGGTAATGAAAATTTTCGGAAAAACGGCAGTTCTTTCGTCATTTTCACTATCTGGCGCATTCTCGTATGGCGTGTACGACTTCATGTACGCGTACACATCCGCGTCGTGCAGCGGATCGCCCCACTCGTCCCATTCGGTGACGGTCAACGGCAGCGAAGGATCAAGGATCGAGGTCAGCGCGTCCACGAACGGCACATCCGCCTCCACGCCCGCATAGCATTCCGGAGCCATGTTGGCGACCGCCCCCATCAATAGGCCGCCCGCCG
>ULYR01059655.1_pt1 | contig 11830 bp, 9 predicted proteins | sample 1962341 | NCBI WGS metagenome assembly ULYR01 (sample SAMEA4835868, study PRJEB28245) | human gut metagenome | biome: gut microbiome; material: fecal sample | place: Denmark | collected 2008 | reverse complement strand
CGTCAACCTTCCCCTCTGAACCCTTTGAACCTTCTGAACCCGGGCCGCGAAGCGGCCCCTCTTACAAATCCACCTGGTAAGTCAGCACCGCATCGATGGCGGATACGGCATTTTCCCAGCTGGTGATGGTATCTTTCATTTCATGTTCATAGAATTCATCATCAATATATTTCATATTGATTTTTACATTGATAATGGAAGCCTGAATGCAGGCGATGGCGCTCTGGGCGGCCATAATGGAGTCGCTCAGGGCATTCTGGTTGCCCTTCAGCAGCAGGTTGGTGAAGCTGGGGAGAAGTTCGCTCATGGTCTGGGCCATCTGCTGGGGTACGGCGATGGCTTTTTTGAAGGCCTTCAGCTGTTCCTCCTGCCGCTTTTCCAGGGGAAGGCTGCGGATGGAGCGGAGGGTTTTCATGAGGTCAAGGAAATTGGCGGCATCTTCGTCCATGAGATCCAGAAATATGGAACGGGCCATGTTGAACAGGGAAGCGTATTCTTTGGCCTTTTCATGAAACTCTGCGTAATTCTTATTGGATTCGGTGAGATGGCATACCATTTCCGCCAGGGCGCAGGCCTGGGCGCCAAGAAGTCCTGCAGCGGCTCCGCCGCCGGGGGCTGGAGAGCCGCTTCCCAAATCATCCAGAAATTCATCAATTGTTCTTTCATGGAAAGCTTTCTTTTCCATACACATGCACCTCGATTGTCAGATTTCCCAGGACCCGGCAGGGTCATGGTTTGTTTATTATTATACACGGAATGGAGAAAGTTTCCTATTGCAGAGGCAGACAGCGGTGCCAGGACGGAGGGGCGGCTGTCATTTTCCGGCTTAAAATAATTTCTTGACTCAGTTACAGGCTTATGGTACAATAAACAACGTCATATGACGCCTGTCATATGACTCCATATGTGGCGGGTGTGGTGAAGCGGCTAACACGGCGGATTGTGGCTCCGTTATGCGTGGGTTCGAGCCCCACCACTCGCCCCATTTTTTTTTACCTGAAAACAGGGAATGCGGACCTCATGGCCCGCCGATTCCTTTATATGGGGGTATCGCCAAGCGGTAAGGCAACGGACTTTGACTCCGTTATCGGTGGTCCGACTCCACCTACCCCTGCCAGTCATCAAATCCTGCAGTTTCCCGCTGCAGGATTTTTTGCGTGGAAATAAGAGCCTTTCGAAACCTGTGGCCCCGGCCCCCTTTGGTGGCAGGCGCCACCACCTTCCCGCCTCGTTGGGAAGCGTGTCACTTGATTCTCAGTCGCCTGTGGCTCTTTGCGAATCAAGTTCCCTTGCCACCGCAGGCGGTGGGACAATCAGAGTGAGGAACTGCACACTGTGAACCCTCACGCCGCAGGTGTGTCCAATAGTGCAGCCGGAAAGGGGGAGGCGAGCGCAGCGAGCCAATGACCAGAATGCTTATCATGCCATATGATACAGCAAGGTCATCCCGTAACGCTGACTTTATGCTCATCGCCCGTAAGGGCGATACCACAACCCTCGGCCCAAAGGGCCGTCAAACTTATGAACCTTTAGAACCCTCGGGACGAAGTCCCGTCAACCCTCACGCCGAAGGCGTGTCCAATGAACCTTTACGCCCGAAAGGGCGTGCCCATAAATCCATAGACATATAAGTAATAAAAATGATTTATGATAATCATAAATTAAATTTTATATATTAATTTTCATCTTCCTTGCTATGTATTATTTATTTCTTCCATGCATTGTGTTAGAATAAAACTATCAAGCGATGTGGTGTTTCTTCATCGGGGACGTCGTGATTTCACATTCCGCAGTTCCGGAAAAGGAAGGGTCCGGAGGAACGCGGTCCCTCATTCCCAATGAAAATCTACGACCCTTTTCAGGGCAGTGAGAGGAGTTCAGGTATTTCATGACTACATTTCAATTCTACCTAGCCGTCATCATCTTCTGTCTCACCTATGTGGGTATCATGTCTGAAAAGTTCCCGCGAACTATCTGCGCATTGGTCGGCGGCGGCGCAATGATTTATGCCGGGTATGTGACCCAGTCGGAAGCCTTCGGAAAATATATCGACTGGAATACCCTCGGTCTTCTGGCAGGCATGATGATTCTGATTTCTGTGGTGAAGAAGTCTGGTTTCTTCCGGGTGCTGGCTCTATGGGCTATGAAGAGGTCCAAGGGGTCCCCGAGGGAACTTCTGGTACTCCTGTCCTGTGTGACAGCCGTAGGTGCTTCCCTCATCGATTCTGTGACTGCAGCCCTTCTGATTGCACCGATGACCATTTCCCTCTGCCGTATGCTGAAGATTTCTCCGGTGCCGGTTCTGGTTTCAGAAATCCTCATGTGCAACGTAGGCGGTACGGCTCTTATGATCGGCAACCCGCCGAACGTTATGATCGGTTCTGCTACCCATCTGGATTTCAATGATTTCCTTATCAATCTGGCTCCGGTGGTTGTTATTACCATTATAGCAACCCTCATCGGCATCCTCTTTATCTTCAGAAAAGAGCTGCCCCATGGACACCTTCCTCAGGAACAGATTGATGCCATCGATGTCATGTCCGCTGTGGAAGACAAGATGATTTTCAAACGGTCCCTCATCGTCCTGGGCCTCACCATCGTAGGCTTCGTTCTTCATTCCCGTTTCGGACTGCAGTCTGCCACCATCGCCATGACCGGCGGCGTAGTTGCTATGCTGGCCTGCCATATCAATCCGGAAGAAGCGATGAAGGAAGTAGACCTGGATACCCTGTTCTTCTTCATGGGCCTCTTCATTCTGGTAGGCGGCATGGAAAATGCCGGCGTCATTACAGCCATCGCTTCCTGGGGCGTCGCTCTGGCCAACGGGGACAACCACCTCATTACCTATATGATTCTCTGGCTCTCCGGTGTGGCTTCTGCCTTCATTGATAACATTCCCTTCACCGCAACCATGATTCCGCTGATCAAGGATATGCAGGCTCTCATGAACCTGCCCCATGCGGACTACATGTGGTGGGCTCTGGCTACCGGCGCCTGCTTCGGCGGCAACGGTACCATGATCGGCGCTTCCCCGAACGTTATCATGGTGGCTATTGCAGCGAAGGAAGGACATAACATTTCCTTCGGCACCTTCATGAAATGGTGTTTCCCGCTGATGATTATGTCCCTGATCGTAACCAGCGTGTACATCGAAGTCCGTTACTTCATGCTGGCTGGTATGTAATTTGTGTAAGAGGGCTTACCCTGATATAATCCACCTGAAAGGGCCTGCTGCGGCAGGTCCTTTTTCGTGGGTAAAAAGGATAGAGGAAATAAATAGAAATAATTTGCACTCAATCGATGAGATTGGATTGACAAGAACAGGATGATATTATAAAATAGACAAAAATAGATTTAAATGTGTCGATTCGTCATGGTCGTGGCGCCATTAAGTCTATCAATAATAATTATAAATGTAAAAGAATGAGCTGTAGAAAAGGGGTTTATTATGGATTTCCAACCGAGTTATAAAGAATTTGCCACTATTTTCAAGGCGCTTTCCGACGAGACCCGTCTCCGGGTTGTGGATATGCTGTCCTGTCGTGAAATGTCTGCCTGTGACATTCTGTCAAATTTCACCCTGTCCCAGTCCACCCTGTCCTATCATATGAAGATCCTGATTGAAGCCAAGGTGGTGAATGCCAGGAGAGAGGGTCTGTGGACCAAGTATTCCATTAACGATGATACCTTCAATAAGATGATGGAATTTATTCCGGAACTGTACAAAATGAAGGATAAATGTGTGTGCGAACAGATTAAGTATGTGAAGGTGCAGCCTCAGCAGGTAGGCGGCAAAGATGAATTCGGCAACTGATCGGCATAGTTGAGACGCATAAAAAAAGCAGTCCTTGGGGGACTGCTTTTTTTATGCGATTTCGGCGGGCGGCTGTATTCCCGAAGGTTGACACGCCCTTACGGGCGTGAGGGTTGAGCCAGCCGCCGGGCTTTCGCCCTGGGCTGGCAGGGTTCTGCCTGTGATCGGCTTCGCCTTACAGGCGGGTGGAGGGCTCCCGCCCTCGGGAGTTATGTAGTATCGCTGCGCTGGCGATGTGGGCGCCTTTCGGCGCCATGATAAATACCGCCTGACGGCGGAAAACTGCCGCGAAGCGGCTTACAAAATGGCGCCGCAGGCGCCGTACCTCGCCAACGCAGTGGTACTATATAACTTCCTGGGCCGAAGGCCCTGAACCCATCCGGGAGGCGTCAGCCGGTCCCGGATAGAACCCTTGGGGCCCAGGGCCAAAGGCCCGGCGGCCCCCATCAACCCTCACGGCGAAGCCGTGTCAACCTTCGGGAATACAGCCAAGCGCCGTATTGCCTCACTAGCTCTCTATTTTCCGAAGTGACTTTCCGCTTCAATAATGCGGTATACCAGTTCTCCGGCATCATAGAGATCCTTTTCCTTCAGGTTTTCCTTATTGGTATGGAAGTCGGCCATGCCTACCCCTACCAGCACAGAAGGGAAGCCTTTGGTGCCGAACCAGTTGGCATCGCTGCCGCCGCCGCTGGGAGCCACCTTCACCGGGAAGCCGGCAGCGCTGCAGGCGCCTTTGAAGAGGCGCAGGGCCGGGTCCGATTCTTTGACCAGAAAGGCATCGTAGGCCTTTTCCTTTTTGATTTCCAGAGAGCCTTCGGGGAATTTGTCAGCCGCCTTACGGAAGGCGTTTTCCATCTGGGCAACCACCTTTTCCAGCTTTTCCATGCTGCGGCTTCTGGCTTCTCCGTGAACAGCGCAGCGGTCAGGGACGATGTTGACAGCTGTGCCGCCTTCGATGGTACCCAGGTTGCAGGTGGTTTCTTCATCAATCCGTCCATTGGGGCAGGCGGCGATGGCCAGACCTGCCATGGCGATGTCACTGGTTCCCTTTTCAGGGCACATGCCGGCGTGGGCAGCTACGCCGTGGCAGATGAAGTCCAGGGTGTATTCGGAGGGGCCGGCGTTGAAGACGGAGCCTGCAGGGCCGTCGGCGTCCAGGGTGTAGCCGAAGTCGATATCCTGGATGTATTCTTTTTCAATGTTCCGGGAACCGAAGAGACCGATTTCTTCCTGCACCGTGAAAATGACCGTAATCTTTCCGTGGGGGATATAGGTTTCCTTCATCAGGTGAAGACCTTCCAGGATGGCGGTGACGCCGGCTTTGTCATCGCCGCCTAAGATGGTATTTCCTTTGGAGTAGAAAACGCCGTCCTTCAGGACCGGTTCAATGTTTCGGCAGCACTCTACGCAGTCCATGTGGCCGGTGAGGGCAATGGAAGGAAGGCCTTCCGCATTTCCGTTGAAAGTGGCGATGAGGTTGCCGGAGTTTCCTCCGTTAATGGAACCGTCATTATCTTCCACGATACGGGAAGCACCCAGTTTCTTCAGCTCTTTTTTCAGGTAGTCGCAGACCTCCCGCTCCCCCTTGCTGGGGGCGTATATTTTCACCAGGTCTGTAAATGTTTTTCTCATTCGTTCTTCATTGACCATAGAAAGCACCTCTTTGCTTACAATTTCATATAGAAAGGGCCATTCCCTGTTTCCTATTATAATGAAGAGGGGGAAAAGAGTCCATCTTGACGGATGGATGCAGCTCTCCTATGATGAAGGAAAGGATGAGAAAGGAGGCGGTATCATGAGACGATGGATCATGCATGTGGATATGGACGCCTTTTTTGCGTCGGTGGAGCAGCGGGACCATCCGGAATGGAAAGGGCAGCCGGTGATTGTGGGCGGCAGAAGCCGGCGGGGCGTGGTGGCTACGGCTTCCTACGAGGCCAGAAAGTACGGCGTCCATTCGGCCATGCCTGTTTCCAAAGCCCGGGAACTCTGCCCTTTTGGCATTTTCGCAGAGCCCAGGTTTCAGGTGTACAAGGAAACGTCTCATCGCATCCATGAAATCATGCTCCACTACGCCGAGGCCTACGAGCCCATTTCCCTGGACGAAGCCTTCCTGGACATTTCGGCCATGGGAAGCCAGTATCCCACCCTGGGTGCCATAGGGCGGGCTATCAAGAAGGAAATCCTGAAGGAAACGGAACTGGTGGCTTCTGTGGGCATTGCGCCCAACAAATTCCTGGCTAAAATGGCCAGCGACATGGATAAGCCCGACGGCCTTTTCATCATTCCCTACGGGAAGGAAAAGGATATCCTCCGGCCCCTGCCGGTGCGCCGACTCTGGGGCGTGGGAAAGGTGACGGAAGGCCGCCTGGTGAAGGCAGGTTTTCGGACCATAGGGGATATCCAGGATGCCTCCGTGGAAGCGCTGGCATCTGTTCTGGGGAATCAGGGAGGCCTTCTGAAGCGTCTTTCCTTCGGCGTAGACGATCGTCCGGTGGAAGCGGAGCGGGAAATCAAATCCATAGGCGATGAATCGACCTATGAAAAGGACATTACCGATCCCTCTGTCATAGACAGGGAAATCGCCATCCACAGCGACATTGTGGCCCAGAGGCTCAGAAAGCAGGGACTCATGGCCAGGACGGTGACTTTGAAAATACGGTTTGCCTCCTTCCGCACGGTGACAAGGGCCCTTTCCTTTGAAGAAGGCACCAGTCTGCAGGAGGAAATCTACCATCATGCCATGACACTCCTCCAAAAAATCCCGCTCACCGAAGGGGTGCGGCTCATCGGCGTCACCGCCTCCCGCCTGGGGCCGCCGCTGTCCATGGCCTCCCTCTTTTCCGAAGACCGGGATAAAAGGAACCGGGCCGCCGCGGCCATGGACGAAATCCAGGCCCGCTTCGGCAGGAAGGCCCTGCAGAAAGGCTTCTGGCTGGAAGAAAAGAAATGACCGCTTCTCTGACGGACCATGGAATATATTCCAGGCCATCCCACGACCGGGGCTGTTTCAAACTACCTTCTCGCCGGTCATCGTCATCCTGGGTCGGTCAGCCGACAATAGGAAGGCCCTTTTATGGGCAGGCTAGGGGCCAACTTCGGCTGACTTGGAGACCCTCTGCAGGGTCTCCACAAAAGCGAAGGATCTCGGTAAGAGAAGTAAGTAGGGGAAAGGCTATTAAATACCAGTCGGCGGGAAGGAGAGAACACCAGGCTCTCTGCATGAATTCCTATGGCTTCATCTTTGCCACGTACCGAGATTCTTCATTGTGTTCAGAATGACTGAAGTCAAGGGGCCTTCCCATAACTGGGATTATCCATGTACCTTACCGCCGGTCATCGTCATCCTGAGCAAAGCAAAGGATCGTCGGTAAGAATAGCAAGTGAGAAGAGTGCCGGTAAATACCGGTGGGCGGGAAATGTGCTCCAGGTACCAGGCCCCTGCATGAATTCCAATGACTTCATCTTCGCCACGTACCGAGATTCTTCACTGCGTTCAGAATGACGGGAGTCAAGGGGCCCTCCCATGACCGGGGCTGTTTCAAACTACCTTCCCGCCGGTCATCGTCATCCGGGGTCGGTCAGCCGACAATAGGAAGGCCCTTTTATGTGCAGGCTAAGGGCCAACTTCGGCTGACTTGGAGACCCTCTGCAGGGTCTCCACAAAGCGAAGGATCTCGGTAAGAATAGCAAGTGGGAAGAGTGCCGGTAAATACCAGTCGGCGGGAAGAAGACGGCAGGCGGTTATCCCATAGCCGCAGCATCTCTATATTTCGCCCTGGGCGAAGCGAACACAACCCTTTTACACCAACTGTCGCATCAGCGGCTCCTCTTTTACCTGCGCCCGGGGATACAGCCCATTATCCGTCTGTAAGCGGATGGCTGGCAGCGGATAGCGGTCACTCACCAGCCTACTATTTCATAGCCCCTGGGTCTTTGACAGGAATCCTCTGCATTGAGTATGATAAAGAGAGGGAAATATTATATTTTTTTTAAAAGCAGAGGAGGAACTGCTATGAAAACATTGGTATTATGGTCATCCCGCACAGGAAATACGAAGGCCGTGGCACAGGCTATTTATGATGCCCTTCCGGGAGACAAAGAGATAGTCGAAGAAGGCCGGGAAAAGGATACGGCCGGCTATGATCTCATATTCGTGGGCTTCTGGGGATTCCGCCGGGGCGCCGACATGGCGGCAAGGAGGACCCTCTCTTCCCTTCACAATCACAAAGTAGCCATCTACGGCACCGCCGGCACCTACCCCGATTCACCGGCGGCCAGGGACTATCTGGCTAATGCTGCCGCCCTTCTTCCAAAGGACAGCACCTGCCTTGGCACCTTCATCTGCCAGGGACGGGTTCATTCCTTCCATATCGGGAAACGGAGCGAACATGCGGAAAAAGTGCATCCCATGACGCCGGAAAGGCTGGCCCGTCTCAGGGAAGCGGAAAAGCATCCCAATGAGGAAGATTTCCACAAGGCTGCTGCCTGGGCTCTGGAAATGGTGGAAAAGGCGGGATGCTGAGGAGGTAGTGCTACATGAGCGGTGGGCGGCTGTATTCCCGAAGGTTGACGCCCGCTTTCGCGGGCGAGGGTTGAGCCAGCCGCCGGGCTGACGCCCTGGGCTGGCAGGGTTCTGCCTGTGATCGGCTTCGCCTTACAGGCGGGTGGAGGGCTTGCGCCCTCGGGAGTTATAAAGCATCGCTGCGCTGGCGATGTGGGCGCCCTGTCGGGCGCTATGATATACCGCCTGACGGCGGAAAACGGCCGCGAAGCGGCTTACAAAATGGCGCCGTAAGGCGCCGTACCTCGCCAACGCAGTGGTACTATATAACTCCCTGGGCCGAAGGTCCTGAACCCATCCGGGAGGCGCCAGCCGGTCCCGGATAGAACCCTTGGCGCTGAGGCCGCAGGCCCGATAGCGCCATCAACCCTCGCCCGCGAAAGCGGGCGTCAACCTTCGGGAATACAGGTAAACACCGTAGTGTCACTTAGTGCCCCCATATTTTGTCAAGGAAATTTCATTGACAGGTACCACCGACTTGTATATAATTATTCTGTTATGGTGTGCGAAAAATGGCACTGCCAGCATGTAAGGAGGTGTTACTCATGGCAAAAATGACATTCCAGCCGAACAACCACTGGAGAAAACAGACTCACGGTTTCCGCGCTCGTATGAAGACAAAAGCAGGCCGTATTGTTCTGAAAAGAAGAAGAGCAAAGGGCAGAAAGGTATTAAGTGCCTAATCTAGATGAGAAGGGAAAGGCGGATTTCAGTCTTCCCCGCTCTTCCCGTATACGACAGAATAGGGATTACCGAAGAATTTATCGCCAGGGTAAGCGTTTCAGCAACCGGGCGGGGCTTCTCTACCTGGTGAAATCCAGGAGAAGCGATGTCCGCATCGGCTTTGTGGCTACGAAGAAAATCGGCCATGCCTTTGCCCGGAACCGGGCTAAACGGCTGATGAAGGAGGTTTACCGCCTCCACAGGCATGAGCTTGCTTCCCACTATGAAGCCATCCTGCTGGCCAGTCCCTTCCTTACCGGCGCAAGCTATGGGGAAGCGGAAAAAGCGATACTGGCATTATGGCGAAAAGCCGGGATTCTGGAGCATTGATATGAAAACTGTACTCATGGCGCTTATACGCTTTTACAGAATTTTCATTTCTCCGTTGAAACCTCCCTGCTGCCGGTTTACACCTACCTGCAGTGAATATGCGCTGCAGGCGATAGAAAAATACGGTGCCCTGAAAGGCAGCTGGCTCGCAGTCAAACGGATTATCCGCTGCAATCCTTTTTGCAAAGGCGGTTATGATCCTTTGCCGTGATGTGGCTGCTTTTTTTGTACCACAAACAGCACGGCAGAAGAAATGAACAGGGCTTTCCCTGCGTACATCTTTCGCAGAGGACCCATTGTACCACGGACGCAGGGCATCACCGGGCGTCCCAATTTCCGGCATCCTTTTCCATGCCCATAACAATGAGAGCGGATTCCCGCTCATATCCACATACAGAGCAGGTTTTGAAATGCAGAGACCTGCCGTTACACGGTTGAAATGAAGACCGTACAAGGAGTTATAATGAGTGATTTTCAGATTCCGCTTCTGAGCAGTCTGGTAGGATTTCTGGCCGATATCATGCGTATCTGCCTGGAGTATGCCTACAAACTGACCGATGATCTGGGATTCCCCAGCTACGGGATTGCCATCATCGTTTTGACCATTATCATCAAGACCGCTCTCCTTCCCCTGGCCGTTAAGCAGATCAAATCCATGAAGGCCATGCAGGAAATCCAGCCTCTGATGCAGCAGGTACAGAAGAAATACAAAAACGACCCGAAGAAACTTCGGGAAGAAATGGGAAAGCTCTATAAAGAACACGGCGCCAACCCCATGTCCGGATGCCTTCCCCTTCTGATCCAGATGCCATTCCTGGTTTCCATTTACTATGCCCTCCAGGGATTCCCCTACGACCCGGCCCATGAAAGTTTCCTCTGGCTGGAAAGTCTGGCCGTACCGGACAGCACCTACATCCTGCCTATCCTTTCCGCCGCATCCACCTTCGTCATTTCCTGGCAGACCACGCCGAAAGACGCACCGGGAAACCAGAAGACCATGCTTCTCGTCATGCCTCTTATGATTGGCTGGATGTCCCTGAATTTCCCAAGCGGCCTCGTCATTTACTGGATCGTGGTGAACCTGTACCAGCTGGTACAGCAGACCATTATGTTCCGTGAAGAAATGGCGGAACGCTTCAAAGGCAGCAAGCCCAAAAAAGGCGTTGTCACCGTTCATGGCGATGTGCAGCAGGAAAACCTGAAGGAAACGAAGAAGAAAAAAGTGATTCGCAAGAGAGTCATCAGGAAAGTGGTCAGAAAGAAAGACGATGGCCCAGAAGCGCACAAAGAAGAAAACAAAGAAGCCTCTGCAGAAAAGGATGCTCCTTCTGCTGATTCAGTGAAAGAAGAAAAGAAATCCAGTGCTGCAGATACTCCTTCCAGGGAAGAAACTGTGAAAACAGAACCTTCCGATACAAAAGAGTCCAAAGATTCCGGGGAGGCTGAAGACAAAAAATGAAAACAGTGAGAATCACCGCAAAAACCATTGAAGCAGCCGTAGCCGAAGGCTTAAAGCAGCTTGGCATCAGCCGGGAGGAAGCTGTGGTTCATGTAGTGGAACAGCCCTCCAGCGGACTTTTCGGCCTGATTCATAAGAAGATGGCCGTCGTGGACATTTCCGCTCCTGACGAAGAAGTGCCGGCAGAAGAACCGAAACAGGAAGAACCATCTCCCGTGGAAGCACCGAAGGAAGAGGCGAAAGCACCTTCTGCAGAAGAAACACCGGCGGAAGAGAAAACGGCCGAAGAAGCAGAAGCACCGAAAGAAGCTCCTGCTCCCAAAGCAGAGGAAACGGAGAAGAAAGGCAGAGAAGACTTCGTCTTCAAACAGGAAGAACAGGACAAAACGGCAGAAGAAGCCAAGAAATTCCTGGCTTCCGTCTTTAAGGGCATGCACCTGGATGTGACCATGGAATGCCTGATGAACGAAGAACGGATTCTTCTGAACCTCCACGGCGAAGGCCTGGGCATCCTCATCGGAAAGCACGGCCAGACCCTGGATGCGCTCCAGTACCTCACCAACCTGGCAGCAGGCAAAGCCTTCCACCATCACTACTTTGTCCTTCTTGACGTGGAAAACTACAGGGAACGCCGCAAGGATACCCTGGAAGCCCTGGCAAGAAGACTGGCAGCCAAGGTAAAGCGCACCGGCGAACCGGTGAAGCTGGAACCCATGGCAGCCGGCGAACGCCGCATTATCCATTTGGCACTGCAGGATGACGGCGCCGTCACCACGGAAAGTGAAGGCGAAGCACCGCATCGCTATGTAGTCATCAAGAGAAACGACTGACTCTTGTGGCATCAAAAAACTCCCCTTTTTGGGGGAGTTTTTTGATGCGTCACTTACGGCGGGCAGCGGTATTCCCGAAGGTTGACGCGGCTTCGCCGCGAGGGTTG
>ULYR01016725.1_pt1 | contig 11859 bp, 10 predicted proteins | sample 1962341 | NCBI WGS metagenome assembly ULYR01 (sample SAMEA4835868, study PRJEB28245) | human gut metagenome | biome: gut microbiome; material: fecal sample | place: Denmark | collected 2008 | reverse complement strand
TCGCGCTAAGCGACTATAAGTAGATGCTCGAAACCTGCTGCTGCCGCGGGTTAAAACCCCGCCCCCCAATTACCCGCCCCCCCAATTAGGAAGACAAATTGCAGTCTATTTGTCTTTTATTTTGCATATTATTTCTTTTTTTCTTGATGTCGCTTTGCGTTTCTCCTGTCCATGCTTTTTCGCCCCTTAAAACGCACGTTAATTGCCAAAAAATGAGTATTTTTGCGCATAATATACCTGTAAAGAAAAAACAAGTTTAAAACCCTATATGGAAGAAATAGAAAACAAAGGCGCAGCCGCTTATAGTGCCAGTAATATTCAGGTGCTTGAAGGCCTGGAAGCAGTACGTAAGCGTCCCGCTATGTACATTGGCGACATCAGTGAAAAAGGTTTGCACCACTTGGTGTACGAGACCGTCGACAACTCCATTGACGAAGCCCTTGCGGGGTATTGTACGCACATCGAAGTAACCATCTGTCCTGACAACTCTATTGTTGTACAAGACAATGGTCGTGGTATTCCCGTCGACATGCACCCCAAGGAACACCGTTCAGCCCTCGAAGTGGTAATGACCGTGCTCCACGCTGGTGGTAAGTTCGATAAAGGCTCTTACAAAGTGTCAGGCGGTCTGCACGGTGTAGGTGTAAGTTGTGTGAATGCCCTTTCCACAAAAATGGTCAGCGAGGTGTTCCGCGACGGCAAAGTCTATCGCCAAGAGTATGCTAAGGGTCACCCCCAAGCACCCGTAGCCATAGTAGGAGAGACCGACATTCGTGGTACACGTCAACACTTCTGGCCCGATCCTACAATATTCACTACGACCACTTACAAGTATGAGATTTTGGCCAACCGTATGCGTGAGTTAGCCTATTTGAACGCAGGTATTACCATTACGTTGGTAGACGAACGCCCTGACGAAGAAGGCAACACCCGCAAGGACGTGTTCCATTCCGACCTCGGACTGCGTGAGTTCGTTCGCTACATCGACTCTTCACGTCAGCACCTCTTCAACGACGTGATCTATCTCAATACTGAGAAGAACAATATCCCCATCGAGGTGGCCATTATGTACAACACCTCGTACTCAGAGAATATCCACTCTTACGTCAACAATATCAACACCATCGAAGGTGGTACCCACTTGGTCGGTTTCCGTCAAGCCGTTACCCGCGTGTTGAAAAAGTATGCTGAAGAGACCGCAGGCAAGCAAATCGAAAAGGCCAAGGTAGAAATATCAGGTGAAGACTTCCGCGAAGGCTTGACCGCCGTTATTTCCGTGAAAGTGTCCGAACCCCAATTTGAGGGTCAGACCAAGACGAAGTTGGGTAATAGTGAAGTGACGGGTGCCGTCAACCAAGCAGTGGGCGAAGCCCTTACCAACTACTTAGAGGAGCACCCCAAGGAAGCCAAACTCATTGTTGACAAAGTAATCCTTGCCGCCACTGCTCGTATTGCTGCCCGTAAGGCACGTGAGAGCGTACAGCGCAAGAGTCCCCTCTCAGGCGGTGGACTGCCAGGCAAGTTGGCTGACTGCTCTTCAAAGGACCCCTCAATCTGTGAGTTGTTCCTCGTCGAGGGTGACTCAGCAGGTGGTTCGGCCAAGCAAGGTCGTAGCCGTGCAACGCAGGCCATTCTTCCCCTTCGTGGTAAGATACTGAACGTAGAGAAAGCCATGTGGCACAAAGCCTTTGAGAGTGATGAGGTAAACAATATCATTCAAGCCCTTGGTATTCGCTTCGGCATGGGTGAAGACTCTAAGGAGGCCAACCTCGACAAGTTGCGTTACCACAAGGTGATTATCATGGCCGATGCCGATGTCGATGGTCAGCACATTGCTACGCTTATCATGACCCTCTTCTATCGCTACATGCCTCAGATTATACAAGACGGCTACCTTTACATCGCTATGCCGCCCCTCTATAAGTGTACGAAGGGCAAGGTGTCAGAGTATTGCTACAACGACCGCGATCGTCAAATCTTTATGGATAAGTATGGCGACGGTACCGAAGGCAGTATCTCTACCCAGCGTTACAAAGGTTTGGGTGAGATGAACCCTGAGGAGTTGTGGAGCACAACAATGTGTCCCGACAGCCGCTTGCTCAAGCAAGTTTCACTCGAAAACGCTGCCGATGCTGACTACGTATTCTCTATGCTGATGGGTGACGATGTTGGCCCGCGCCGCGAGTTTATCGAGAAGAACGCTATCTACGCCAATGTCGATGCGTAAACGCTATTTACATTCAACATTCATAATATCGTTGCTATGAACGGTAATGGACGTTAAACATTAACGTTAAGTCGCGCTTCGCGCTTGGTTTTAAACATTAATGTTAACGTTAAGTCGCGCTTCGCGCTTAGTTTTAAACATTAATGTTTCATTAATCTATCATTAATCTTTTTCGTTAATCTATTTCATTAATCTATTTATGTAGTACAGAATGAAACTTAAAGATTAATGGAAGATTAATGAAAAGATTAATGGATGATTAATGGAAGATTAATGTTTACACAAAAGCGCGAAGCGCACCAATTAACGTTTTAGCAACGGGAATTAATTGTTCATTATGAAACAGTACAATCTGGTGAATAACATCCTTGGATGGCTCACCTTTGCCATTGCGGCTTTCACCTACTGTTCTACGGTAGAGCCCACGGCAAGTTTCTGGGATTGCCCAGAGTTTATCACCACCGCCTACAAACTTGAGGTGGGACACCCCCCTGGCGCCCCCTTCTTCATGTTGACAGGCAACTTCTTTACGCAGTTTACAAGCGACCCCTCCAAGGTAGCCTTTTGCGTCAACATCATGTCGGCTTTGCTTTCGGCCCTGTGTATCCTGTTCCTCTTTTGGACCATTACCCACTTGGCTCGTAAGCTCATCACCCCCGACGGCAAAGTGACCACCCTCACCCAACTCATCACCATTATGGGTTGCGGTCTGACAGGTGCTTTAGCTTATACGTGGAGCGACACCTTCTGGTTCTCAGCCGTCGAAGGTGAGGTATATGCCTATTCAAGTATGTTCACCGCCTTGGTATTCTGGCTCATACTCAAGTGGGAAGACCACGCCGACGAGCCTCATTCCGACCGTTGGCTCGTACTCATCTTCTACCTCACTGGTCTGTCAATCGGTGTCCACCTGCTCAATCTCCTCTGCTTGCCCGCAATCTCGTTGGTATATTACTACAAGCGCAATCCGCAGGCCAATCTCAAGGGCTCACTCGTAGCCTTGATTATCTCTATGCTCTTAGTAGCCGCTGTACTCTATGGCGTTGTGCCAGGCATTGTAAAGGTAGGCGGTTGGTTTGAATGGTTCTTTACCAACGACCTCGGTCTCTCGTTCAACGTAGGTATGATCGTTTACCTCGTTATCTTGGTAGCCGTCGTATTGGCCGCTATTTGGAGTACTACGACTGTTAATCACCTTCGCACGAAAGTGCTCTACCTCTTGAGCGTAGCCTTGTTGGGTATTCCCTTTATGGGCAAGGGTACGATCTCAATCGTGATAGGTCTGATCGTATTGGCAGCCCTTTATTTCTTACTCGACTACAAAGGCAAGGACGGCAACTACGTAGTGCGCAAGCGCTTCTTAAATACCTCTTTGCTCTGCATGCTGATGTTGATGATTGGCTATTCATCATACGCTATCATCGTGATACGTTCAGCGCAAAATCCTCCCATGGACCAAAACTCGCCTGAGGACGTGTTCACCCTTGGTTCGTATATGGGACGTGAACAATATGGCCAGACACCCTTGCTCAAGGGCGAAGCCTTCTGCTCACAGAGCCAAGCTTACCAAGTAGGCGCGATTGGCTATCAGAAGAACAAGCGTACACAGCGCGTCGAGAAAGCCAATGCTTCAGAACCCGATCGCTATGAAGAAATTGAAGAGACCTCAGGCCTTACTTATCCCTCAGGCTTGACCATGCTTTTCCCTCGTATTCATAGTGCGGCTCATACTTCACAGTATCAAGAATGGTTAGGTGACGACCTGCAATACAAGGACGTTACCTTTGCCGACAACGAAGGCAACACATATCCAGGCCAGATGCCCACGCAGTGGACAAACTTGAAGTTCTTCCTCTCTTATCAGGTCAACTTCATGTATTGGCGCTACTTCATGTGGAACTTTGCCGGCCGTCAGAACGACATTCAAGGCAATGGCGAACTGGAACACGGCAACTGGATAACAGGTTTCTCTTTCATCGACAATGCGCTCTATGGCGACCAAAGCCTCTTGCCTAAGTCATTGCAAGAGAACAAGGGCCACAACGTATTCTACTGTCTGCCCCTCATCTTGGGCTTGATAGGTCTCTTCTTCCAAGCCTACAGAGGCGAGAAGGGCGTGCGTCAGTTCTGGGTAGTTTTCTTCCTCTTCTTCATGACAGGTTTGGCCATTGTGCTTTACTTGAACCAAACTCCCAGTCAGCCTCGTGAGCGTGACTACGCTTATGCAGGTTCGTTCTACGCCTTTGCTATCTGGATTGGTTTGGGTGTTGCTGCCCTCGCAGCAGGCCTTGAGAAGATGTTGAAGAGCAAACCACAGTTGGCCGCAGCCGTAGCAACCATTATCGGTGTGCTCGTGCCCATTCAGATGGTTAGTCAAACTTGGGACGACCACGACCGTTCAGGTCGCTACACTTGTCGTGACTTTGGTGCTAACTATTTGAACACGTTGCCCGACAAGGGTTGCCCCATTATCTTCAGTAATGGCGATAACGACACCTTCCCCTTGTGGTACAACCAAGAGGTAGAGGGCACGCGTACTGACGCCCGCGTCTGCAACCTTTCATATTTGCAGACAGACTGGTACACCGACCAGATGCGTCGTCCCGCTTACGACTCTAAGGCATTGCCTATCACGTGGAGTCGCTACTTCTACGTTGACAATGGTAAGCACTCCTTCTATCCCATACGTCCAGAAGGTAAGGCCGAGTTAGACGAGCTGAAGAAGCAGAATCCGAAGGTTGACCCCTACGAACTCTCTTACATACTCGACCACTACGTGAAGAAGGCTGAGGGAGGTTACTTCCCCACCGACTCAGTCGTAGTGAGCGTCAATAAGCAAGCCGTCATCGAGAGTGGTATGTACTTGCCAATGGGCAAGGACTCTATCCCCGACAAGATGATTATCTCGCTCAAGAGCCTTGCGCAGAATAGAGGCGGCCTTTATCGTAATGACGTGATGATATACGAGATGTTGGCACATGCTGACTGGAAGCGCCCCATGTATATGAGCGTAACCCTTGGCCCGGAGAACTATGCGGGACTTGAGAATTACCTCGTGCTGGAAGGCTTGGCTTATCGTATCACACCATTCAACTTCGGCAACCGTGGCGTAGTTGACGCTGACTTGATGTACAACAACATGATGAACCGCTTCAAGTATGGCAACGTAGCTGACAAGAACTTCTACTTAGACGAAACGGTAAGCCGTATGTGCGAAACCCACCGCCGCATGTTTATGATGTTGGCCGATGCTCTTGTGCGTCGTGGCGAGAAGGATAAGGCCCTTAAGGCCTTGAAGAAGTGCAAAGAGGTACTTCCTGCTTACACTGTTCCTTACGACGATGACGACTCGCAATTGGCTGCTATATGGCTCGCTGCAGGTGACAAGCAAGAGGCTGCTCGCGTAGCGAAGGCTGTGCTCGATTATGATATGCAGTATATGCGCTACATCAGTTCGTTGGGTCAAGACCATGTCAACACTTATGGTCGCAGCTGCTACTTCATGTTCTCAAGCATTATTGAGGCCAGCGATGCGCTCAAGAAGGCCGATCCGAAGGCTCACAAGGTGTATGAGAAGCAAATCCAGCAGATGATTTCAACTCCTTCGTTCCAACTCGGTATGCAGTACTATCAACAGCAAATGAGTGCTGCAGCGCAATAATTTTTTGCTGAACAGATAGACTCTCTAAAACATTAAAACGGACAGGCTAAAGGCATGCTTTAGTCTGTCCGTTTTTATTTGCGAATGACAAGATAGGGCCTCTACAGAGATTTCTCTACAAAACGTTTCAGAACGTCCGAAATAGGGCTTTCGCTTACGTATATTTTACCGTCGACGTTTTTTGCTTTCATGTTTCATTTTAAGGTTTGAAAGTATTGATAATCAGTGCTTTCAAATCATGAAACATAGTATTCCGATGTTTCATTTTTAGTTTCATGTTTCATTTAAAAAACACTGAGGGAGAAAAACAAAAACACTGTGGGAGCGATTTCAAAACACTGAGGGAGCGAAACAAAAACACAATGGGAGCGCGCAGTCGCTCCCATTGTGTTTTGAAAAGTGAAACATGAAACTAAAAATGAAACATTGAAGCACAATGTTTCATCTTTCTAAACGTTTGATATTCAATCCGTTATAACGAAAAATGAAACATGAAAGATAAAACAAAGGTTTTAAAAACGTAAAGAGATAACTAACCAAAATGAACATTAACGAAAAAAAATTAATGAAATAATTAATGGATAATTACATGATAATTAATGTTCTATACTAAGCGCGAAGCGCGTAACATCAATATTAGCGTTTTAAGTATAACGCGCTTCGCGCTTGGTATAGAACATTAATTATCATGTAATTATCCATTAATTATTTCGTTAATTTTTTCGTTAGTGTCCATCTATGTGTTGACGTTAAGGGACGGGGTCGTATCCACTGCCGCCCCAAGGGTGGCAACGGAGAATGCGGCGAATGGCCAGGTAAAGGCCTTTGAGTGGTCCATGCTTCTGTATGGCTTCAACGGCATATTGTGAGCAAGTAGGGGTGAATCTACACACGGGTGGAAACAGCGGCGAAATAGCGCGCTGATAGAAGCGTATGGGGGCTATAAGCAGACGGGATAAGAGTTGACGTATCATGAGGGCAGTTGTTGCATCACTTTCTCGCTAATGCGTTGTAAGGCCGACTGCATACGTGTAGCCACAAGGTCGGTGCGCACGGGACGATCGGAGAGCCATATAAAGGCGATGTGGAGGGCTACATCGTCAGGCAAAGAGGCAAGAAATGTGGGTTTGAGGTGACGATACGCCTCTCGTAGCTGACGCTTGGCGCGATTGCGATCGACAGCATGCTTAAAATGGCGTTTTGAGACGCTTAGCAGCACTTTTACCTGTGGTCCTTGCCCAGTGTAAGCAAAGCGGCGAAACGTGACGCGTAGCGGAAATACGCTCATTGATTTGCAGCCTGAACTGAAGAGCGCTTCGATCTCGCTTTTCAAACAGAGGTGTTCGGGCTTGCGAAAGGTATATTGTTTCATTTCTTTTCTTCTATTTTTAGGGGGACGAGTTGACGATTAAGTTTGATTTAGTGGTCATTACGGCCTAAAACGAATGAAAAGTTTAAGCGAGAGTGCTTGGAGCTTATCACGCGCTTAAACTTTTCAATAATCTTCTATTCAATATGTTGTTTAAAGTAACTTACTCGTCAACTTGTTAACTAAAAAACTCGTCAACTAAATTACTTATTATGCTCTTCAAGGTACATCTCGATAGCTGCCGTCATGGAGCGAGCTTGAGGAGTTGGTGCGAAGCAGTCACAACGTAAGCCAGCGGTTTCGATTGCCTCTTTGGTGATGTTGCCAAAACATGCCATGCACGTGTTGCCTTGTTTGAAGTCGGGGAAATTTTCGAGGAGTGACTTTACGCCAGCTGGTGTGAAGAGCACAATCATGTCGAAGTCAAAGGGTTTATCCTTCGGGTATTCGTCGGTCACGGTGCGATACATCACGCATTCGGTGTGTTTGAGCTTCTTAGCGTCAAGCATGTTGGCGATGTCGTCGTTGTGAACGTCAGAGAGGGGAATAAGGTAGTTTTCGGTCTTGTGCTTTGCCATTACCGTAACTAACTCAGGCCAGCGTCCCGTAGTACCAAAGAAGACTTTACGCTTGCGATACTGAACGTACTTTTGAATGTAAAGAGCAATGGCTTCAGAAAGGCCAAAGTACTTCATGTCGTCGGGCATGGTAATGCGCATTTCCTTACAGAGTGTAAAGAAGAAGTCAACTGATACACGTGAAGTGAAAACAATGGCGGAATGGTCGAGAATTTGAACTTTTTGTTGACGGAATTCGCGAGTGGTGAGTCCTTCTACTTTGATGAAGGGGTGGAACGTAAACTCCACTTGCTCTTTCTTCTCAATGTCGAAGTAGGGGGATTTATCGGAAGTAGGTTTCGGCTGAGAAACAAGAATCTTCTTGATCATGGTCTACTTTTTTGTTCAGCGTGTGGACAGCCCTCGTGTGGGCCATCGTGGTTATGCGTAATGTTAGTTAATTGTCAATAAATAATTGTTTGCGTAAGCAAGTGCGCGAAACAGAACTGAAATAGGTACTATTTCGAGGGTGCAAAAGTACAAAAAAAGATGCACCCAACCGAATGTGTAGTTGAAAAATATGCGTGAACACTTATACAATAGTAGCAATTTGCTAATTATAAGTAGACAGATGAAGCTGATACACATATTTTGAGGTGCCAAATCGAAATATACGACAAGGAGGCTCAATGGGAGCAGGGCTATGCCAAGACCTAAGGTGCAGAGCATGTAGGAGTTGGCCCATTGTTCGCACTGCTTGCGAGTAAAGAAGATGTTGTTGATAAAGGCGTAAACCCCCGTTTTCAGCATAAAATATAGGCTACAGATGGCAACGCTAACGCCCAATATCTTATAAGGTGAGATTTGGTTGAATACGTCGGCTTGATGCTCTTGTGTATAGTCGAAGAAGAGGACGCCGAGCATGATACACGTCTGAAAGACGAGGAACGCTTGTCCGCGCATCTCGGTCTGTGTACGTTGCACAAAAAGGTTTTCGCGTTGGCGGTGGTGGAAGAAGTCCTTTATCTGTTGGTGCAGGTAGTGGCGCGACCCTGATACGACTTTTACCATTAAGAAGAAGCTGAGCATTAGGATAATGGTAACGATGCTATCGGTGCGAAATTGATAGGGAACGGGGTCGCCCGCTATGCCTGTGGGCTTGATACTCATTATCGTTGAGTCTGACATGCCCGAAAGGCTGTCTAATTCAGCTGCAAACTCATTTTGTGGCTTATAACGCAAGGATTCGGCCCAATGGTCGGTAGTGAGCATTTCGGGCTTCATCGTGAGGGGCTGCCCTGGGGCTAAGGGGCCCATGAGTCGTGGATCGGGTGGAGTAGTGTCGGTCTCTGCTGCTCTGTGCCAATGATTATAGCGCACGCTGCTCTGTCCGCTTTCGCCAGCGAGAGCAGCCTGCTGTTCGGCCTGAGGAGTGGCCAATGTGTCGATTACGGTGGTGTGCATGGGAAGGAAATGTGCAAATGTGCGAATGCTTAGTGAATGTGCAAATGTGAGAATGTGCAAATGTGCAAATGATTGTTTAATGTGTAAATGCTTGATTAATTGATTACTGGGCAAATAATCTAATATTATTGAATTTGAGCAATGAAAGGCGTCCATTTGCACATTTGCACATTCTCACATTTGCACATTTCCCAAGCATTCGCGCGCTACATTGCGGCAAATTTGCGTACAGATTTGTCCCAAAGGGGCGTAGTTTGTGCCAAATGCAGTGCTTCGGCTGGGGTTTGTGCTACGTGCCAGATGGCAGCGTGTTGGCTACGCATAAAGTTCTCGGCAATGGCACGTTGTAATTGGGCGAGGAGTGCATCGTAATAATGGTTGGTGTTAAGTACGATGATGGGCTTAAGATAAAGTCCTAATTGCTTCCAAGTAATAATCTCGAGCAACTCTTCGAGTGTACCCACGCCTCCAGGTAGTGCAATGCAAGCATCGCTCTTTTCGGCCATGAGTTCTTTGCGTCGGTGCATATTGGGTGTAACGATGAGTTGACTCATGCCCGTGTGTTGCCAATGTTGGTCGATCATAAATTGAGGAATGATGCCAATGGCCTTTCCGCCTGCTGCTAAACAGGCATCGGCGCAAGCGCCCATCAACCCTGTGCGTCCAGCCCCATTAATGAGGGTATGTTTGCCATCAGCCATTAAGCGTCCCAACTCTTGTGCGGCCTCTACGTAGATGGTTGGCACTTGTCCGCTCGAAGCACTATATACGGTTATGTTCATGAGGGTTTTAGTTAATGTGCAAATGTGAGAATGTGCAAATGTGCAAATTAGTTAATGTGCTAATGAGTTAATGTGCAAATGATTGAATGCGTTATAATCGTAGCAAATAAAGGCGACCATTTGCACATTTGCACATTCTCATATTTGCACATTTACTACGCGCTACGCGCCAAAGGCCTTCTTAATCTCGTCTACCTTGTCTAACTTCTCCCAAGTGAAGAGTTCTACTTCCACTTGCTTATCGGGCTGACCAGGGGCAGTGAAAGTCTTGGTCTTTACCTCAGGAGTGCGACCTACGTGGCCATAGCTTGCCGTCTCTTCGTAGATAGGCTGACGAAGTTTCAATGCACGCTCGATGGCTGCGGGACGGAGGTCGAATAGCTCACCAATCTTGTGTGCTATCTCGCCGTCGGTCATGTTGACGTGGCTGCGGCCATAGGTGTCAACGTAAATAGAAATAGGTTCAGCCTTACCAATGGCATAGCTCAACTGAACCAACATCTCGTCGGCAACGCCTGCGGCTACCATGTTCTTGGCAATGTGGCGAGCGGCATAAGCAGCTGAGCGGTCTACCTTAGAAGGATCTTTACCTGAGAAGGCACCACCACCGTGTGCTCCCTTACCACCATAAGTATCAACAATGATCTTACGACCCGTTAAACCCGTGTCGCCGTGGGGGCCACCGATTACGAACTTACCCGTGGGGTTGACGTAGAACTTGATGTCGCCTTTGTGGAACAGCGCCTTAATCTCAGGCGTATGCACGCGTTCGTCGAGCACGCGAGGAATAACAATTTCTTCCACGTCCTTTTGGATCTTTGCTAACATCTGTCGGTCAGCTTCCTCTTGCGAACCTGCTTCTGCGGCAGAGATAAATTCATCGTGTTGTGTGCTAACGACAATGGTGTCGATGCGTTGCGCTACGTTGTCATCGCTATATTCAATGGTCACTTGGCTCTTAGAGTCAGGACGAAGGTAAGTCATCACCTTGCCTTCACGACGGATTTCGCTCAATACGTACACAATGTCGTGTGCCAGCGAAAGGGGCAACGGCATGTAAGTGTCGGTCTCGTTATTAGCGTAGCCAAACATCATGCCTTGGTCGCCTGCGCCTTGAGCCATAGGGTCTTGGCGGTCAACACCACGATTGATGTCGGCACTTTGTTCGTGAATGGCACTGAGAATGCCACAACTTTCGGCTTCAAACTTATATTCGGCCTTGGTGTAACCGATGCGTGCGATGGTGCGACGTACAACGTCTTGTAGGTCGACATAAGCTTCAGACTTTACTTCTCCAGCTACAACCACTTGTCCAGTGGTTACAAGCGTTTCGCAAGCTACTTTCGAGTTGGGGTCGTAGGCCAACAACTGGTCAAGCACGGCGTCAGATATTTGATCTGCCACCTTGTCGGGGTGTCCTTCTGACACCGATTCGGATGTAAATAAGTATCCCATTTTGTGGTTTTAATAAAAGTGTGGTAAAAACAACTGCCTGCTTTCGCATGGCGGAAACAGGCAGAGAATGAGATTCGGCTTCAAGTAAAATGTTTGCGTTCATAGTCTTGAGCGCCGTTTAATGATTAAAGGGCGTTCGTGATTACGAGTTTTAGCATTGTTTTTAAGAGGTTGCAAGCAGCCAAATCTGTCCTCTTTCCTAATTTCGTCTGCAAAGTTACGATACTTTACGCAAATATGCAAATAAAAGTTTTGACTCTGTAATGAATTGTGTGGGTAAAATCCTTTAAAGGCAATTTATCAGCCTAATTGGGGGGACGCGTCCTAACCTGGGGGCGACGCGT
>ULYR01036817.1_pt1 | contig 11901 bp, 14 predicted proteins | sample 1962341 | NCBI WGS metagenome assembly ULYR01 (sample SAMEA4835868, study PRJEB28245) | human gut metagenome | biome: gut microbiome; material: fecal sample | place: Denmark | collected 2008 | reverse complement strand
GTCAACGAGGTCAAGGGCATCAACCGCATCGTATACGATATTACCAGCAAGCCCCCCGCAACGGTGGAGTGGGAATGATTTCATACCCTTAAAAAAGCCCATAAATAAAGGCATTTTGCCGTGTTTGTGCCCTTTGTGGCAACAAAATGGCAACATTATTTGAATTATTGTAAAAGTAAAGAGCTAACTGATTTTTTGAGAAGTCAGCTAGCTCTTATTATTTATACAACTTGCTCGATATAGTCGGTAAGATCTTTTACAAGTTTGATACACAATTTTGCTTCTCTGGAATTAATAATACTTCCATTGGGATGCGCCAATGAGTGTCTATTTCGCAAATCATTTATGGAGCTGATTATTCCGGATGCACTTCGAAGGGCGGTTTTGATAATGCTCGACTGATCTGCTGCGATATTAGAGCTCACATAGGTGTGGAGCTTATTATATAGTTGGTTAAGTGTATCAGACTCTTCATAAGATTCGCCAAGATCATCAAGTTTTTTTCGTAAATATCCGTGAAACGCTGTATGCACACGGTCAAATGCTGAATCGAACTTTCCATCACGCATGAATAGTTCTGCATCTTCAATAGCTTTGGTCACGACATCTGTAACAGATATTCCAGAAAAATCAATCACCTCGTGGGAAGTGACTATAATGCCTGTTTCAATATCTGTAAGGTAATGATCTCCTTGCTTGCCAAAAATCTTTTTTGCGATGCTCAAGAGACCCTTCTCTGCCTTTTTGATTAACTCATAGTTTTCGACAGGAACTTGAATGTGGAGAATAGCACAGTAAGTATCCCATTCTTGGCGAGTGAAAATGCTGGTGTATTCAATATATGTATTGCTTTTCAGTAGCGTAGATAGTACTTTGGATTTTTCTGAAATTGGTGTTGTTCTATCTAATTCTAACGCTTTGACGAGTGTGTTTCTAAAATCTATATCATTCATTTTCATTCACTCTATCCTTGAAAACCTCAATCATTTCGTCACTGAGTGCCTGTGACGGGACTTTCACATAACCAGAAGTTTCATCATATTTCGGATAGTTATAACGCCACTTGTCATAATCCTCACGGCTGATGTCGCCGTTATGGTACTTTTCAGCCTGTTCTGCCCACGCATTTAGCATTTTGGAAAGCTCGGCAGCATCCTTTCCCTTGCGAGGGTCAACACGCATAGAAACGCCGTTTTCGGTCTTTTCAACTGTCAACCCATAGCGATCCTCTAATGTAAATAGTGTGTGCATTAAACCAAGATAGCTGTCGATGTCGGGGACGGACAAAGCCAGCGGAGAAACTCCAAGCACACCGGCAAGGTTTTCGGTTAAATCAGCTTTCGGCGTTCTTGAGCCTGATTCATATTGTGCCATACGGATGTCGGCAGTCTTTTCTGGAAAGCCAACTACCGTTCCTAAATACTTTTGTGTCATTCCCCGCAGATTGCGGAAGAAACGAATTCTCTCACCGATTGCCATAGCAATTACGCTCCTTGTTTATGTACTGTGCAATCAGTATAGCATATATATTTAAGTATTGTCAAGATAACCAAAGCAAAAAAAGTAAATATTTTCTCAAAAGCCACTTGACTTTACGGAATTTGTTTAGTATGCTAGTTAAGCAAATAGCGTAAGTCTATTTCTAACAACAGAATAACCGTCATATGTCACGGTAATGGCATATCCGCTCGGGCAAATCGGAATGCGGTCAGAAAGTTCTCCGACACTAAATAATTGAATTATTAAAAATCAAGCAAAGGGGGTGATTAAATGGAAAGTACAAGCTTTATGCGAGTTGATGAGGTGGCACAGGAATTGGGTATATCAAAATCCTATGCTTACAAAATCGTCCAAAAACTAAATGTCGAACTGAAAGAAAAAGGATTTATGACAATTTCGGGGCGAGTAAATAAGCAATATTTTATGGAACGCACCTGCTACGGTGCAACTAAGCAAGAGAGGGATTAAACAATGGCAGTATATAAAGAAGAAAAAACAAACACTTGGCGAGTGCTTTACCGATACACAGATTGGAACGGTGAGCGAAAGCAGTCGCAGAAACGAGGGTTCAAAACAAAGCGTGAAGCACAGGCTTGGGAGCGAGAACAGCTTAACAAGCTGGGCGGTGATTTGGATATGACCTTTAAGAGCTTTGTACAGCATTATACCGAGGATATGCAGGCACGTATTAAGGAGAACACTTGGGCAACCAAGGAACATATCATCCAAACAAAACTAATCCCCTATTTCGGTAAACTGAAGATGTGCAACATAACCGCACAACAAATAATCACTTGGCAAAATGAGCTTATCAATTATAAGGACGATAACGGCAAGCCGTATTCTCCTGTGTATTTGAAAACAATTCACAATCAGCTGTCTGCGATATTTAACCACGCTGTCAGGTACTACAACCTGAAAGAAAATCCTTGTCAAAAGGCGGGAAGTATGGGTAAAAAGAAAAATCGTGAAATGCTCTTCTGGACGAAAGAGGAATATTTGAAGTTTGCTGATGCAATGATGGATAAGCCGTTATCGTATTATGCTTTTGAAATGCTTTATTGGACCGGTATTCGAGAGGGAGAATTATTAGCTCTTACCCCTGCTGATTTCGATTTTGAAAAGCGAACGGTTACAATCAATAAGTCGTTTCAGCATTTGAACGGCAGAGATATTATTACTTCTCCGAAAACAGAGAAAAGCAACCGCACGATTCAGCTCCCGAAGTTCCTTTGTGATGAAATGCAGGACTATCTGAAAATGCTTTACGATGTAGGTTTGGAGGACAGAATGTTTCCTGTTACAAAAAGCTATCTGCACAGAGAAATGGACAGAGGCGCAAAAGAAGCAGGCGTAAAGAGAATTCGTATTCACGATATTCGCCACAGCCATGTCAGTTTACTGATTGATATGGGATTTTCAGCAACGGCTATTGCAGACCGTGTGGGACATGAAAGCATTGATATAACTTACAACTATGCGCACTTGTTCCCGTCAAAGCAAGCTGAAATGGCAGATAAATTAGATATGGAAAGGGGCGAGTAAAATGTCACTGAAAAACAGAGATGAGCATAACCGTTGGCGTAACAAAACCGTAGCGTTTCGTGTATCGCCGGAGGAAGATAAGCAAATTGAAACTTATGTACGGCTTTCAGGACTAACTAAGCAGGATTATATCACAAGGCGACTCACGCACAGAGATATAGTTGTGCAAGGCAATCCGAGAGTATTCAAGGCTTTGCGAAACCAGCTTGCCGATGTGCTGTCGGAATTAAAGCGAATAGAAGCCGGCGGCGACGTCAATGACGAGCTACTTGATTTAATTGAAATGATAGCCGATATTCTCGGCGGGTTAAAGGAGGAATCAGAATGATAGATAAAAAAGAAAAGACCGCTCCGAATGTATCTGTTGGCGCAGATACGGAGCAGTCAATCCAAAAATGTACTGACAATATTATAACCGATTATGATGAAAATATCAAGGATTTGGACGAAAGTTTTCGTGAAATGCAAAGAGAAATGATTAGGCAAATGGATCCGTCCTATCTGAAAACCGTTTCAATGTCGGCTCTGTATGATACCGATTTCGAAACACAAACCGCACTTATAGACGGTCTGCTTTATCAGGGAACTTACTTGTTCGCAGGTTCTCCGAAAGTAGGAAAGAGTTTTATGATGGCACAGCTCGCTTACCATATCAGCACTGGAACTCCGCTTTGGAATTACAGAGTCCGCAAAGCAACCGTTCTTTATTTTGCCCTTGAAGATGATTACCCTCGCTTACAGCGCAGGCTCTATCATATGTTCGGTGCAGACGGAACAGACGACCTGTATTTTGCAACAGAAAGCAAAACCGTAAACGGCGGTTTGGAAGACCAAATAAGAGGCTTTATTCAGGAACACCCCGATACAGGTCTAATCATAATCGACACCCTCAAGCGTGTTCGAGAGACAGGCGGTGCGGATTACAGCTACGGCAGTGATTACGATGTCGTTGCAAAGCTGAAAGCGCTTGCTGACAATTACAAAGTCACAATGCTCATTGTTCACCACACCCGAAAGCAACAGGCAGAGGATAAATTTGATACAATCTCCGGCACAAACGGATTGCTCGGTGCGGCAGACGGCGCCTTTGTCCTCAGCAAAGAGAAACGAACCGCCAATGCCGCAACGCTTGACATCACCGGCAGAGACCAGCAGGATCAACGCATTCATCTTGTACGTGACCCACAGCGATTGGTATGGGAGTTTGAAAAATCGGAAACCGAGCTTTGGGTGGAACCGCCTGACCCGCTGCTTGAAAAGGTATCGACTGTTCTTTCTTCGGACAGTAGCCGATGGGACGGGACGGCTTCTGAATTGAGCAAACTTATTGGATTGGATATTAAGCCTAATGTTCTGTCGCTAAGACTTAGTATCAACGCCGGGCGGTTGCTTAAAGATTACGACATTCATTACAAAGCGAGTCGCATGCACAGCGGACGAAAAATATCTCTTTGGAAAGAAAGCGTGTCAATGCGTGACGACCGTGACAAACTCTCCGAGAACGGTGATGTGGTCTAAAACATTGTCACCATCGTCACGGTTTGTCACAGCAAAAGTTTAGCGGAGTGTGCAGAGAGTGCCTTTTCAAAGGCGGCTCTTTGCCCTTCGGAGAACGCAAAACCTGCTTGCAGGTTGCATTTTTGATGGGCTCGCCTGTCAAAAGTGCTTTTGCGTTACTCTTGACAAGAGTAACAGAACCGAGAACGGTCAATTTTTAGAGATTGGAGGTATAAAAATGCAAAGAACAATAAGTGCAATGGTCGGTAAAGGCTCCGTAAATCACAACAGCCGCAAGTTCAAAGCGGAAAATGTAGACGGCAACCGAACACATCTCAATATCGACTACTGCAATGAAAATATCAAGAAAGTCTATCACGAATTGTTTGACGAAGCTCTTGAAAAATATAATTCCAAGCAGACAAGAGCCGACCGTAAGATAGAAAACTATTATGAAAAAATCAGAAATTCCAAGCAAGAAAAACCGTTTCACGAACTCATTTTGCAGATCGGTGATAAAGAAAATATGAGCGCTGAAAGCGAAAACAGAACACTTGCAAGAGAGATTTTAGATGAGTATTACCGTGGATTTCAGGAAAGAAATCCTCAGTTAAAAGTGTTCTCTGCTCATCTTCATATGGACGAGGCAACACCCCATTTGCACATTGATTTTGTTCCGTTCACCACCGGAAGCAAGCGTGGACTTGATACAAGAGTATCACTCAAGCAAGCGCTTGCCGCACAAGGTTTTAAGGGCGGAACCCGTGGAGATACCGAGTGGAATCAATGGGTAAGCGCAGAAAAATCCGCACTCGCATTTGTTATGGAACGCCACGGAATTGAGTGGGAACACAAGGGTACTCACGAAAAACATCTGTCTGTTCTTGATTACAAAAAGCAGGAACGAGAAAAAGAAATCGCTGTATTGGACAACCAACTTGCCGAGAAAAAAGACGAGTTTCAAACAGTACAAAGCCGTATTCAAAATTACGATAACGGTACACAGGTTATTGAAGAATTGGAAAAGCGCATTGAAACCGACAGCGAATTTCAGTTGCCCGATCCACCTGCATTGATGTCGGCAAAGTCATACAAGCAAAAGTTTGTTGACCCATTGGTAAAGAAGCTGAAAGAGGTCATAAAAGAGGTCTTCTACCGTTATTATCACGCTCTTGACAGCTATCACAGACTTAATAATACCAACGCTAACCTTTATCGTGAGAACGAGCGTTTGAGCAACATCAACGACCATTTGACTGATGAAAACACTACTCTTCGTGCAGAAAATAAAGATTTTAAATTGCTCCGCAAGGTATTCGGGAGTCAGCAAATCGATGCTCTTATTGCTCAGGCAAAGGAGCAGGAACAGCAACGCAAGCACACAAAACAACCGTCTAATCAGCGCACAAAGCGCATTAGAAATAATGATTTTGAAAGGTAGGAAAACAAAATGGCAAAGACAATTTTTGAACAAATGGGCGGCACTTACACGCAGGTTGGAGATTATTTTCTCCCCAATTTAAAACTGCCCGAGGAAGAAACGCAAGCGAATATCGGCGTATGGGGTATGCGGCACAAACGATTCTTGAAAGAAAATCACCGTGTGCTTTATGCTAATCTGGTGACTTCGGGAAAACTTGTCGCATACCTCGATGACATCGAACAACAGGCAACCGCTATGTTTCTCCGGCTGGTAAAAGAACTTGCCGAAAAAGAAAATGTAACCGAAGAACTCAAAGCAACCGACCAAATGCTGTGGGTTCAGAAAATGAACAATATCCGTAATCGTGCAACGGAAATTGTAAATGCAGAATTGATTTACACGGTATAAAGGATACGCCGAGTGTGCCTCTTTAACGAGTTGCACTTGGCGCTTTTTCTTTTCATATAGCGGAAAATTAGAGATGTTAAACGCCTTTGTTTGCAGGCTTTGCAAGACTTAAACTTTAAGATTTAAGGGTTTTATATTCGGCGTGCCATTTTCAGCGTTCTAATTGTCTGAGGTTTTTATACATAAGCTAAACGAATATATTGACAAGCTTAATGAAAATGTTTATAATATAGAATGTGGAGGTGCTATGATGACAGCTTCGGAACAAATTAAAGTATTATGCGTGCGTTCAGGCATTAGTTTAGCTGAATTAGCAAGAAGGCTTAATGTTTCTCCTCAATCATTAAGCGGAAAAATAAAAAGAGATAGTTTTACCATTAATGACCTTGAGGATGTCGCTGACGCTGTTGGCGTCAAGTTTGAACATAATTTTGTTCTTGAAAATGGCGATAGAATATGAAGTGAGGTACAGAAAAATGGCACAATATAGACTTGGCGAATTGTTTTGCGGCCCCGGAGGCATAGCCTGCGGTGCTTCTTTAGCTGATATAGGCAACAAGAATTATTCAATAGTACACGCTTGGGCAAACGATTATGACCAAGATACTTGCAATACATACATTCAAAATATTTGTCCTCAGAATCCTGAAAGCGTTATCTGCGGGGATGTAAGAAAGCTTGATATAAAATCACTCGGTGCGATAGACGCACTTGCATTTGGCTTCCCCTGCAACGATTTTTCTGTAGTCGGTGAGCAAAAAGGCTTTAACGGCACATTTGGACCGCTTTATAAATATGGTGCTGAAACATTAAGAATATATAACCCACAGTGGTTTTTAGCCGAAAATGTAGGCGGTTTGGCAAGTGCGAATGAAGGAAGTGCGCTCCAAGTAATACTTAATGAACTTGCTGGGTGCGGTTATAGAATATATCCGCATTTATATAAGTTTGAAGAATATGGAGTTCCGCAGGCAAGACACAGAATTATCATAATAGGTATTAGAGAAGATTTGCCGTATGAGTTTTGTCCGCCGAGCTCTGAAATGTATAAAGATATTGACAATACCTGCAGAAATGCATTGGAAAATCCGCCTATTCCTGCTGACGCTAAAAATAACGAGTTGACACGCCAGTCTGCTGTTGTTACTGAGCGTCTGAAATACATTAAACCCGGGGAAAACGCTTTTAACGCTGATCTGCCCGATGAATTGAAGCTGAATGTAAAAGGTGCAAAAATCAGTCAGATTTATAAAAGGCTTGACCCAAACAAGCCTGCTTATACAGTTACAGGTTCAGGCGGCGGCGGAACACATATATATCACTATTCTGAACCAAGAGCATTGACAAACAGAGAACGTGCGAGATTACAAACTTTCCCTGACAGCTATGAATTTATGGGGTCAAAGGAAAGTGTTCGCAAACAGATAGGTATGGCTGTTCCTGTTCAGGGAGCCAAAATAATTTTTGAAGCTGTACTGAAAACTTTTGCAGGAATTGATTATCCGTCTGTTCCCTGCAATATTAAGGAGTGACGAAATGCTTAACTATTGGTGGGTTACCCGACCGAAAAGAAAATTAAACTCCATACCCGAAGTTTTATCTACATTTGCAGAAGCGTCATTAGACCAAGAATGGCAGGGACAGCGTGATTCCCACCTTTCCTTTGAAGAAATGCTTGAAGAAGCAGGCTTAAAGCGCAAGGGAGAAAGGCGAGATCAAACAGGCGGTGGTGCGAGAACATATAAAGCGTGGGTAATGAGTCTTGGATTGATTTTTACACAGGAATCCACAGGGAAAATCAAGCTTACACTTGCCGGTGAAGCTATTATGAACGGTGACAATCCTGTTGATGTTTTGAAAAATCAAGTTCTAAAATATCAGTTTCCTTCATCGTTCTCAACAGGTAGAAATATTGATGTAGCAACACGCTTTAAAATACATCCATTTGTATTTATGCTGAGATTGCTTGCTGATGACAGAATTGGAAGTCTGTCGGAGGAAGAACTTGCGAAAATAGTAGTTGTTGAAGCCGAAAACGAAAGCGAAAAATGTTTTGAGTATGTAGTATCCCGAATACTCGAATTTCGTGATAAAGGTGATGCTTGTCTTGAGCCTGACTTCGCCGTAAAATACGCTCCATCAAAAGGCGGCGGTAGAGAAAATGAGCCTTATGCCCATTTAATGGACTTGGCTAATACGCTTTTTAACTGGCTCGAATATACTCAGCTTGCAAAGCGTGAAGACAGCAGAATTGCTATTCTTCCTGACAAACAAGCGGAAGTTGCTGATATACTCGCCAATCCTCCAGCTTTTATAGACAGACCGCTTCAACACGAGTATTTTCAAAGAAAATACGGCATAGACCCTAAGCATAGAAAAGATACACGAAACCTTACAGCTTCAACAACTATAACAGCTAAAATAATTGCAGAACAAAAAGTAAAAAATGCATTCATTGCAGAGTCTTTACGTCAGCCTATATCCTCAATCAATACAAAACTTATTGATAAAATTGTTGAAACAACGGGCATTGATGAGAGGTTTGTAGAGGAAACACTGCTGAAATTCTATCCAAAGGGTTCTATCGGTGCATTTATGACGGAATACTTTGAAATGGCATTTAAAGGCAGAGACGAAGCGACAGAGTTTGAAAAAGCTACTGTAAATATATTTCAGGATGTATTTGGCTTTTCGGCAAAGCACGTTGGCCCTATTGGTCTGACACCTGATGTCTTGGTTTTATCAGATGTTGACGGATATTCTGCTATCATTGATAACAAAGCATACAGCAAATATACGATTAACAATGATCACCACAACCGTATGGTGCATAACTATATCGGGAATTTGAGCAATTATTATGACGGCACATATTCTCTTGCTTTCTTTTCATATATCGCAGGCGGCTTCGGTACAAACATAAACAAACAGCTCCGGGCGATTACTGACGAAACAGGCATAAAGGGCAGCGCTATTAATGTGAGCAATATGATTGAATTGATTAAACGATACGATACCTGTAATTACAATCATTCGACAATCAGAGAGATATTCTCAGTCGGAAGACAAATATTGCATTCGGATTTCAAATAATCGAAGCGGTGCATTATGGACAATCATTCAAAAGAAGTACGAAGCTATAATATGTCAAAAATCAGAAGCACAGGAACTAAGTCAGAGAAAATTGTACGCAAGTACCTGTTTTCAAAAGGATTGAGGTACAGAAAGAATGTAAAGACTCTTCCCGGAAAACCTGATATTGTGTTTCCGAAATATAAGTCGGTTGTTTTTGTAAACGGGTGCTTTTGGCACGGACATCAAAATTGCAGATATTTTGTAATGCCGAAGTCAAACACGAAATATTGGGAAAACAAGATAAACAACAATATCGCCCGTGATAAAATCATCTATGAACGCTTATCAAAGCTCGGCTGGAATGTATTGATTGTATGGGAGTGCGAGTTAAAAAAGGATAAGCGAGACAATACGCTTGAATGTTTGTACAACAGTGTTTTAAGGAATTTAAAAGAGTAGTTCTAAAGTTGTTTCTGAACTCAAAAGGCTTGCACAATAACAGAATATTTCGTTTGAGGACTTGTCGATTGCAATGGGAGTCTGTATGTTCGGGTTTGGAAGTTACGAGAGGTTCTCCAATTGAATATGTAAAGAAGATTATTATGAAACTATATGTTTGGAAAATATCATAATATTTTAAATAGAAATTCGGTGAGGTTATATGAAGTTTAAAGAATCAACACTAAAATTATACGCTGCGCCATTGAGTGACACAGAAGATGCAAAGTGTAAGCATGCAATTGAGGCAATTCGAGATGCTTTAAAGGATTTGGGATATACCGATGATCAGAAAGGTATATCCCTCTTAGAAAGCGATACTTTTGCGTACTCTGTATCTATGCGTAATAAGTATTCTCCTGATAAGATTGATATATTTATACAGGGTTCTTATGCAAACAATACCTGCGTTCGTAATGAAAGTGATGTTGATATCGCTGTCGTACGTAGTGATACATGGGAATATGCTTTTGGAGAACGATTTGGATCATCTTCGGTAGACAAAAAAGATATTGCAACCAAATTAAAAGATGATGTTGAAAAAACATTAAGAAAAGAGTTTCCTTATCAGGTTCATCGAGGTAATAAATCTATAAAAGTAGATGGTAATACATACCGAAAACAAGCAGATACAGTACCTTGCCTTTCGATGCATTATTACTATAAAAGTCACCTTAATAACTATACTACTCATTATGATGGCGTAATTATTTATGCAGACGATGGTTCAGTTATAAGGAATTTCCCCAAACAGCATATCGTTAATGGGAAATCAAAGAATAATAGAACAAATTATTACTATAAGAAGATGGTTAGGATTATGAAAAAAATGCGATATCTCATGAGCGATTGCGGATATAGCTGTGCAGATAATGTGTCTTCTTTCGGAATAGAATCTTTAACTTGGAATATCCCGGATTCTTATTTTACCAAGTATTCTAGTTACGGATTTGCCTTTGAAGAAATCGTACACTATGCATATATGCACAAAGCGGATTTACCTAATTATTATGAGGCGAATGGAATAAAAAAACTATGCCCAACTCAACAGGATGTTAGCAAATATTCAGCGTTTATTGACAGGCTATATTCGTTTTTTGAATATGATTATAGTACCTAAGGAGAGATAATGATGAATCAAAAAACAAAGCTAATAAGTATTTGTGCTTGGGGCTCTATTGTCTTATTTGTACTTCGTTGCGTTATTTCTTGGAAGGATATTATTGAAGGTGTATCCGTATATGACCTATTTGGATATGCAAGCGAAGCGATTAGCATATCAATACTATTTACAGGATTATATGAAAAGTTTCTTTGGAGGATTAATCCGTTTGAAAAAACACCAAAATTAGCCAAACGATATAATGGTACATTGAAATCGGATTATGATAAAAGCGAAAGACGAGCAACTCTTGAAATAAGGCAAACATTAATTTTAATACATATTACTCTCATAACCGATGAAAGCAAAAGTCGTTCTCTTTCAGCTTCCATTGATGAAATACTGGGCGAGGTGCAATTAACATATTGCTACCTTAACACCCCAAAATCAGAATATAGAGAACGAAGTGAAATTCATTACGGTACGGCAACTCTTTCAATAACAGGTTCTAAGACTTTGGAAGGGCAATACTACACGGATCGCAAGACGCGTGGGGATATGACTTTCATTTCAGAACTGTGATATTGCATTCACCAAAAAGTTGCAGATACTTGAAGGAATACTCAAATGGTCGTGGCAACGATATGGCAACAAAAAATCGGATAGCGTATGCTTTACCGATAATACAAATAATGTAGATACTCTCTGCTAAATCTCATAAACAAACTTGTTTAGAATTGATTTACAGAGAGCGAGTGGGAGTGATACCAAAAAGGTCAAAAAGCCTTGAAAATGCTGGTCTTTTGCGTTACGGAATTGCCCCGTGACAACAAAATGACAACATTTTAAGATT
>ULYR01009219.1_pt1 | contig 11918 bp, 17 predicted proteins | sample 1962341 | NCBI WGS metagenome assembly ULYR01 (sample SAMEA4835868, study PRJEB28245) | human gut metagenome | biome: gut microbiome; material: fecal sample | place: Denmark | collected 2008 | reverse complement strand
ACAGATGCTGAGAATTGGCCACGCCGCCGACCTCCGCATTGTGCGCCGCGCACCGGACGCCGGAGCCGCCGCCGTCCACGATAGAGATGGGGATACCCAGCCGCCGTCTGATTTCGTCCACAGTGCGTACCATGGATTCCTGCGGCTCCACCGGGAATCCGCCGCATCTGCCGCAGGGGCACCGGAACTCCTCACGGGTAAAGTACCGGATATCGTCCCAGAACGTCCCGGTTTTCGGTTCGGTGCTGTCCTCCGGCTTCTCCACCTTTACCGCCGTCCCGGCGATGGCACCGATGAGCATTTTCTGGGTAGCCGCACCCGGTATTCCGTCCACGGTAAGCCCGTAGTCGGCTTGAAACGCCCGAATTGCCACTTGGGTGTTCCTGCCCTCAATGCCGTCAATCGAGCCGGGAGAATAGCCCAGATAGGTCAGGAGGCACTGAATTTGCTTTACCGTCATACGTTCACCTCTTCCCAACCCTGAGGGTATGCGGACGGCGACCATACGTTATTGTCTAACGTGGAGCGGTACACTTTGCTTCCCTCCGTGCAGCAGTCGCCCTTATTGTAGGGGCTGGTAGCCATGGCGACGAACGGCAACGCTTTCGCTGGGTCTGTGCTCCAAGCAAACCCCCACTGTGCGGGAAGTTCCTCTGGCTCCTGGGTGTAGATGGTACTGTCATAGGGCTGCACCAGCCGCACCACACGGCCAGCAGATGACCGGCACACAAACCCGGCCTTGCGCTCCAGCATGTTTTTGTTTGCAACAGCAGCTTTGAAACTGGGGATGTTGCTATCCATAGCATTTAGTTCGGTGCCTGTCAGGTCTGGGGCTTTCTCCTGCAGGGCAAGCGCGTTCGCCCGTCCCTGAGCATACATGATGCTTTTTCTTTCCTCCTGGGTCACAGACTGTCAACCCCTTTCTTATAAGCTTCATCCAGCTCTTTCAGCTGTTCCTCACCACCGCTGGCTTTTATCTCCCTGATTTTTGCAAGAATAGCGTTTTTACGCTCTTCGATGGTCATCATGCGTTATTCACCCCCAGAGCGGTTTCAATTTCAGTCAACGCCTCTTCGTATTCAGTGTTCTTTTTCAACGCTTCTTCCAGCGGAGTGAGGATTTCCACTCCATCTCGATAGAATTTACCATTGCTATAAGTATCACCGATGGCCACGGGGCGGTCTGCGGGGTTGATGAGGATATCAGTTTCAGGCTCGGGATCGGAACACCACAGAACATTGGTAACTGCGCCGTTTTCGATAAGTGCCATTGATTTTGCCATTATGCAGCCCCCCTTGTATTACGAATAATAGCAATGCCAGAGCCTCCTGCGGTAGATTCAATGCTACCACCAGCTCCATTACCGCCATCTCCGGTGTTCTGAGATACAGGATCTGGTGTAATGTTATTGGCGGCCGCACCTTTTCCACCTGTTGCATACAGGGTTCCGCTGGGTTCACCAAACTCACGGGTCGTAGTTCCTTGACCAGTTCCAGGATGCGTACCTTGGCCGTTCGCACCGTCCGTACCTCCAATGCCTGCTTTGGAGTATGCACCGTCTTTGTCCTGATTTAATGTGCCACTACCGCCACCGGAGCCGCCATCTCCACCATATACACCATTATCTGACAAGGTTGCTCCACCATTAGCACTACTGCCAAAAGCGGAAGTTACACCGCCAGCTCTACCACCAGAGGTTTTTGCGCCTGCTCCACCAGCGCCTATGACAATGTCATATTGTACTCCTACTCGAACGGTTACGGCTTGCGTCGTTCTCGTGTAACCACTTCCACCACCAGCACCGCCACGATAACCATAGTTTCCACCAGCACCGCCACCAACGAGAAATACGTCAATTCCACCCTCCGCACCATTGAGGTTGGTAAATATCAACGTGCCAGAGGTGAGAAAGCGGATTTTCCAGTTATCTTGGGATACAGAGATAGGTTCATCAGAATCGTTAACAATCTCAAAATCGCCGGTGTATGTGAACTCAGGGATAGTGCTGAACGAAATGGCTGTGCTGTAGTCCGTGATGATGACCACAGACTTCTTGGCAGTCTTGTCATCACCGGTGATGGTAACAGTCCACGTCCCGCTTGCAAGCCCCTTAAAGACTACTACACCGCTCGTACCGGAGTTCTTGGTTTTTGTCTTGCCGTCCTTGGAAACAGTCACAGTTACGTTCGCCGGGGCTGTGACGGTAAGGGTGCCGCCGGAACCGCCACCGCTGCCTCCAAATCCATATAAAGGCACTGCAATGCTCATACGTACACCTCCACCGTAATCGGAATGTTCACCGTTGGCTTGTCCTCAAGGCAGGTAAACGTCAGCGTACTGCCCGACCGGGAAGCGAAGCTGACCATGCCGCACGCCTCTTTCAGCGCAAGATTGGTGGCCGTGTTGCTCCCGTATACTGGATAAGCCATCGCACGTTTTGTATCCGTCAGACCGGAGACCGTAACAGACTGGGTATACGGGGCGCTGGCAGACCAACCGGCAGCAGTTAACGTTGCAGTTTTTGCAATCGTTTTGGCATTACTTAACGCCGTATCTACGTATTCCTTGGTCGCGGCATCAGCGCTGTCCGCGGGCGCACCTAATGCTTTAATTTGATGGGAGTTCATGACAATATTTCCGGTCATTAAACCGCCAGCACTAGGTAATGCTCCAACATTTTCAGCTTCTAGCTCAACGTTGCCATTGGAGTTAGGTTCTTTGCCGCACACTTTGGATACAGCTCCGGTGCCATCCAAGCCCATACGGGAGACGGAGTAAGAGGTGACGGCGCTGCCGGTATTGAACGTAAGCGTGACCCTTGTCCACAGATACTTGCCCTGTGCTACCGTCGGGATCGTGTTTGACCATGTTCCAGACGGAACGACCGTGCCGGAATTGCTCGTCTGGTAGCTGATTGCAGAACTGTTGAGCGTTGCCGGATTCCCGGTATCGCCCTTTTCGCCCTTGATCTCGAACCACTGATACTTCGTCCAGTCTGTTGGGGCGGTTGCGGAATTGCCGCTGTATACGCCCATCCAGTTGTCAGGGAGAACACCGAAGCTGTGAGAAGCCGCCGTTGGCTTCTGAGACGCGTACCGAATCCAGACGTATGCGTTGTCGCCCTTATCGCCCTTTGCGCCGTTCGTGACGGTAAACGTGCTGGTGGTATTATCGTTATAGGTAATACGGTACGTGTCTACCAGCCCGCTGACGGAGACTTTGGCAATGGCTGAAATGCCCCGCCCGTTCTTTACGGTGAAGTCAAAGGTAGTGGTGTCCGCCATGGTGATACGGTATGTATCCGTAAGGCCGCTGGTGGACTGCTTCACGATGCTGCTGATACCGCCATGGCCGTCAGCTGCGGCGGTCAGCCAGCTCAGCAGAATTTGTCCCGTCAGCTTCTTTGCCGCGCTGTCCTGCTCCAGGACGAAAAGGTCAGCGGCTTTTATCTGTTCTGCTGCAATCAGCTCGGATATTGCTTTATCTGCGATAAGTCATCCCTCCTCAACGTCAGTCTCTTTTTCGGGCGCAGGAGGCGCGGACAGCGCCTGAATCACTTCTTCAATGGCCTGCATACTGCCCAGCATCCTGTCCCAGTTTTCCCGTCCTGCGACCTGAACGCCCTCAAGGGTATTCAGGACTGCCCTAAGTTTCATTGCAGGGTTCATTTTTACTCCTTTCCCAGCACCACACGCACCGCGCCGGTTTCCGGTACGATAGCGATTAGCTTCGTATATTGGGCGGCGTACTGCCCCTCGAACCACATTTGCACGGTTTCCTGTGGCTCAGCAAATACAGTTGCCACTGTCGGCAGCGACGTATTCAGCACCCGCAGATTGATTTGCCTCGCCTGAGGAAAGGGGTTGAAATAATCGCAGTCGAATTCTTTGCCTGTTGCGGTTTTCAGTTTTTCCATAGAAACCTCCTAGTATAATCGGTCATATCAAATCCATGTTAGGTATTGTAGAGATATTGTTCCGCCGTTTCCATCCCTAAACGATGTAGAAGCTACAGCTATCGTATGGCCTCCAATTATCAGTCCTCTGTCTTCAGTTGATACACTGGGTGCTGTATTCCACCCATTGAACACACCATTTGCGAAATCCGCATATCCAAGCGAGGTATTGATACCGCCAGTGGTGTTAGTCGTGCTTACAGTGCTGGCCGCAATCTCAAGGCCGGAGACACTGCGAGATTCTAGCCCCTCGCCGTTGAAATAGCCATCGTTGCCACCGTAGTCAATCATACCAGCGCTGACGCTTCCCCGGAAATAGCCATTCTCAGCGTACAGATTCCCGGTCGGCGTAATCTGCACGCCGTTAGCCTCAGAGCCGCACTGAATGCCGTTGACACCAATGTAAATACCCCGGCTGTTGGCGCCGTTCCAGACCTGATTGTTATAGCTTAGGTAGTCGGATTGAATGTCAAAACCGCCAATTTTGCCGCTTAAGGCGGTGATCTTCCCCCGGACTTCCGCGCCGGATTTGGTGATCCGGAATACCGTGGTATTATTGGCCTTGACCGTCCAGGAATCATTAAGCAGATCCCAACCGAAGGACGAACTGTCACCGCCGGTTTTGGTCACCCGCGCGGAGATCTGGTCACTCTGAATGTCCAGCCGCGAGGTAAATTCGTCCCCCTGTTCGATACGGGCAGAGACTTCGGCGGAAATCTGGTCGGCCTGAACCTTGAACGTGGACTTCATTTCGGAATAGTGGCGTTCAATTTTGCGCTGCGTAGGTGTTTTGTACTCGTACTTATAATTGATTTTTTCGCCGCCGGGTGCGGATACATTCGCCGTGTACAGTGCCCCGTGGGAAACGTTTTTGGAGTATATCCCGCTGTATAAGTTTCCGGCGGCAAATCCGTCTCCGATCTCCGCCGCCGGGTCGATATGTGCGCCATCGGCGGTATACGGCTGGTATTGAAAGCCTTGGATTCTCGATAGAATATCCTCAGCCATTTTCTGCGTACCCCACGGGCAGTCCAGAGTAAGTGTTCGCCCGCTGTCGGTTCCGGCTGAGTATTCCATTTCATCTGACACGACAACAACGACTTTTGAATATCCGTTGAAAGTGTCTTGCTTTTCCAGCGACGAAAGCGATTTTCGGACATTGATTACGTCAGACAACGATTCTGTCACCTCCAAACGTAATGGCGTAGCCGTGGGTATCGATCAGGTAGCGGGTTTCTTTTGGGATATTCCAGAAGCATACCAGAAGCAATTCCCCCGATTCGCTCACGAGAAAGCACCCGGCGTACATGGCGGCGATATATCCAAGATATTCCCGGCAAGTATATTCCGGATTGTACTGGACAGGATAGGCGCTGCGCATAATCTCCGCCGTCCTCGGGTCTACCGTCACGCCCATTGCCTGGGCAATCTCCCGCACAACGTCTATATCCTTTGCTGGCCACGCCAGCTTGCTGTCTGCTGGGTAATCCTGCTCAGCGAACAGAATAGCGTCGTAGCCGTGGATTTTAAGCCACTGCACATCGTCCTCGTCAGCGTCCTGGTCAATGGAATCCGCATAAAATACGCCCTGCGGGAGCCACTCAGAGTATTCGCCGTCATCGCTGACAAGCCTTACATAAACCGCAATCCGGGACATTCCTTCAATGTTCCCAGAGGGTTTCAGCATTTTAATGTCGCACTCTCGGCTTATTACATTGCCGACGGTCGGCTCGTTCCCATCGAAAATCGCGCCGGTAGTTTCTACCGACGCGAGGATGTTCATTCCGTATCCGGCATCTGCGCCGGAAGCCCCAACCAGAATGCGGGTGCCGCCGAACGTGATTCCGTTTCCCCGTTTGTCCACAAGAAAGCCAGTATCGCCGATAGAAACCCGCGTTTCCTTCGTGTGGATGCCCGCAAGGATTTTTCTATACAGAGCAGATGTTTTCTGCATATTGCCTCCTTACTGCTCGATCAGCGGGAAGGAAATACCCGTCCATACCGATTCCCCGGTATCGGGGTCAACGTAGGAGATCGAAGCGGGAACGTTGTTGGAATAATATTGCGCCATCTGGCTCCCGTATAGCGGATGTAGGTTCGTTTCCACTGTGACAAACTCCGGGTTTATCAGCGCCATAAGCGCAAGCTCTTCCGCGCGGTTCATATCCATGCACGTGATATCAGCCCGGTATTTCTGCGCCACCCGGCCACGGTGCATGGTAGCGTCCATGGTTCGCCCAGCGTTTGGGCTTTCCACATCGTTGCGCTGCCACTTTATGCCGCCCTCCTGAGTGAGGTGGAGGATGTCCACACCGTTGATCTTGAAATATGGTTTTGCCATACTACACCCCCAATGCCCGCTGTGTCCGGCGCTGCTGACGGGTGATCTCAGGTGTCAGCACCCGCGCAAGCGTCGCAAGGTCGCCGGTGAACTTGATTGTGATTTCCTCGCCGGAACCGTTCTGCGAAAGCACCTCCGCAAGAGCCTGTTTAATGGTTTCCAGAGGGGCTTCAACGTTTGTGCCGTTTTTCTGGTCGCCCAGGACGGCCAAAAATTCACGGTTAGGCGGGATAACTGCGCCTTGCGCCAGTCGGGGAATGCTGACGGTGCTGATTGCAGGAATATTAAAGCCAATTGTGCCGCCGCCAAGCCAGTCTGGCGCTTTAATCTGAATTTTGTTCAGTTGGCGAATCATCCAGTTTATGCCGCCGATGATGAGATTTACTGCGCCCTCCAGAATCGATACAATACCGTTCCATATGCCCTTGAAAATCTGCTTTACGCCCTCCCATGCTTTATCCCAGTCCCCCGTGAATACTCCTGAAATAAATGTGATAATGCCGCCTAGGATTTGTTTCACGGAGTTGTAAAGGTCGGAAACCAGTTTCCCGTATGTCTCAAAAATTGCGGCTAATTCTGGATTTTTCCCGCGCAGCCACTCGATGAACATATTCCATGCGTCCCTGATTGAATCAATGATAGCGTTCCATGTATTTTTAAGGCCGTCCCATATCTGCTTTAATCCTTCGGCAGTCATTTCCATATCCCCGGAAAAAACACCTTTGAAGAATTTACCGAATCCGTCGATAGTCTCCTTTAATCCGTTAATTAGTTCCTCACCATGCCCGGTAAAGGAAACCAGCGCTATAAGCGCGGCGGCAATACCGGCAATCAGCAAAGGAATCCAGTTGCCGGTTAGCAGGCCAATTCCAAGCCCAGCTGCCAGCAGCCCGGCAATGATGGTTAACGTGTTTTCAAGAGTAAATCCGTTTTCAATGACATCCTTTATTCCAACAACCAGCATTGCAAGGCCACCTATTACAAGCGCTATGCCTGCGGCGATAGACCCGAACGCAATGGCAAGACCTCCGGCTAGAGCGGCGGCACCAGCGAGCATACCGAGGAAGTTTTGCATATCAATGCCGTTGTTCCATGCGTCAAGCCAGAAATAAACCAGTGCGAACGCGCCTGCGGCAGCAAGCGCAATACCTCCGATCATGCTCAGGCTATCGGTAAACAGGCTTGCAATTTTCCACGCCAGGAGGCCGGTTGCTATAGCTCCAACAAGTCCGAGAATGGTGTTTAACTCGTCCTCTGTATCATCAAATCCGGAAAAATCGGGTGCTATCGTGCCAGAACCTCCTCCGCCGCCGGACGTATCTTCGGTCAGCTGGTTAATCTCGTCAAATCCGAGCAGTTGCTTTTTTGCCTCTTTTGCAGCCGCTCCCGTTCCGTTAAGCGCGGATGTTTGCTTATTTAATGCCTCTGCTGCCGCTTTCGACGATTCTACGGTCTTTCCCGTCAGCACTGCAAACACGCTTGCGATTTTGTTAATTATTGCGGCAAGGATGTTGACGAACTTCGTAAACGCTGGTATGATGATATTTACCAATGGTTGTACCAGTGTAAGCAGAGCACCCTTGAGCCTTGCAATGGCCGCAGTTGCTTCCGGGCTGACCTTGATCACATCACCAATCCAATTCCGGAACTTTGAAAGCGCCTGCGTAACAACTGTAAACACAAGCGCAGAGCGAACGACGGATTTCATTCGGCTGGCGAAAGTTTTCGCGCTTTTTTCTGCCTTTTTGACACCAGCGCTCATTTTCTCGGTACTGCGTCCAGCCGAAGCGAGTTGCGCGGCGAGTTCTCCCGCCCTGCTCTTGGAGACATCGATATCACCGTTGGCCTTTTCAATTTCGCGGTTATATCTGTCAATCTTGTTGTTAACCTGATCCCACTGGTACTGTAGCGAAGTAACCGTTTCCGATTGCGCCCCTATCGCACCGGGAGATGCGCCACTGGCTTTTAACGCTTCGAGCTTCTGCTTCGCGTCATCCAGTGCCACGCCCAAAGCATCGGCCTGCTCCTCTAGCGGTATTTTCTTTGCCCCGGCTTGGCTTGCCTTGATTTCCAGGGAAGCTATTTTCTTTTCCAGTTTATCAAGCTCAGCTTGTGCTTTTTTGTTGTCGATCTCCGTGCTGAAAATGATTGAACCGTCAGCATTTGCCATATAATCACCTGCTCTTTTAATGCGCTATAGGAACTGTTGAAATTAAATGATAAAATAATGCACTGGGGGATTGCCTTATGAAAAAACTGAAAACAGTATTCATTTTTTCCGTAGCGTGGTTCTTGTCCGCTCTTCTTATTCTGTCTCTTGCCACGGCTATTTTGCCTGCGAACGAAAACGGAAAAATCACTGTTGGCGCTGGGTATACAATAACTATCCTCGTTGTTCCAATAGTTTGCGGAATTCTGAGTGCAAAGTATCTTTCTAAGAGGTATTACTTTGCCAGAAAGGTCACCCCGCAAATGGTTCGTGATGCAATACAGCTATTACCGAATCTCGAACCTTTTTCAATCTCCATGCTTCAAAGAAAGCTTGAAATACGGAGTTTTAACGTGGCATCTGACTTGGCAAACGAGCTAGAAGAACTTGGATTTGTTAAAAAGTATCCCGATTTTACGTGGAAGATTATCCGCAATCAGCATGGCGCTATTGCCCGCCCGGTGCAAAAAATGGGAATGTCTGCCATAGATTGCATGGAAGGACACGCTTTTGAATTCTGGTGTGCCGATATTTTGAGGAAAAACGGGTTTATTGATGTCGAGGTCACCCGGGGTAGCGGCGATCAGGGCGTTGATATACTCGCGAAAAAAGCTGGCATAAAGTATGCGATACAGTGTAAGTGCTACGCAACAGATCTAGGGAATAAGCCAGTGCAGGAGGTTAACACCGGGAAAACAATCTACCATTGTCACGTTGGTGCTGTAATGACAAATCGCTATTTTACGGAAGGCGCAAAGCAAGCAGCAGACGCAACTGGTGTTCTTCTCTGGAACCGTGACGACGTGAAAAAAATGGCTGAAATTGCGGGTGTTTTCACGTCCACGCCTTTATAATTTCGTTCTCCGTGTCGGAATACTGCGTCCTTATATCCACAGCGTCCCTGTTTCGCCGGTAGAAGTCCTTATCCGCTTTGTCTTTCAGTTTTCCTTTCGCTTTCAAATCCCGTATCCGCACGATCTGCGCAAAGAAGCAATCCCCGATTTCCATGTAATATGAAAGAAATGTCCACCAGTGCAAATACGGCATTGAGCGGACTTCCGTCCCGGCAATGCGGTTTACCGGGGCAATCAGAATCGGAAAGTCCTTCTCCCAGTCCATCAACTTTGTGGCGTTTTTGCAGACTTTGTCGTTGCCGCCATTGATAAACCAGTAGCATTTTTGAACAGCCTCGCCGAAATGCTCTACGGGCATATCAAAAAATCTTTTGTAGAAGATTCCAAGCATCCCGATTCCCTTTTCATTGCCTGTCAAATCCGGGTCTTCCAGAACGCCGAATATATCCAGAATCGCCCGAAAATCCGTCTCAATATCATAATCTGTTCCGCATACGTTGACAGATGTCGGAAGTTCGTACATCATCGGCTGTACTTCTTTGTATATTTCGCCAGTTTTTCGCTGTGGAACGCCTTTTCCCGCTTAATTCCATCATCGAACTCGTCGATAATGGCAAGCATTAAATTCATCCACAGGGGCATCCCCTCCGCGCTTGCATACACGCTCATTTTGCCGAACAACGGCTCGCATACAGGGGTATCGAAGCAACCGTCAATCGTCTCCCGCATCTCTGCGTCCAGTTTCCGGAGGTAGTCAAACGTTTCTCTTGTACTCATGTTGTCCAGGTTCTTGCTTTCCTGCTTCCGGGACAACTCGTCGAGCGCCGAATAAATTCGGTCGGCAAATGCGGGGTCTGTAGGGTTAAACCGAACCGTGCATTTATCGTTAAGCCTATACTCGATTTCGCCGGTATTCAGTGTCAGTTCTTTCATAATCCCTCCAAAGATTTTGGGGCGGCACTCACCGCCCCGTATTTGCATCAGGTATCAGCCGTGAACGTAACGGTTCCGGCGCTTACCGCCGCAGTACCTACCGTGCGTGCGCCGCCGTATGTAATGTCCATAGGCATTCCAACAAAGCCGCCGCCCTCGCCGCCAAGGCTGGACGGCTTGACCATACAGGAGCTGTAGCGCTCTGCAAAGGCCGCCGTGTCCTTAGTACCGGCGTACAGATGCACAATCAGCATATCCTGATTGGTCAGTGCCGCCACGTTCTGCTCCTTGACAGCAAGGTTCCAAATTTTCAGAACCGCAGCGTCTCCGGCGTCCAGATCGCACGGGTCAAAGGTCTGCGTGATGATTGGCTTTTTCATCGTGCTTCTGGTCGTGCCGAGGATATCCTTGTTGGATTCCTCCTGCCAGTCGTATTCCATGCTGGAATCCGTGACGCGGCTACCAAGCGGCGACCACACAGGAGCAGGTGTTGTTCCGGTGTTCAAGTACGCGATCAGCAGCTCACGGTCTACGGTCTGGCCGGATGCGGTATTAAACTCTAAATCTGCCATTATTTCACCTCATAAATCGTTTTTTGAATTGAACGGACAGCTGTACCATGTACATTGCCGTTCCTTCTTCGTCTGCACCGTACAGAACGCCGTTCTGCGCGGTGATTTTCTCCGCCCTCGGGTCATCCCCAAAGGTGGGGGCATTGCCCATAACGGACATTTTCTGCACCCACTCCTGAAAGTCCATGACCCAGCCCGCATTTTCAGATGCTCCGGTATCATCCCCCGGGGACTTCTCGAACACGTAGTACAGCCCGAAATTGTACTGGTTGACCACTGTCGTGTTCCCGAGGATATCCCGTGTTCTGGAAACCTCCACAAGCCCGGAGGGGAAAACACCGCCGTTGAACGGAATCTGGTCTGTGTAGTCAACGTGGAAATCGCGGAAGATATCCGCGCCGGGGTACTGCCCGATAAAGTCCTTGATTTTTTCCAGCGCCGTCATATTCCGCTCCTCCTGTTGATATAAGCCTGTAGGTCGTGCGCAATTTGGTCTTTCTCTGCAGCCATCATGCGTCTGTCCCAGAACGGCCCCGCCTGCTGGTTCTTGGTGGTGTCATAGTTCAAATCCCGATCAGTCGCTCTCAGCACGGTTCCTTTTCTGTACCGGTATCCAACTCCCGGAATGAAAGCGGGGCCTTTTCCGGTTTTGGCATTTACCATGACCTTGCCGTAGTACTGATACCGGGCGTATGGTGCCATAACCGTGATCTCTGTCGGGCTTGAGATATACTTAAGCTTCGTGGAAAGCACACCGGTTCGGAACGGCATGTACCGCGTTATCCGCTTGTTCGCTATCCGGGTAAGCTGCATCTGCACATCGCCGGTTTTATTGACGCCAAGCCTTGTCAGGATTGTGTCTACGGGCTTCATATCAACCTTTATCCGTGTTTTCATCCTCCCGCCTCCACATGAACCAGCTTGCCGCCCCAGTATTTGGGGTCAACGTACTTCACAACAACCAGCCCCGGAACCTTCACCGGAATGAAGGACGGCCACTGCGCCGCCGTGATTTCCTCCCCGGCACCCAGCAGCACCTTGTCCTCCGGATAAA
>ULYR01040817.1_pt1 | contig 12042 bp, 7 predicted proteins | sample 1962341 | NCBI WGS metagenome assembly ULYR01 (sample SAMEA4835868, study PRJEB28245) | human gut metagenome | biome: gut microbiome; material: fecal sample | place: Denmark | collected 2008 | reverse complement strand
CCGGGTTACAGCAGGTGCATATATCCGTCACAGATATATTTTCCTCCGGTATTCCGGCATGCAGCATATTGATTCTGTTAGCGGCATGAAGATTAAGATAATACTTTTTCCCAGCTTCCGTCTCCTTTTTTATCTTCAGCACCTTATCAGCTTCTGCACCGTATGCATTAAAAAAGTTCTCTGCGACATCCTCACCGACCTCATAGCATGACGCACATATAGACGGTCCGATAAATGCGATTATGTCCTCCGGCCTGCTGCCAAATTCGCTCCCAAGCTTATCAACCGCAGCCTGCGCCATATTGTTGACTGTACCGCGCCATCCGGAATGTGAGAGTCCTATCACATGCAGCCTCCTGTCCGCAAAATACAAAGGCACACAGTCCGCGTATGCCGTCACAAGCATAAGCCCCGGAACATCCGTCACAAATCCATCAATATCGTGAAAGCTTCTTTCCCTTGTGATTCCCATACCGGCATGTTCCTCCGTAACACGCAGCACATTCGTCGTGTGTGTCTGGTGGGAATACACAAGTCTGTCCGGCTCCACACCCAAGGCAGCCGCCATAATCCCATGATTCTTCCTGACAAGCTTCTCATCATCGCCCTGTGAGAAGCTTAAGTTCAGGCTGCTGTATATTCCCTCACTCACCCCTCCTAATCTGGTGGAAAAGCCATGCGAAATCCATTTCTCATCCCTGTATGCCTCACAGCGGATAACCGGGACAGTGTGCGTGATGCTTCCATCCATAACACGCACTTCATTTATATATGTTGTCTTACTGTCATTGATAAATCGAATATCCTTCATCTATTATTTCTCCTCATCAGATAGCTTAGCTTTCTTTTTTCTTCTCTTTATGCCCGACTTGATAACCTTAACTATAATGAAAACAGCAAGCACACCGGCAGCACATCCGCCTATTATTACATATATTATAGGGTTAATGCTCTCATTGACCAGACAGAACTGTCCGCTTGTTCCCTGCATGGATGTCTGCACATAGCTTCCCTTCACTCTTTGTTCAACCTCAACCCATCCATTCCCGTCATACTTATACAGCTTTACCTTATCGTATGGATTTAATACGCGCACATCAAGAGTATCTGAGGTGTCTTCGGAGATGTTCTCCAATGTAAGCTCATAGACTATGTTATCTCTCATATGTGCTTCCTTTGGCAGCTCCATCCTGCTTATCCGGGCGTTAAGCTTTGTATCCTCAGTGAAATTGTCCGATACAATGGCATAAGCTTTTCCGCTCTCATCCGTCTGTGCACTCGACACCGATGTGACATTGTTTCTGTACTCTCCGGCAACTACAATGTTTCCAGTCATCGTTTCCCCGGACAAATCCGGCCACACTACATAGCAGCCTTCCTTTTTAGGAACCGTGGGAAACTTTATTCCCGACAAGGACTGGCCATATTCAAACGTCTGTATTCCGACATAAATATCATCCACCCTGAACGTCACCTTAAGCTGTCTGAAACCCGCCGGCAGCCCCTTTACATCAAGAAGGTCTTCATACGATATCGGCTGTGCCACACCTGTATAACTGATACCGTCTATTCCATGCACACCATTGTCAACATAGAAATTCCCGGTAACTTTATCATCATTTTCGACCTCCTCATCCTCATAGGCGGTTGTCTGTCCGGCTATAGCACCTGCCCTTCCCGACTCAGTGTGCAGATGAACCATTGAGTAACAGCCTCTTATCACATTCCCGTAGCCTGCTATACCGCCAACATACTTATTCGCTTCCACAGAACATAGAGCGTAGGAATCGGAAATCATGGACAGTGACTGACCGCATATTCCGCCCGCATAAGCCCCATCACTGCTCTTTACACCTCCGAAAGACCTTGAATTTCTGATAATTCCAAGCTTCATATAGCCTGCAATTCCTCCTGCTCCATCCTTCTTCGATGTTATGTAGCCATTGTTCTGGCAATTATTTATCACGCATTTTGCCAGATAGCGGCTTCCGAGAGATATATCCGTCCTGCCTGCTGCATTATCTTCAAGGTCATCGCTGTCAACAGCCATGGCTCCTGCAATACCGCCGACATTGATATCCGCCGATACATCCCCTACGTTATTGCAGCCGTCCACTCTTCCGGTAGTCTGTTCATCTATTTCCTCGTCCGATACATCATTGTAAAGCGGTTCCACATCAAGCTTCATGTATGCCTCAATCTTATCAAGCATCAAATCAAGAATCTCATTAATCTTGTCATTTATGTCCTGGAAGTCCTTGTTTACAACATCCGACTGCGATGACATATCATCATTGAACTTAGAAAGTCCCGATGAAATGTTCTTAATCTCGGCATAGAGCTCATTTCTGTGCGTGTCGAAATCATCAGACAGCCTCGTGAAACGTATATCCGACTGGGCATTGAGATAAGTAAAAATCGACTTGATACCGTTGATGGCATTGTTGGCGTAGTTGACCGCATTCTGTATTTCATTCGCCGCATTTTCAATATCATTCCGCATGGTTTCACCTGCGTTTGTGAAATACGGCTTTAAGATATCATTTATCTTATTAATGCCATCAAGCACATCTGCTGCCGCCTGCGACATATCATTAGCTTTTTTCATTATGTCGACCACAGCTTCAACTATAGCCTTTAGATCATCCTGCGTAAGCTCATCGAAGCTCTTATAATTTCCATTCTCGTCCTTCAATATATTTTCTATTTCCTGCCATGAGCTGTTCTTTACAGCGTCATTGAACCTGTTGACAGCATCCTCAATCTGCTTGACAGCAGCATCATACGCCGCCTTATCGCCTGAGTTGGCTTCCAGACGGTTCTTGATATCCACATCGCTGTTCAGCTTTTTTATCCATTCAGCCATGCTGTTCATGCTGTTCATCGACTGGCTGAATGATTCCAGCACAGCCGGCAGTGAATCCGACACATACTCCATTCTCTCGACTATCAGATTCATCTGATCCATATTGCTGTTAGCGAAAGAGGATACCTCATCCGCCATAATATGTCCGGTATCAACAGCTTTGTCTGCATGCTGGATTAAATCTGCAAAATCATCATGAAAAACATTCTTGCCCGCAGTAAGGTCATCGAACGTCCGGTCAAGTATATCATGCAGCTCATCGACAGAATTTCTTATTGTCTCAGCGGCAACAACCTCTATGTAAGGCTCCATCTGCCCGACAATGCCGCCTATATCCTTTCGTCCGAATACCTTTCCTTCGTTGACACATGACAGGATAATTCCCGACTGTCTTCCCGCTATTCCTCCGATATTATAGCCAACATGCTCATAACCAACCTGCCCATTATTATTGCAGGAGGCGATTATTCCATCGGAGAATCCTGAAATTCCTCCGGTATCTATTCCGCTTCTGATGGAGCTGCTCTCATTGCCGGTAATATTTCCGATAATATTAGAGCTGTTTTCATCCTCGGATTCAACCCAGGCACTGTCATCATTTATGCCGGCAGCATTAGCACAATTATTTATTATTCCGTGATTAATTCCGGTTATTCCACCTGTATAATATGAGCCTGTTATACGTCCTCTGACTTCACATTTTTTGATAACTCCCGTGCTCTTGTTGAATGCGGCAATGCCACCGATTGTATTTTTTCCGTTAACGGTTCCCTCGAAGGAGCAGTTCTTTATCGTACCGTAATTGCTCCCTACGATTCCTCCTACACATTCCTGTTCATCCAATGCCGCAATATTCCCCTTGACATTCAGGCTGTCAATGACGCCATTCTCCTCAACATAGCGGAATATCGCTGTGACATAGCTCTCCCCTGTAAAATCAATGCCGGATATGGTATGACCGTTTCCATCAAATTCCCCGGCAAAAACAGGAACCATGACAAACTCACGCCCTGTAAAGTCAAGGTTATTTCTAAGCACAATCTTCTTGTTCACCGACCATGAATCTATGTAGCAGTTAGCTGCAAACTCAAGGAAATCATCGACTGTTGATATGTACATCGTCTCTATCCCAGCCTGTGCACCGCTCTCCTCAATATCAGTGTTCTCCTGACCCGCACTGCTCTCCTCCTGCACATCATCCGCATACACCGGATAAATGTACGGCTGACAAACATTTACAGAAATGAGTGCAGCGGTAAAAGCACATAAACCGAATTTTTTCAAACCATTACCATATCTATTTGTTTTCTTCGTTTTCATCTGACTCCTCCGGCTTTCCACCATCATCCTGTTGCTGTTCTACATTGCCCGTGCTGACCAACAGGTTGGCATTTCCTCTTATAAATCCATGCATCTCACCTACAATATTTCCCTCTACCTGACCGCTCACAATTCCATCCACACGTATAAGTCCTGTTGTCTTTTCCATCTTAATAGGAATTGATACGGCAAATGAAGTCTTTTCAATAACCTTCTCACCAAGCAGGAGAATCTGTGGCAGCGCAAACATTACTATAATAATAGAAATGATTGTGCCACGTCCAAGACACTGACCGATTCCGCAGATAGCACCATCCGATGACATCTGACCAATAAGTATTCCCGCAATCGCAAGCATCGTACCTGAAGTTACAATCGTAGGGAAAGCGAAGTTCATAGTCTCTATGATAGCCTGCTCCTTGCTCATCTTATCCTTAAGCTCCATATAACGTCCCGAAATGACAATCGCGTAATCAATATTAGCACCCATCTGAATAGAGCTTACAATCAGGTAGCTCATAAAGAACAACGGCTTATTCTGAAGCGCCGGGAATGAGAAATTAATCCAGATGGCACCCTGTATTACAAGTATAAGAAGCACAGGCATTCCCGCAGACTTGAATGTGAACAGGAGTACCACAAGCACTGCAAGAATCGACACGACATTTACCACTGTGTTATCGACCTGGAATGTCTTGTATAAATCATACTGGCTCATAGATTCTCCCGGAATGAGTACCTCATCCTCCGGGTAATACACTCCCGCCATATCATGCATTCTGTCAAGGAAAGCAAATGTCTCATCACCTTCCTCAGGGAGGTTAAGATATACAAGAATACGGCTGTAATTCTCTCCCTGCAGCTGGTCCTTTGCAACCTTCATAAGAGTGTGTGCATTCTCAAGCGTATCCATCAGGTCATCATCCAGAGTCACATAGCCCTCTTCCACCTCATCATAGAGGAACATTATCATGTCAATGAGCGGTACGCTGTAGTTTGACAGACCATTCACAAGCTTTGCATAGTTCTCATCATTCACTGCGTAAGCCATATACAGAAGCTCTGCCACCTCATAGTCAAGCTCTAACAGCTCCGAAAATTCCCTTATAGTCAGCTTATCCGCAAGCATATATCCGTCCATCGCCTCTGTATTGGCAAGACCCATGCACGAATCTACCTCCTCACGCGCCTCAAGGTCAGCTATAAGCTTAGCCTCCTTGTCATAGCTTCCCGCCGGCACCGTGAGCGCAACCATGTTGGAGGTGCCGAAGCTCTCATCAATCATCTCGTCTACAAGCTGTGAATCACTCTGTATAGGTGTGTCAATCTTAGAGTAACCATATACATAAGGACACTTTGATGAAATCAGGTATGCAACTACAATCAGTGCCACAAAGATAACCGGCATGACGAATCTCGTCTTATACGCAAATTTTCCGACGAAAGGAATCTTAGGAATAAAGCTTTTATGCCTGGTCTTATCCATAAGCTTTCCGAAAAGCATCAAAAGCCCCGGCATAAGAAGAAATACCGAAAGAAGACTTAAAAATATAGCTCTTATAAGACACAGAGCCATATCCCTTCCTATTCCGAACTGCATGAACATCATGGCGACAAGACCACCTATGGTGGTTAATGAACTGGAAGCAATCTCAGGAATAGCTTTGCTGAGAGCCACTATATCCGCCTCCCTGATAGGAAGCCGCTCATGCTCCTCCTTATATCTGTTACAGAAGATAATAGCATAGTCAATAGAGAGCGCAAGCTGTAAAACAACGGTAACGGAATTGGAGACAAACGAAATTGTTCCCATTATAAAATTCGTTCCGTTGGTTATAAGCATAGAAGCGACGAATGTAAGAAGAAGCACCGGAACCTCCGCCCATGTCTGGGAGGTGAGCAGAAGCACCGTCACAACTATGATTGCAACAAGAACCGTTATGACCGACATTTCACTCTCTATCTGCTCTGCCGAAGCATCACCCATCGTGGTTGACACATATATGTCATATCCGGACAGCTTATCCTCAAGCTCGGACAGTGCCTCAAGCGCCCTGTCATCCGTCTCAGGATAATTAAAAGTCACGTCATAGAGTGCGGAAAAATTATTGTAGTGTTCACTCGTATCATCAAATGTCAGCATTACTACAGAATCCATATCTTCTATCATATCCGATATCTCACATGCAGTCTCATAGGTGATATTAGTAACCATAATCTTAGCCGAACCATAGGTGATAAATTCATTCTCCATTCTGCTAAGACCCTTGCTCGTTTCCGTAGAATCCGGCAGATATGCCGAAAGTGCATTCTCGACCTTGACCCAGCTGCTTGAAACCAATGAAAAAATAATCGCAATACCAAATATCAGGAAGAAAAGATTTCTCTTATCAACTATAAAGGTCGCGACCTTGACCATGAAGCCGGCATCATCCTTTTCCTTCATCTTCTTGCTCATCTTCATTCTCCTTTATGTACCATATTGTAAAGCGGTCATTCGCAATCCGCTTTCGCTACTTGCTCATGAACGCAGTCGCTTTGCGAACTGCGTTCAAATTGACCATTAAAATATTATAAGCCCACCCTCACAGATATTACAACTAAAAAAACAATAAACAGTTTGTTAAGAAACTGCTTACACCCCCTAAAAGCAAAAAGGAGCCACAAACGGCTCCTATCTGCTCAAATAAAATGCATTTTCAATATGCTCAATTCTTCCGTCACCATATATTCCTATAACATCGAAACGGCACACTTTTTTGTCATCATAATGTTTCATTGCAAAATGAAGAGAAGCAGCTCTTCCAATCCTTCTCCTCTTGGCATATCCCACAGCCTCAAACGGTGAACCATGCTCATCATTACTTCGGTATTTCACCTCACAGTACACTAAAACATCATCAGCGCTCTCAGCAATAATATCAATCTCTCCAAGCTTATTTTTATAATTCCGCTCTAATATCTTATACCCCTTATCTATCAGATATCCGCATGCTGCGCTCTCATATCTGCTGCCTATACTCCTTGTATTCAAAAATACTTCTCCTCCATATCCTTCAGTGCAGCCAGCCATAATAGTTTTTTACAGCTCCCCACGCCCCAGCTTTCTCATGTTCCGCACCAGAAGCGGAACCTCGAACAGGAGCATGAATACCCAGCCCCAGAAATTCGACCACGCAAGAGCATAAAAGCCTTTGCCCATCATGCTGATAAGAATATGAGCTGCAATTACGCGCACTCCCATATTGGTTATCGTACTTATCAGTGTAACCTTAAGGTCACCCATTCCCCTGAAGAAGCCCTGTACAATATTCGTCATTGCCGGCATTGTGTACATAAAAGCGATAATCCTCAGATATGATACTCCAAGCGCCACAACCTCCGCGCTGTCCTCAGCGACAAACATTTTCATAAGCGGTGCAGCTGCAAAAAATACGATGATGCTCACGGCAACGGAGAAGATAAGCTCCATTATTATGCCGCAGCGGTATCCCTTTTTGACACGCTCCACATCGCCCGCTCCGCGGTTCTGTGCAATAAATGTTGTCGTTGCATGTGCTATATTACCCTCCGGCGACAGAACGAAATCATCGACACGGTTTATCGCTGTAAATGCTGCAATAAAAGCAACTCCCTGAACATTTATGATTGCCTGAACAAGTATTTTTCCAAGCTGTACGCACATCTGCTGAAGTGCACTGGTAATGCCATAGGAAAACGTCTTCCAGAGTACTCTTCTCTCGAATACGCGCCATTTCTTTCCAAGACACAGTACAGGCACCTTGAGCTTCACATATATTCCACAGCACACACAGCAAAGTGCCTCAGAAAGGACGGTAGCCACCGCACTCCCCATAACTCCAAGCTTAAGCGTAACCACGAACAGTAAATCTCCTGCCACGTTCAGGAATGCACTTATGACAAGAAAATACAGCGGTGTCCTGCTATCCCCAAGCGCTCTAAGCGTGTTGGCCAGAAAATTATATACAAACGTGAAGATAAGTCCTAAAAATACAACCCTTAGATAAATTGCTGCACTTCCTATAATTTCCTCAGGCGAATTGATTAATCTAAGTATCGGAACTGCAAAGACTATCATCAGAAAAGCTATCAAAAGTGAAAAAACCAGACCGCCTATAAGTGTTGTGCTTATCTGCTTTTCAAGGTTTTTCATATCCTTGGCACCGTACAGGGTGCTCATAAGTATGCCCGCGCCCATGCACATTCCGCTGATAAAAAGAATCGCCATATTCATTATGGGTCCAGCAGTTCCGACTGCAGCCAGAGCATCATCGCCAACGAATTTTCCGACAATTATTGAATCCGTTGCATTGTATAAAATCTGAAATAAATTTCCAAGTATAAGTGGTATTGCAAATGCTGTCATCTGTGGCAGTATTCTGCCTTTTGTCATATCCCTTGCCATATTTTTTCCTCTTACTGCTTCTTTTTCGTTGAATTGAGCTTCCCTTTTATCTTATCCATATTGTCAACAAAAACCAAGATATCAGCTACCACCTTATATAATTCCGGTGGAATTGTATCCCCTATTTCCAACCTCATAAGCGTATCGGACAACTCGCCGTCCTCATAAAGCGGAACCTCATTTTCCTGTGCCGTCTTAATAATCTTATCAGCCACATAGCCTCTTCCGGCAGCCACAATCGTCGGCGCCGTAGTTCCCGGTTCATAAGTCAGTGCTACCGCCTGTCTGTTTTGAAAATCATTCTTATCTCCCATGCCAATCTCCATTCCGAAGATATTCTATATATTATGCCTTCATGTCAAATCTGAAACGCCGCACATCGCTCACCGGCAATACAGGCGCAATCACTTCCTTCTCAAAATCAAAGCCTGCACTATCATCCGTCTTGGAGATACTGGCAGTTACATTATATCCGTCCTCAGCCAGTTTCTTTGTGAGCTGTTCCATATTAGCCTCAAGGAAATCAAGCACGCTCTCATCCTCCACCTTGAAGTTGGTTGCTACACTGCTGCCCTTGAGTGTCACATATATGTCAAGTGCCCCAAGGTGCTCCATATCAAGATGAAGAAACGCCTTAACCGTGTCATCCTCGCCACACTTCTGCTTATTCCTGCGGTAGACATACAGCTCGCCCTCACCGTGCTCACCGATATTTTTTATCGGAACCTGCACCGCCGCCATGAACTGATTCATACTGTTTAAAAATTCCATATTATTACTCATCCGGGATGCCACATTTGAAAGTTCTGCGCTCTGATTAGATGCTGCATATTCGGAGACAGAGCTTAACTTGTCAAGCGTCTTTGCAATATGCTCCTTAACCGACTCACTATCCGCCACATCCGTCATTTTCATACTGAAAATGTCGCGCACCAGTTCATTTAAAAGCCGCGAAGCCTTGTCTCCCTTCAAAACTCCATGAAGCTTATTTTTTAACAATGGCTCCATTTCAAACTCTTCTGCCATCCTGGCAAATTCATTCATAAACCTTGCCAGATTATCTGTATTCAGAAATTCATAGGAGAGCTTCAGGCTCTTGCCTGTAGCCGCATTATAGTTGTCAACCATGCCTGCGACCATATTCTTTACATCACTCATCAGATTTTTCTGCGCTATATCAGCCTTTTCATCCGCCTGCGTCCCGACAGGCTGCTGTGTCTGCGCACCTGTTTTCGTGCTTTCCTTTGAATTATCTTTCTCCATACCATTCCCTGTGAGAAGTTCATCCCCCGCAAGAAGCTTTACCACATCGGATAAAGCTTTTCCTGAATCAACCGATTCAAAAAGCTTCTCTCCAAGTGCAGCTATGTCCCTCTGCATTGCTCCGTTATACTCTTTATAATTCTGATATGACTTAAGGCTGTCATCGGTGACCTCTATCCCCATCCTTTTGAGTGCTATTATATCGCCAATCTCTGCATTGCTATGGGAGGACAGCTCTTTTACCATATCAAGAAGCGCATCCCTGCCGATAGGCATTCCGTTTCTCATAAGCTCTAACACCATCTCTCGGTTTCTGAGCGTTGGCATGATTCCCGCAGCCTTAAGTGACTTGTTAATCATAGCTGTCTCAAGTGCCGTAGCCTGCATTGTGACAGCCTTTAAGACAATATTCTCACCCTTATTGTCCTGAATGACAAAGTCTGCCCTGTCACCGATATTGTAGGCTGTGCTGTTGAGCAGGCTTGCTGTAAATGACTGTCCTCCGTCAAGCGTTATGGTCACCTGTTCACCGCTCACATCCGTGATATTCGCCGAAAATGTATCTCCGTCAGCAAGTGAACGAAGTATGGTCAGCGCCGTGTTCCCCTGCTCAGAACCGTTAACAGTGACCGTAGGCTGTGTACTGTGTATATTCGGGTGTACATTTATATTAATCGATGTATTTCCGTTTGCCATTTGTCCCAGATTTATATTCATAGCACGCCTCCTATTTTACATCATCAGACTATTGTATTATATGACATATATTGATGTCTGACATCTCGTTGATTTTGTTTGCATATATTTTTATTTGTTTTGTACTATTACTTGTTCAACATTGTTTTCTATATTATTAGTCTCATATTTTTATTTTATTTTTCTTTTGTATTATTCTCTTCAACAAAATTCTTTATGAAGGTTCTTCTATGTATAGGGCATGGACCAAGCCTTTTGATTGCCTCAATATGCATCTTGGAGCCATATCCCTTGTTGGACGCAAAACCGTATTCCGGGTACAGCTTATCATACTCATACATAAATCTGTCCCTCGTAACCTTCGCTATTATGCTCGCGGAGGCTATCGAAAGGCTCTTCGCATCGCCCTTTATAATCGAAATCTGCTTCATGGTAAGCTCCGGGATAATCACAGCATCATTTAAAAGAATATCCGGCTGCGGCGTAAGCTGTGACACCGCCTCACGCATTGCCTCATAGTCTGCCTGCAGAATATTAATCTCGTCAATTCTTTCAGGTGAGGCGATTCCGATGCCTACGCTCACCGCCTCCTTCATTATGACATCATACAGCTCCTCCCTCTTTTTTTCGGAGAGCTGCTTCGAATCATTCACATAGAGAAGCCTTGCATCCTTAGGCAGTATGACCGCAGCCGCCACAACCGGGCCTGCAAGCGGTCCGCGTCCTGCCTCGTCAATACCGCATATATTGGAAAACATACTGTATTCCTTCTCAAAGGCGAGCATGTTCTCAACGCGCTCTCTCTCAGCCTCTAACATGTCAAGCTGCTTCTGATACTTTGCGACAAGCTTAATAATCCCTGCCTTATCCGACTGTCCATACTCAGCAATCAATTCTCTTACATTATTTTCATCGGCATTTTCAAATTTATTTTTAACCGCACTGATTTTTTCTTCCATAAAAAACTCCCATGTCACTGCTTTTGCAGTGACTCAAATAGTAATGAAAATTAAGCCTGCTCAGGGCTTTCAAGAGACACCCTGCCCAGCTTTCCGCTTCTGAAATCGTCAAAAAGAAGCTTTATCGCCTTCTCCTCGTCCGGCTCCCCGCCCTTTTTAAGGCATGCCCTTGCTATTGCTATATCCGACAGCACCTCATGCGGCTCCTTGTTCTCATCGACGCTGTATCTCTCTGCGAGTCTTCCCGAATAATTCCCACGCATGAACTTGATAAGCTCGTAGGCCAACTCCGTCATGTTGATTATCTGGTCATTTATTGAACCGACAAGCGCCAGTCTCACGCCGACCTGCTCATCTGAGAACTTAGGCCACAGTATTCCCGGTGTATCTAACAGCTCAACATTCTTGTTAAGCCTTATCCACTGCTTACCCTTGGTGACACCCGGCATATTTCCGGTCTTGGCACAATTACGCCCCGCATAGGCATTGATAAAGGTCGACTTTCCCACGTT
>ULYR01000136.1_pt1 | contig 12089 bp, 10 predicted proteins | sample 1962341 | NCBI WGS metagenome assembly ULYR01 (sample SAMEA4835868, study PRJEB28245) | human gut metagenome | biome: gut microbiome; material: fecal sample | place: Denmark | collected 2008 | reverse complement strand
GCGCTGAAGCGCGGCATGGCGGAGAACGGCCTGCCGGTCAGAACGCTGCCCAGCGGCGCGGGACACGACTCCATGTTCATCTCCCGCGTCACGGACGTGGGGATGCTGTTTGTCTCCAGTCGGGACGGCCGCAGCCACTGCCCGGAGGAATTCACGGACACCGCCGATATCGCCCGGTGCTGCGACGTGGTGTACAGCGCCCTAAAGGAGTTGGATCGCGCCTGACCGGGCGGTGTGCCGTGATCGGCGCTGATCCCCTGCGGCTTCCGGCAGATTCCGGTTGCGGGCGAGGGGAAAATCCGGTATGATAGAAAAAACGCGAAAAGGAGAACCGCCATGATCGAAGAAATGCTGGCGTATAACCGTGAGTTTGTCCGCTCCAGGGGCTATGAAAAGTTCCAGACCAGCAAGTACCCCGACAAGAAGATCGCCATCCTCACCTGCATGGATACCCGTCTGGTGGAGCTGCTCCCCGCGGCACTGGGCATCCGCAACGGCGATGTGAAGCTGATCAAAAACGCCGGCGGCATGATCACCGGCCCCTTTGACAGCGCGGTACGCAGCCTGCTGGTGGGCATCGTCGAGCTGGGCGTGGAGGAGGTCATGGTCATCGGTCACAACGACTGCGGCGTGGCGCACATCAACGCCGATATGATGATCCGTCACCTGATCCAGCGGGGCATCTCTCAGGATCATATCGACATGATGCGCTACTGCGGCGTCGACTTTGAGGCGTGGCTGCGGGGGTTTGACTGTGTGGAAAACTCCGTGGCGGAGACCGTGGAGCTGCTGCGCAACCACCCGCTGATGCCCGCCGACGTGACCATCCGCGGCTACATTATCAACACGGAGACCGGCGAGCTGACCCCGCAGGATTGAGGCACATTACATTTACCGGCTCTTTCGACATACAGAGCATAAAAGACACCGCCTTTTGAAAGGGCGGTGTCTTTTTGTCCTGCCGGCGTGGCCGTCATAGTATGAGCACGCTGGTGGTGGGGCGCTGCCTATCCGCCTGCCGGGCCATGCTGGCTGCGGCTGTTTTGTGTGCGTGACAACGCCGACGGCTGATGGCGTTGCGGATGGCGTCCTCAAAGCCGGTGCTGTCGAAAAACGCCGCGAAAGCGGCGGGCATCGTACCCTGACAGGTCTCGTCGAACTCGTACCAAGACCGGATCGCGTCACAGGTGGGTATCTCATAGACCGCCTCCGTATAGGCGCGAAGCTCGTCCATGCTCCGGCCCTCGCGTCCCAAGTAGACCAGACCCGCTGTTACCCGGACTGCCAAGACTGCTTTGAAACGAGGAAGATGGGGCCTTTGGTAATCAGCACCAAGGCCCCATCTCCCTCTTTTTCTAAAGCAAGCCGTATCTAACGATTTCAACTACTCATGGAATTATCGCCTACATCCGCACCCAGATCACAGGTATAGACGAAGCAGATCGTATCGCCGTTCTGCACCTGATAGCGGGAGCAACCATAGTTGGGAAACCAACCATTGACCTTGTACATCCATCCGGACTTCTTGCCCACATCAAACTCATAGAGATTATTGATACCCTCAATGTAAGCGCTGTTATACAAGGGAGTCCAACTGGATTCCATGTGGATATTGTAGCTGCGACAAACGCTCTGGAGCACATCATAGACGCTCTCGCCCTCACTGAAAGTCACACTCGTGGTTGGGAGTATCACGCCGTCTGACGGCACCAGCGGCCGTTTATTCTCCGCGCACAGCTCCATATTGTCCAGAATCGTGGCACAGGAGATGGAAATCGTACAGGTCAGGCTGGTATCCGTATCTACTTCAACGTTATCCGGTTCCACCGGCTCAGGCCGCCCTTCAGGCACAGGGTCTGTATGATACTGATCCTGACCGCCGGAATTTCCCGTCGTACTTCCCGTGACCTCTCGGTTGCCATTTTGCTTTGGGCCAACGACATCAGGGTCATCTGGGTCCAGCGTCTGCTCCCGCTGACGGTCAGCATCTGTTTGCTGCATAGCGGAAGACCCCTGATCCGCCGGAGCTGTATGATCAGTGAGCCTCCCTCCCGCCAGCACAAGTGCAACAACGATCACGACTGCCGCAATGCCTGCCGCCAACGTCTTTTTCCAAGTTCTTTCCATAGAATGACCTCTTTATGTGCTTATCTGGCGCTGCGCTTTTTCTTCTGCACCAGCACAACAATGGCCGCTGCGGGAATCATCACACCGCAGGCCCACAGACCCATCTGGCTGGTATCGCCGGTACGGCTGGCTTTGACCAGCTTGTCGATCACGGAATCAGAGCCGGCTTTCCAACCAATCAGAATGGGAGAAAGTCCCGTGGTCGTCACCTGAATACCGTCCGCCGTCTTGGTAACGGAAGGGCTTTCCATGGTGCCCACTGTTTTGCCGAAATCATCGGTGGTAAAAGCATGAACGACCACAAACTCATAGCCGGACTTACCCGTTCCCTGTGGGTAGGGCAGCAGCACGGTGATCTTGCCATTTGCAGGGAACGAATCCTTGGCGGCAGGTGACCAAACCGTTTTATTATCCACCACAGAAGGGATCATCAACGTCACATCCAGCATCTGCGTGTTTTCCGCCTTGATGTTCTTGTCGACCTTCTGCACGGCGGTCACCATCTGCGATTTCAGCTTGGTCATGCTGCTGAGCGCCGACACGCTTTTCAGTGCAGCGGGCAGTGTTGTCAGGGGCGTTATCTCAATGCGTCCGCCCACCTTGTGGTAATTGCACACGACACATTGATCGCCGGTATACTTGTGATTGGCCTCTTTCAAATGGGCGCCGCAGAGGACACAGGGGAACCAGTGCTTTGTATCGCTCATCTCATAGCCGGAGCCGCTCTTATGTCCCAACGCAGGGGTCGTTTCCACAAATTCACTGCGGCCGCACTTGGTGCAGGTATGTGTCTTGGTACCAGCCTCCGTGCAGGTGGCCGCCGTCTCTTTCCAATCACCAAAGGTATGTTCTCCGGCGGCACAGTCCTTTGCCACATCACTCATATCATAGAGAGAGGTCTTTTTATTCATCAACCGCTGATAGGCCGTCATGGCATAGGCCGCCTGCTCGGTAGCCATGCCATCCACATCGGTAGGCGTGACGTTGCCGCTTTCATCTTTCACGGTCATGGTATGATGAAACGCTTTTTTCTCGGCGTTATAAAACGTCAGCAGAGCATCCACCGGGGACTTTCCGTTCTTGACGAAACGGCTGTCGGTGTGGGGATCGATACCCAGCACAGCACAGGCTACGACCACCTGAGAGGTGCTCTCGGAGTTGACGGCGTCATAGGAGCTATAGCTGCCGTCAGCATTCTGTAGCGTAGATAGGCAGGCCACAGCTTTATCGACCGCCGCTTTTACCGCTTCCTGATCCTGATACTTAGCCAGTGCCTGCAGCGTCATGGCGGTCATGTCAGGGTCGGCTTTCGTGGATTCCTCCCTAACATCCCAGCCGCCGTCGAGCAGCTGACGGCCCAGAATGTAGTCGATGCACTGTTGGCGGATGGTGGTGTCCTTTGTCTCATAGCCAACAGTATCCAGTGCGATCAATGCCCAGGTGGCGCCGTTGAGTCCCTGCTTCTTGATCCACGAGAAATCCTCATAGGGGGCAAGCAGGTTCCAGTCGCCCACGCTCTGCGCGTCACGACCCAGCGCTGCCAGAGTGATGATCAGGCGGGAGTTTTCGGTACTCTTTGCAGGATGCAGCGCACCGGCAGGGGCGCCGCCCGCAGTCTGCACATTCTTTGCCTCCCGATTTACATAGGAGACAACGCGGGTATAGTAATCGTTGAAATACTTGCTGCCCTTTTCCAGATAGCCGCTGCGGGCAAGGCCAAGAATGACCCACTCGCTGCCAAAATCAGGGCTGGTCAGCGCCGCCTTCTCCTGTGCCAGCGTGCTGCTCAGCGTGGCATCCACGATGGTCGATACAGAAGTAGTCGTCTCGCCGGTCGTTCCGCCAGCCGCACCACCTGCTTCATTGTCGGCAAACACCGGAACGCACAGGCTCAGCGCCGTGATAAGCGCCAGCAGCAGTGACAGCAGGCGCCTGCTTGTTGTTGTGTTCATAGGGTCTCTCCCTTTTCGTTAATTTTCAATGATGTACAGATCGCCCGTTTTCGGGTCCTTGAACACCGTGCCCTGATTGACAAGGCCATCGGTGGACACGCTGCCGGACTCATGGATCACCTCAGATGAGTCGATGTGCTGCATCTTGTCCCGGTCGATGTCCGTTTTGTTCAAGTCCACCTGCCAGAAGGTGATGACCGCCGCCATCAGCCCGCAGGCCAGCACCAGCATCACGTCCGTCAGGTTGGCCACATACTGCATGGGCTGCACATCTTCCTCCTCGCGCAGACTGCTGCCGCGCAGACCGCTTCCCCGGATCATCGCTCCGCCTCCTTCATCTCCTGAAGGCAGCCCTCCATGACGGCCTCCAGATCGGCAATATCCGAAGCGTACCACCGCTTGCGGGCGGTGGAGATCAGGGCGCAGACCGCCGCAGTGATGATACCGGCGATGGTGGTATCAAAGGCAATGCTCATGGACTGGGACAGCGTGACGGTGTCGCCCTGTCCCAGGGCCACCACGCCGGGGCCGAGGGGGATCAGCGTACCCAGCAGGCCGAACATGGGGCCCAGCTTGGCCACCGTGTCGGTGATGCGGACCACCCGATGATAGTAGTCCTCCTCCCCCTCCAGCATACGCTTGGCGGCGGCGAGGCGGGTCTCCTCCGGCAGGTCGGCGGTGCTCAGCAGCTTGGAGAACACCAGCTTCTGCCGGTTCAGGAACGGTTCATCATCCAGCATGGCACGGATGGCGTCCGGGGTCTTGCTCCGCATGGCGTGCAGCAGCTCCACGGTGTTGACCTTGTCGCTGCCGGCCCGCTGGGCGGCCTCGTAGATCACGAAGCCCACCTCGATCACGGCAACGGCCATCAGGAGCAGCAGCACGATATAGCAGGGGTAGCGAAGCCCCTGACCGATGGCATGTAGTATCTCTGTCATTCGTCTCTTTCTTCCTTCTTTATGTCGCTTGCGGGAATGTCTCCTGTGCCGTCCTTACGGTTATTGGCGGCGCTGCTGCCGCGGCGATAGGCGTTCTTCCGGCCCCACAGGATCAGCAAAATCACGATCAGCAGCAGAATCAGCAGGATCAGCCACCACAGGCTGAAATGAGGGGCGGGCGCTTCGGTCGTCCACTTGGCATACAGCGTCATGTTGCCGCTGACGGTGTCCTTGGCGAAGTCCCATTTGTGCTGCAGATCCATGTCGCTGTACCAGCCCTCCAGATAGAAGCCCTCCTTGGTGGGATCGTCAGGCTGCTTGATCTTGCCGCCCAATGCCACGCTCTGGTCGGGCACCTCGCTGCCGCCGTTGCTCTCAAACCGCACCAGGCAGCCCTCGGACACCGTTACGGTCACATCCTGCGCCGTGGCGGCGTACCGATCCTCACCGCCCTTGGTGGACACAAAATTGTTGCTGCTGCGGATCACGGAGGACCCGGCGGTGCCGATGACCTTCAGTTGGAAGGTGCCCACCACGGTGGCGGCCTTCCACGTTTCGCCGCCGGACAGGGAAACAAAGTTCATGTAAAAGGCCCGGTCGTCATCGCGGAGGGCCAGATCCGTGGTCTGTACGCCGCTGGTCACCATGGCGCTGTCAGGCACCAGTTCAAAAAACGTCCTATCGTACAGGATTTCATCCTGCACGGCGTGCATGGTGTAATCCTCTGCCGCGTCGGTGCGGCGCAGGGTAAACATCACGGTGATAATATCGCCTGTGGCGGCTTTTTTCTCGGCGCTGCCGTCCACAGTCAGGGAAAAATCAAACTTACGGCTCTCGTCCACGGCGAAGGCCGGGACGGCCATGGCCAACAGCAGCGTCAAAACCGCCAGCAGGCCGCAAAAAATACGTTTCATCTTAAAAACCTCCAAATCCGGGCCGTCCCCTGCCCCGAAAAGGGGCAGGGGAACAGTCCGGTGCTGCGGGGGAACGCGCTCACGCGCGAGAGGGTATGAAGTTACTTGGTGATCAGCGCGATGATTGCGGCGGCGTCAGCGGTGTCCAGCTTGCCGTCGGCAGTCATATCCGCTTCAAGGAACTTACGGATATTGACGGTATCGAAGTTGCTGTACTGCGCATTGTACATGTTCCAGACCAGCTGGGCGTCGTTGATGTCGGCCGCGTTGGTCAGGTTCACGTCGCCGTTATAGGCAATGCTGATCTTGTTGCTGTCGGTGGCGTCGATAACCGTGAACTTATCCGTGGTTACCGCAGCCTTGACCGTTTCCAGACTATCGGCAGCGATCTCCAGCCAAGCATAAGCATTATACTTTTCAGACCAGTACATGGCGTTTCCGTCATAAGCCAGCACCTTGCCGTCAGCCACATCACCGGTGGCGGTGATCAGGAACATGGTCTTGCTGCTCAGATTCAGATACTCGCTGACATTGACGGTGATGGTGGGTTCTGTCTTCTTGTAGCTGACGTCGATGGTGATCTTACCGCCATCAGCCACTTTATTGGGGACGAAGTCGACACCCCATTCTCCTCTTCTCATGTTTTTGAGCTCCATCTTAGTGCTGTTAATGGTCACCACATAGTCGTCTTTGGTTTTGTCTTTGGCCGGTTTGAGCTTCAACGTATATGTGGCACCAGCAGTAGACATGTCGATCTGACCGCCGCCCTCATCCCAAGTGATGCGGCCGGTCACGTCGCCCCAGGCGTCACCGGTCTCGATGATGGTGATGGTATCAGTGCCAGTCTCGGTGTAAGTCACGTTGATGGTCAGCTTGTTGCCGGTGACCATGCTGGCAGGGATGGTATAGACCTGCTGCGTCATGTCAGGGCTGACTGTAGCTGTGAGCTCGGTACTGTTGACAGTGACCGTATAGGTGCGGCCCTCCTTGGGCTCGATGGTCATGTTCAGTGCGGTGCCCACTTTCACAGTGTCGCCGGACTGGGTCCAGCCGCTGCGGCTGACATCGTCCCAGCCGTTACCGGTCTCCTCGATGGTCACCAGCGCGGTAGCCTTGATATCCAGCGGGCCAGTGACATTCTTGACAGTGTAGGTGCCGTCGCCGTTGTCGGTGACAGTCACAGGATCGCCGCCCATGGTGGAGTCGGTGAAGTCATACTTCTTGCTGGTGTCATTTGCGGTGAAGGTGTAGTCCTTGCCGGGGTTGGCAGTGCCCTCGCCGGTAAAGCCGTCAGGCAGGGAGACCTGATAGCCGCCCACGGTAATGGTGGCTGCATCGGTGGTAATCTTCGCGGCGGGAGCGTCCTTCTCGGCGGCGTTGGCCTTGACGTCCACCTTGGCGGAGGTCACAGTGACCTTGGCTTCGCCGGTGGCCTTGCCGGCAAAGGTCAGCACGATATTATCGGTGCCGCAGTTCTTGTTGTCGCCGTAACCGGCGATCTTCAGGGTGCCGTTGGTCTCGTCCTTAATGATGGTCGCGTCAGCGGGCGTAACGCTCATATAGGTCAGCTTAGCTGCGTCATAGCTGACTTCCATGTAGTAGGCGTTGTAGGTCTCAACGTCCTTGTTGCTGATCTTCAGCGCCACCCGCGCTTCCTCGTTCACAGTGATGGAGGAATTCACAGCGCTGGCGGCTACGGCATAACCCTTGACCTCAGTGCTGGCCGGGGTGACGGTGACGGGGGTGGACTTTTCTTCACCTTCGCCTACATCCGCGTCCGCCGTTGCACCACCCATAAACTTTCCGATGAACGACGTGGCCGTTTCTTCGGTTATGGTATCATTTGCCGTAAACGACAGCTTTGCAACCACGCCCGCCTCGCTAGTTCCAGCCGCACTCATGTTTGCAATACTGATTTTAACATAGGTTTTACCCGTATCTTTGTCAGTTATCGGGTTCTTTGCGACATTCCAGCCAGCTGCTACATCCGTCGTACCAGCAGAATCAAATGTAAACAGGTTACTGTCGAAGTACATCCGGGTCTCTAACAGAATGATATCCTCGTAGCCCTGATCCACCGTTGCAGTCACTACGATCTTCTGTCCGGGTGCTACCGTATTCTCTTCTGTTAATGGGGTCAAGGTCGCAGCGAATGCTTGCGCTACAAGGCTGCAGCACAGAAGCACCGCCATGAAAAAGGAACAAACTCTTTTCATCAGGCATTCCCTCCGTCTTTCTTTGCCGCTCCAGAATAGTCTGTTGCCAGCTGATTATATACCTTGACCATTTCGATGACATCTTTCATATCTACTGTGCCATCACAATTTACGTCTGCCGCCTTTTCATTAAATACATCTGTTTCTGTCAGCAGCTGATTGTAATACTTGATGATCAATATGACATCACGCATATCGCCCGCTGTTCCATCATTGTTGATGTCGCCCAGCATGACCTCTGGCGCGTCGGAAATCTCCGGCAGGCGCAGATCGGTCAGGACCTTGTTGATACCATCCAGATCGGTGGCCTGCAGCAGATCCCACTTGGCCTGACGGATCTGCTGATACAGGTCACGACCCGTATCGCTCTTGATGTCAATAGCCGCGTGTACGCCGTCGGTCATGTTCATGATGCTCATGTACGCTGCCAGACGGTTATCCCGCTGCTCGTCATCCTTGTTCCACAGGGCCGTCACATCCTGCAGGATGTTCAGCTCTTTCTCTACCAGCGCCGCGCCGGTGATGGGTGCGCCGTAGTAGGTACGGGCGGTATTGACCGCCGCCAGCTTGCTGTCATCCGGCGCGGTGTAGGTGTAGCGGCTGCCATCCACATAGACGGTGCTGGCCAGATTTTCCTGCGCGTTGGTCACCGTTTCGATAGCACTGTTCAGCAGAGCCTTTGCCCCCTCATTTGCAACACTGTCCTTCACAGCGTTCGCCGCGTTGAGGTAGTCACTGGCCGCCGTAGCGGTGGCGCGTGCTTCCATGGGCAGCATGCCGGTCAGCTCCTGTCCCTCATAGGTGAGGCTCACAGGGAACCAGTAGGAGCCGGGGCGGGCAACACTGAGCATCGTCATAAAGCCGCTGGGCGCTGTGGTATACAGACCGTTGCTGGCCGCTGTCAGCGTATCCCAATCCACCTCGGCCAGCGGGGTCAGGGTGTTCTGGTCAACATCGATCTTCGTGCCATTGCTGTATACGCACATGGCATCGTAGATTTGACTCATAGACAGCATCGCCTCGCTCTTCCAGTTGGCAGTAACGGTATATTCGCCGCCGCTATAAGAGAAGCTGTTGGTGGTGGCCGTACCGCCAGGGGTCACTTCGCTGTAGATTGCACCGTCATTATTAAATCCGCCTTCGCCAAGCGCATATTTCGGTACAGCCTGGCAGACAATGTTCAGCTTATAGTAATAAGTCGTATCACCAATATCATAGCTAAAAGCCACACTCCTTGTTCTTTCACTGCTGTTCGGGGTGTTATAAAAGTACAGATCCGCCGTGGTCTTGCCTTTGCCCTCAACCTGCACAAAGGATTCGTTGCCTATAAGTTTGAAATTTCTACCAGCTCTCTTTGCATCTGTGCCTACAGTTACTCCCTCTGGCACATTGATGTAGATGCGCTGGAAGCTGCCGTCATAGCTAGGCAAGGTTACATCCTCAAGATCAGGCGCACTGGTCGTACCACCCTTGTCGGCAGTCAGGATAATATCCTGTGAATAGTTGCCAACCTTTATGGTCACTGTCGCGCCGGTCTCATCTGCCTGGGTGCTGACGCCGCTGTTCACGCTCAGCGTAGCGACGCCGGACGCCTGTGCGGCAGGCACCGCGTAGAAATGATACTGAGAAGTGCTGTGGTCAGGTTCCAGCTTCTCGCCGTCCAGCGTGACGGTATATTCCTCCGCGCTGGGGTCGTCCAGCACATTCAGCCGCACCAGCGTACTGCTGTCAGTGCTGAGACGCTGACCGGTCTTCAGGTCCACCACCTGATCCGCCGCGTCGCCCGTCAGGCGAATCACGGAGGTCCCGGCGGTGTTTCCCGCGAAGGCCGTGACGCACAGGCTCAGCGCCATGACCAACGCGAGAAACAGGGATAACATTTTCTTCATTTAATCTCCTCCTAAAACAAATTTTTGATTATTTATTGAAACAGGAAAACTGTTGATCAATCCATTACAATATTGAATCAGCAATATGACGTCGTGCATATCCACTTCGCCGTCACCGTTAACATCAGAGATGATCATCTGCCGCTCTGTCAACTCTTGCAGACCATTGTAATACCGAATCAGCAGCGCAGCGTCAAACATATTGAGCTCGCCGTCGCCGTTCAGATCGCCGTACAGGGCATCCTCCGGCATGGCCAGCAAGGCCATCCGATCCGTGGCAGACACGTTCACATAGTAGCCGCTGAGCAGCAGCGCCGTTTGCTCCGGTGCGGTCTGTGCTTTCGCCGGGCCGTCTGCCAGAACGGTGAAGGTCACTGTGGCGATCACGTCGCTCTGCGCCGCGCCCTCCAGCGACGCGCCACCGAAGCGCAGGCCGCCCTCAGTCTCCAGCATAGCGGTCTCCATCAGCGGCTCCGTCAACCGGAGAGACTGGAACGCCAGCTTATCAGCATCATAGGTCAGCAGCGTACTGAACGTGTCGAAAGAGGCCTCCGGTGTCCGGATCGTGGCTATGGCCGTGTCGCCCTTCTGGTAGCTCGTCTTATCGAAGTCCACCTCCAGCACCGTTTCCGGCGCGCCGTTGATATCCAGAACCCTGTCGCCCAGCGTGTTCAGCAGCAGGCGGAAGTCGTTCCACGCCACCGTGCCGCTGCCGTCCAGATCGCACAGGGGCCGATCCGTCCGTCCGGCGCTGGCCGCCATGCGGGAGATATCCCGCACATCCAGCAGCGCGTCGCTGTTCATGTCGCCGGTGGGCGGCAGAACCGTAACCCGCATCATGGGCAGCTCCGCCGTCAGCGCACAGCGGCTGTATTTTTCCGGCAGGACCGGGCGGAACTGATAGGTGCCGGGCGCACCGAATTCGGAATCCAGCGCCCACGTCACGTCGGTGATGATCTTGTTTTCACCGTCAATGGTGGCCAGCAGATAGGTCGGCAGCCCCTGTGATGCCTCCTCCAGTTTGGTGCCATAGGCATAGGAGCGGACGCCGCTTTCGCTGGCCGACAGCTTTACCTCGGTGATCTGGTTGTCGCCCAGCGCCTTTTTCATCGTGTCCAGATACGTCTGCACATCTTCTGCATTCATGGTGATGTCACGGCTCAGCTCCAGCGCCTTGTCATAGGCCGCTTTGACGGTTTCGTCCTCCATCAGGTACTTGTCCGCCCGGACCGCCGCCAGCACGGTGTAAAGCTCGGTACGGTTCATGTGCTCCACATTGCCCGCCGCCGTAGTACCGCCGCCGCCCAGATCGCCACCAAGGCCGATCAGGGAAAACTGCCAGCGTACCACCAGCCCATCTGCGGCGCTGATGGCCGCCGCGCCTACCGGCGGAAAGCTGTTGTTGACGGAGATCATCCAGCCGGACTGACTGTAATAGTCAAATTCGCCCAAAAAATCAGGGTCACTGGTATCGGTATGGGCAATGGGCTTTATGTTTGGGCTTACGGCCTTTGCCGCTGCCCACATATCCAGTATGTACGAGGGTATCGTTGTGCCGATGGAGGGCCGGTTCGGATCCTCCACCGCAGCCAGATAGAATCCGTCCTCCAGACTGCGGGTGTATTCGTACTCCCGGCCGATGCTGGTCAGTGCGCGATCCAGCACTTTGGCCAGATTTTCACCCTTATAATAGGGAACGCGCTGGGGCTCCATGATGAAGCCCTGACCCAACGTCAGCTTTTCCACGGACATGACCACATAGCCGTCCGGTTCATCCGCCGCATAGGCGGTGGACACGGTGCCCCACAAGGTCGATACCGTCAGCAGCAGGGCGAGAAGGATCGCGCCAAGTCGTTTTGCTTTTGTCATTTTGCTCAATCCTCCCCTCTCTTTTTCCCGCGGAAGATGCCTGCCGCCAGCAGCACACTGCACGAGATCAGAATTACCGCCAGTTCCTTGGCAGAGCCGGGTGATTTATCCCCCTTTGACACCGAGATCACACGGCCTGTGGTGCCGCTGCCAGCGTCATCGCCGCCGTTCCCGGCGGCGTCCG
>ULYR01019031.1_pt1 | contig 12254 bp, 9 predicted proteins | sample 1962341 | NCBI WGS metagenome assembly ULYR01 (sample SAMEA4835868, study PRJEB28245) | human gut metagenome | biome: gut microbiome; material: fecal sample | place: Denmark | collected 2008 | reverse complement strand
TTCCCAGCCGACCACCTCATTTGTGCGGTGTTACCTTAATTGCAGTATGCCACGAATGATTCGAAAGTACAACAGCAGGTTACGCCTGTTTCGCCTTCCACGCCGTAAACGCATCCGCCAGCCGCGCAAATTCCGCCAGCGTCAGCTTTTCGCCGCGGATTCGCTCATCCAGCCCGGCGGTCTGCATCAGCGACGCAGCATCGGCGCGCTCCATGTGGAACGCGGCGCACAGACCGTTCGTCATCGTCTTGCGGCGAAGTGCGAACGCCGCCTGCGCCACGCGGAAGAAGTCAGCTTCATCCTGCACCTGTACCGCCGGCGTTTCCCGCCACGGCAGGACGATGAACGCGCTGTCCACCTTCGGCACGGGCGTAAAGCACTTTGCCGGTACATCCATGGCCAGATACGGGTCGCAGTAGAACTGGCTGCGAACGCTGAGCATCCCCCAGCCATCGTCACCGGGCTGCGCCAGCACCTTGTCCGCCACTTCCTTCTGCACCATCAGCGCCATCCGCTGAATCGGAATCGGGCTGGCAAGCAGCATGGTCAGCAGCGGGGTGGTGATATAATACGGGATATTCGCGACGACAGAGAGCGGCTTGCGCAGGTCTTTCGTCACGTCGGCGAGGTTGAGCGTCATCACGTCGCCCTGCACGAGGGTGAAATTATCGCGTTCAGCGAGGAACGCCGTCAGCAGCGGAATCAGGCGTTCATCCAGCTCGATGGAGAGGACATGGTGTGCCGCATCACAGAGGTATTTGGTCATGCTGCCCGCGCCGGGGCCGATTTCCAGCACATCATCGTCCTTGGTGATTTCGCTGGATGCCACCAGCGCGGCGAGAAGATCCTCGTCATAAATAAAGTTCTGCCCCAAGCCCTGCTTGTAGCGGAGATTGCTGTCGTGAATGCGTTCCTTGGTCTTGCTCATGCGATGCTCCTTCCGGATGGATAAATCCGCTGACATTATACCATAGGGCGTTTACGGAAAGCAAGAGGGAAGATTTTGCGTTCACGCTGCTTGATTTTTATCGTTGCAGAAGGTTTCGCCTCTGCGGATGCGACAAGAGGGCAATGAAAACAGACGAAGTCTGCGGTCGCCCCCTTGACCCCTTCGCATTGCACACCCCCATGGTTTTTTGGATATTGTTGCAGAACCGACCTCATCCGCCTACGGCACCTTTCCCAGAGGGGAAGGTTTGGGGACGCGCGACATCCTTACCTTCCCCCTCCCACGCAAAAAGGAAGTCCGCCCACATTGAACGAACTTCCTCTTGTATTACTTCACACTGTTCACCAGCGCGACGCAGGCTTCGTGAACCTTCTGCGCGGCAGCGGCGCTGATTGCGGTGGCGTTGTCGGGGTCAGCCTTCAGCTGATTGTAGACTTCGTAGCATTCAGCCTGCAAATCCGCCAGCGTCGTTTCAACCTGCGCCTTTTCCTCGTCCGTCAACGCGCCGTACTCGTAAAGGTTGGACAGCGCGTCCATCGTCCAGTAGACGGAATCCGCCCAGTTCTCCGGCAGGACGCAGAAGCCTTCCACCTTCACACGCTCGCCGTTCTCGTTCCGCTTATTCTTCGTCGTTGCGTAGTACACGCCGCTTTCCGGCTGCGCTTCCACAAAATCTGCCGCCGCAGTGCTGAGCTGATAGCCAGCATAGGTATCCGTGGTCAGCATCGGGTAATACGGCACGAAGACGCTCAGCGCCGCGTCGTCCATCGCGACCCATTCCACGGTGTCGGTGATGCTGTCTTCCTTGGCGACCTGGAAGATGTGCGTTTCAAGGTTGCCCGTCGAGCCAATGCCCGCAATGTGATAGTAGCCCACAACATCCGCGACGCTCCATGCATGGTCAAGCGTGATATTGGTATACATCGGCACGATGCTGCCATCCGCCGCGACGTTGGAAATGGCGAAATCCGCATAATCAGGTTCTTCCTTGGCGGTTGCGGCGTTGAAGTACTTCAGCGCGTTCACCATACGGGAGCCGACGCCCTGATCCGCATTGTAGGAAGCGGCATAGTCGATGGTGTTGGCTTCCTTGTCGCCGACATAAGAGCCAGCCTGTTCCGCCACGGCAATCAGGTTCGCAGAGGCCATCACGTTCTCGGTATCATCGAGGTCAATCAGACCAATCACCGACATGTTCGGCTGCGAAAACGCCATCGTCGAGGTCAGCTTGACGGCAACATACTGCGTACCGGAAGCGTTTTCGACGTACCACACTTCCTTGTCGTCCGCAATGAAGATGCCGGAGCCGCCCGCCGCGCCGACAGAATCGTAAATGCTCAGCAGCAGTTCGACTGCTTCCTTTGCCGTCGCGGATTCGCTCAGCAATACGGTCGTGATTTCGGCCTCTTCAATGCCCTCGTCCGTGTACGGATCAACTTCATACAGCGCGTCGGAGCAGCCGATGGTTTCGGTCGCGCTCACGCTCACGCCCATGCTGTTCGTTCCGCCTGCTTCATAGGGCGTGTGTGCATGGGTCTGACCGCAGTCCGGGCAGACGCCATCCTTCGCCGCGCCGTTATCATCGCGGAACGCCGTGTAGGCGTAGCTGTCCTTGGTAAAGGTGTAGGTGAAGCCGTAGCAGCCGTTGTACACCTCGCCGGCGGTATGGACGCCAGCGGGAATCGCGTAGAACAGCTTGTTGTAGCTGTTGGAAATATCCTCCGAGCGTGCGAACATCGTCGTGCCGTCCGCGGTGAGGTCAGAACCAACATAAACAGCGGTGCAGGCAAGCGCATTGACCGACGTCAAGCAGAGTGCCAGCGCCAAGAAAAGCGGGAAAAGTTTCTTTGCATTCAGGTGAGCCATGATTGCCACCATCCTTCCTTGTGTTTGACGGAAGGCATTATACTGCATATTTATTAGCTTGTCAAGCGGTTTTGTGAATAAATATGCTGATTTCGTGATAAAAATTCAGGCATGGTGAATATGGCAGAAAAGTGGACAAATCAGCAGGAGATTTCCATCTGCGTGGCGAATCTTACCAGCAGAAAAAGCGGTATATCCGCTGCATAATACTATTTCCAGATGAAAATGCGCCAAGATGCGCCGCGAATTTTTCATTCTGGCTAACGTGAATGAAACGCAGCGTAGCAGCGCTACGCTAAGTGGAATGAACGGACGCCAGAAGGGAAAAGGCGCAAGCAGATGGTGCAGGTGAATCTGGAAATAGTATAAAAGGAGGAGAATCCCCATGAAACGAATGCTGTCCATCCTGCTGATGCTCATGCTTGTGCCGTGCGCGGCGCTGGCTGAGGAGGAGGACGAACCCGTGACCCCGATGTACGAGCTGACGATGGCGCATGGCTTCCGCTTCGGCGGCGCGCTGTCCTACATGCAGCTATGGGACGCGAACTACCTGAACTTCCTGAAAACGCACTGCAACAGCATCACGGCGACGAACGAGATGAAGGCGTACTCTCTGCTTGACCAGAGCAAAAGCCGCGCCAGCAGCGACGGGATGCCGCGCATGAATTTTAGCGCGGCGGACAAGATGGTCGCTTGGGCGCAGGAGAATGGCCTCGGCGTGCGCGGGCATGTGCTGGTGTGGGATGCCTATATGACGCCGTGGTTTTTCCACGAGCAGTACGACGCAGGCAAGCCGCTTGTCAGCCGGGAGGTGATGCTCCAGCGTCTGGAGAGCTACATCACGCAGGTCATCACCCACTTTGAAGAGAAATTTCCCGGCGTGGTGTACTGCTGGGACGTGGTGAATGAAGCCGTCGGCGAAGGCAGCGAGTTCGATCCGACCGACCCGCGGCACATCCGCACCACCCGCAGCGGCGTGAGCAACGTGTTCTATGACACCATCGGCAGCGACTATGTGGAATATGCATTCCTCTACGCGCGCAACACGGTGGATGCGCTTGGGGCGGACATCCGCCTGTTCTACAACGACTACAACACGTTCTACGCCGAAAAGCGGGATGCCATTGTCGCCCTGACGCGGAGCATCAACAGCTTCGCAGTGGATGCGGACGGGAATCCGCGCAAGCTCTGCGACGGCGTTGGGATGCAGGGATACATCGGCGGCTACGGCACGCAGACGGGCTGCATGAATGTGAATGACCTTGCGCTCATCAGCACCGCCATCAAGACCTATGCGGCGGAAGGGCTGGAGGTGCAGCTGACGGAAATGGCAGTGCGCAACTTTGACGCGGCGAAAGTCGAAGAGCACGCGGATTTCTACGTTCGTCTCTTCAAGGTTCTCTGCGCCGTGAACCGCGGCGACACGCAGCCGCTGACGGGCGTATCCGTCTGGGGCATGTTCGATTTCCCGAACGACCAGCCGACTTCCTACACCTACAAGATGAACGGCACGCACAGCGGGCTGCTGAACGAGAAGGGAATCCCGAAAGATGTTTTCTGGCAGATTGAAGCAATGTTGAAGGAGTGACCCAAGGGGCTTTGCCCCTTGACCCCACCAGAGGCTCTGCCTCTGGACTCCGCAAGGGAGTTTCTCCCTTGACCCTTCCGCGCGATTGAGTTGCGCACATTTGCATACAGTGTCCGCGTGTTTATCCGGCGAACCTACGGTTCGGATTAGATGCTCCGGTGTAAACTTCCGACGCAAATCAAGCCGCATAAAAAATTCCCCCTCGCCTGTATTAACACAGCACGAGGGGGAATATACATATTGATGCAATCACTTGTTGTCCACAATGATTTCCTTCAAATCATTCACCACGCTCGCCATCGACGGGTCGTTCTTGATGGCGTTGGCAATCTGGTTGCAGCCATGCAGCACCGTCGTGTGGTCGCGGTTGCCGAACACCTGCCCAATCTGCGGCAGGGAGAGGTTCGTCAGGTCGCGCGTGATGTACATCGCAATCTGGCGCGGAACAGCAATTTCGCGGCGGCGTGTGGGGCGAATCAGGTCATCCACCGTGATAGAGTAGTAGTTCGCCACCGCCTGCATGATAACCTGCGCCGTCACTTCCTTGCGCACCTTCTTGGCGAAAATGTCGTGCAGCGCCTCTTCGCACAGCTGCACGGTAATCGGGCGATTCGTCAGCTGCGCATAGGCGACAAGGCGGGTCAGGCTGCCTTCCAGTTCACGGATGTTGGATTCGACGCGCGTCGCAATGGCCTCGTACACGTCCTCATCCATCGTGATGTTTTCCTGCCGTGCCTTTTCGCGCAGGATGGCGATTCGTGTTTCCACGTCCGGTTTCTTGATATCGCAGGTCAGCCCCCACGCAAAGCGGCTCTTCAGGCGATCCTCAAGGCGGGCAATTTCCTGCGGCGGACGGTCGGATGTGAGGATAATCTGCTTTCCGGCGGTATGCAGGGTGTTGAAGGTGTGGAAGAATTCTTCCTGTGTGGATTCTTTGCCGGCGATGAACTGAATATCGTCCACCATCAGCACATCAACGCTGCGGAAGCGGTTGCGGAACTGAATATTCCGCCCCTGCTGGATAGCGGAAATCAACTCGTTGGTGAAGGTTTCACCGGGAATATAGAGGATGCGTTTGCTGGGGTCATGCTCGCGGATGAAGTTGCCGACAGCGTGCATGAGGTGCGTTTTGCCAAGGCCTACACCGCCGTAGATAAACAGCGGGTTGTAGGAATGAGCCGGGTCAGTGGCAACGGACAGCGCGGCGGCATGGGCAAAACGGTTGCCGCTGCCGACGACGAACGTCTCGAAGGTGTACTTCGGGTTCAGGGCGACCGAGCTTTCCAGCACCGTCTCCTGCTCCTCCACCGCCTTCTGCTTCAGCTGCGGACGCGCCTCGATTTCCTCCTGCGTCAGGATTTCCACATCCATCTGATGGCCCGCCACCTGGCTGAGCGCACGGACAATCGTCGAATACCACTGGTTGGTAATCAGCAGCTTCAGATTGTCCATCACCACGCGAAGCACAAGCGTATCGCCGTCAAGCAGCGCCGGAACGAGGTTGTTGCTGCCCAGCAGAGAATTGTACACTACGGCGTTGACTTCCGCGCGAAGCACCTCGCGTGTCTTTGACCACAGCTCTTCCATGTCCATCAGGGGATTCCTCCGTATTCTTTGCGCGGACGCATTGTCCGACCGGCTTTTTTGTCCGCGTTGGGGACGCAAGGGGGCGAAAAAGGCGCACGACCGACCTGCGGCCGTGAGCCTGTGATGCTTTTGCATTCATGTCCATTCGCATCCTTTTGTATCATACCACAGGTTCGCCAAAATCGCAAGCATTCCGATTCCGTCATTTTTGTGCATGACCCATGCCGTTTTGCAGCCCGGCGGAACAAAATCTTGTGGAAAGAAGCTATGTTCTCCACAAGTTCCTGTGGATAATTTCATGCTGCGGCGAATTTTATGCTGAATCCTGCATATTTTTCTGGGAATTACCGCTCGAAAAAAAGTGCAAAAAAAGTTTGGAAACAAGGGATTTTGCCTTTGGATGTCGAAATGAAAAGGGCGGGGATTCTGCATCTCCCCCAAAGGAGGACAGGCTATGGCGATTGCAATTCCGCTTGACCGGGTGCAGCAGGTGCTGGCGATACGAATCGGGACAGCGCTGGCGCATTCCGGGGTCGGAACACATGCGGCAGAACGGCTGCGGCACTACCGCGTGGGCGACGACCTTTCCGCCTTGTGCGAAGCGCTTCGCGATGGCTTGTTCCGCGATTTATACGCCATTCTCGGCCCGCAGATGCGCGTTTCCATGCCGGACGGACGAACCCGCCGTTTCCGCATGGAGGAGTTTCCCCTGCTGGCGGATGAGCTGCTTGCCGTCCTCTTTGAATCCCTTGGCACAACCGGAATGCCGAAGGACACGCTGATGGCGTTCGCCATGACATCCGGCAGCCTGTGCGCTATGCGGACGCTGATGCAATTTTACCCGCTGTCATCGGCGGAAAAAGCGCTGCTGGAGCGAATCCTTCGGGAAAATGCGCCGCAGGCAGCCACTGCATCCCCCAATCAACCACTGTTTTAGGAAGGAATCATCATCACATGAAAACCAAAAAGCTGCTTGCAGCCCTTTTGACGCTGCTCATCTTCCTCTCCCCCACCTTCGCGGCGGCGGAAACCGTCGTCACGTCGTTCTATCCCATCTACCTCTTCGCCCTCAACCTCACGCAGGGCATCGACGGCATCACCATCCGCAACCTCGCCGCACCGAACACCGGCTGTCTGCATGATTATCAGCTTTCCACCGGCGATATGAAGGTGCTGAACAAGGCGGATGTATTCCTCATCAACGGCGCGGGCATGGAAAGCTACCTCACCCGCGTGATGGACACGTTCCCGAAGCTGCCCGTGGTGGATGCGTCCACCGGCATCACGCTGCTGACCGAGGACGGCATGGACGAGTATGTGGACGACCATGACCATGACCACGAGGAGGAAGACGCCGACGACCACGGGCATCACCACGCGGGCGAAGCGAACGCCCATATCTGGCTTGACGCGCAGAATGCCATCCAGATGGTGGACAATCTGGCAGACGGGCTTATTAGCGCCATGCCGCAGTACGAAGCGCAGATTGAGCAAAACCGCGCGGATTATGTGTCGCGCTTGACGGCGCTGGATGCAGAGCTGAAAGCCACCCTTGCAGCCGTGCCGAACAAGAACATCGTCACTTTCCACGAGGCATTCCCGTATTTTGCGCGGGCGTATGGCTTGACAGTCGCCGCCGTCGTCAACCACGAGCCGGGCGACGCGCTGTCCCCCGCGCAATTGGCGGAGCTGGTGCGCACTATTCGTGAGCTGAACAATCCGCCGCTGTTCACCGAGCCGCAGTACGACGACATGGCGGCGCAGACGATTTCCCGCGAGACGGGCGCGCCGATTTACACGCTTGACCCCGTTGTGACCGGCCCGGAAACCGACGTGCCGCTGACTTACTATGAGGATCGGATGCGCGAGAACATGCAGACGCTCTTGGTCGCGCTGACCCCTGCGGAGGGAGAATAACCATGCACTTTCTGATTGTGAACGATGACGGCATCAACAGCCCGTTTCTGCCGATTCTGACGCAGGCGGTCAAGCGTGCCGGGCATCGGGTGACGGTCTGCGTGCCAGCGACGCAGCAGAGCGCAAAGGCACATGCATTCAGCATCGAGCAGCCGATTCTGGCGGAGAAGCGCGAAGTGCCCGATGCTGATGAAGCGTGGGCAATTTTCGGTACGCCGGTGGACAGCTGCCGCATCGGAGCAATGAACCTTGCGCCGGACGCGGACGCCGTCATCAGCGGCATCAATTTGGGCTACAACGTCGGCATGTCGGTGTATGTGTCCGGAACCGTCGGTGCGGCACGGGAAGCGACATTCCTGCGCAAGCCGGGCATTGCCGTATCCGCCGAGAAGCAGACGCCGCACGACACGCTGGCGTACCTGTCCGACTGGGCCGTAGAGATGGCAGAGAAGCTGGTCACGCGCGGCGCGCCGGAACTGACGGTGTGCAACCTGAACGCGCCGCCGATTCCCCGTGCGGAGCTGAAAAGTCAGGTGCTGTGCCCGCTGAACCGCGCCGGCTACCGCGACAGCTACGAGCAGCGCATCAGTCCGCGCAAGCAGACGTACTTCTGGCTCTCCCCAATGAAGCAGGATCCGCCGCTGCCGGGCAGTGACCAAGCGTACCTCGATGCTGGGCATCCGACGTGCACGTTCCTGACGATTGACGGGCAGTCGCAGGAAGAATTTGCGGACTGGCTGAAGTAATTTGGTTCTTCACGGAATGTTGTGGAAGCAAACAAGGGCTTAGGCGAAGCACCAAAAAGCTGCACGCGGAAGGAGCATGAAAGTGCGACCAACTCAATCGTGAAAAGGGGTCAAGGGACAGCGTCCCTTGTGGGGGTTGGGGCAACGCCCCAACTGTTTCGCGGGCGCTCAACTCAAAGGAAGAAGTCAACAAAAGGCGCAGGCAGCGAAGCGTCCCTGCCAGTAACTTTGCGCGTCCGCAGACGCGCCCCCAAGCTGCTCTTTCCCTCAAGATTCCAAATCATTTCATGACAATTGAAACCCCATACAGGGCATTTGCGCACCCTGTATGGGGTTTTAATATATAGCCGGATTACCTTCTGCGCTTCGGGCGGTGCGTTCCAATCAGCAGGAACGCCATCACGCCTGCCGCAATGCCGCCATACAGCTTGAGCTCGTGGCTCCAGCCGTATCCGGCAATCACCGCTTTTGCCTGCAGGCGCTGAGCGAAGTTCAGTTCCTTTCCCAGCAAATCGGACAGGGAAACATGCCCCAAGCCCGGCAAATCAACGCCGCCATCAATCAGGGCATTCAGCGAGAAGTTAAATTCACCGACACCGGGCAGGTTGCCGTCCACATGAATCGCCATCATATCCTTCACCATGTCAGGGTCAATGTCGTGACCCACGGCAGTGCGGAAAACGGGGTTCAGCACGCGGTAGTAGTCGCTGGTTTCAAACGTATCAGCGGCATAAAAGCCCAGCGCACACGCCAGCACACCCAAAATCAGGATAAGCGCAAATAGTTTTCTCATTTGCTTTATTCCTTATCTGTTGGGCATGTTATAGCGGGACATGAAGTCCTTCTTGATGGCTTCCAGCTTCGCCTGATCCTGCGCGCGCTGCGTGCGGGCGCTCTCCTGAATCTTCTTCGTTTCGTCCAGCCCCGTCATAATGGTGCGCCAAGTGGTTTCCAGCGTATCCGCCTTGATAGAACTGCCAGAGGCAAGGCGCGTGGTGATTTTCGCCTGCTCCACCGTGTTGCGGGCGTTCTTCAGCAGCATTTCGTTCGTCCGCTCATCCAGTGCGGAAATAGCATCCGCCTGAATCTTCTGCCGCTTGAGCATAATCGCCTGCGCAAGCGCCTGCTTAAAGACAGGCAGCGTGACGATAAACGCCGAGTTAATCTTGCGGACAAGGTTCATGTTGCTGAACTGGATGGTCTTAATCATGGGGATGGACTGCAAAGCGACGCTCTCCGCCGTGCGCAGGTCCTGCGTGCGCTGCTCCAGCATCGCCAGCGCCTGTTGAAGCGACTGCAGCTCAAACGTGATGGACTGGTCGCCCGTTGCTTCCATCTGCTGCTGAAGCTGGGTCATGTAGTTCTGAATTTCCTGACAGCCCTGATCGCCCGCGACAATGTACTTCTCCAGCTCATGGAAGTAGCCCACGTTGGCTTGGAACATCGTCTCCAGCTTTTGATTCGACTGCTTGATTTCCCCTTCATACTGCTTCAGCTGGACGTAGATTTTGTCCACCTCGTTGCCCATCGTGTTGTACTTCGCCAGAATCTTGTCCAGCTGCTTGCGCAGGTTGCCGAACAGCTTGCCAAACAGCGACGGGTTGTCACGAATCTCGTTGATATCAAACTGATCCATGATTTTAGCCAGCGAATTGAGCATCTTGCTGGATTCATCCAGCTGGCTCATGTTCATGCTGCGCAGGACAACATCCGATGCCTTGGAGATTTCTTCCGCCGAGTGGCTCCCGAAGGTAACAATCGTGTTCAAGTCGTTGACGTCGATGCCGGCGGTCAGCGACTCGATTTCAGGCGAATGGGCAAGCTGCTTCTGCGTCGCCTGCTGATCCGCAATGATGTCATAGGGCTGCACTTCCATCAGCGCCGTTTCCGGCTTGGCGGCGACGGCCGTGGTCGGTGCGCCTGCGGGACGGTTGAAATTCATTGCCATTGTCAGTTACCTCTTTTCAGTATGTTTTCAAGCCACGAACGTTTGACTGGGGTCAGTGCGTTAAAATCCGGCACTTGCAAATCGTAGACGTATTCGCCGATTTGGTGCTCCACCGGATAATTCCCATTGAGGTAGCGCTCAATCGTCTGATACCCGGTCGGGACAAAGAGCGCAATGTCAAAGCCCACCAGATTCAGGAATGTCATCAGGATTGCATCCTCCAGCGAACACGGCTGTTCGCCCGTACACAGCACGACCATCTTGGGATTCTTCTTCGTAAAATCGAAACTTTGCAGCCGCCGGACGATATCGCGGTTCATGTTCAGCACCGTCGCCAGCACCGTGTATTCCGTGCCGTTGGTGAACGTGCCTTTGATTATCCGCTCATCCAGCATCAGCTGAACCTTGTCAAACATATGCTCCTGCAGTTCTTCGCGCAGCAGAGCGAACGGATATTGGCGGTCTGCCTTGATTTCCTCGCGCTTCAGCCTGCCGTTTCGCAGCGTTTTCACCGCCAGCGGCTGAAACTGGTTGGCTGCGCCGGTTACAACATAGGGCAGCGAGGGAATCAGCATCGTGTCATCTCCCAGCAGAAGTTTGATTTTCTGCCAGTATGCCTCCACCTTGCCATCCTCCACGCCGGAAACCTTTGCATACACCACGGGCATGTTGACCACTTGATTCACCGTGCTGAAATTCGCGCGGTATTTGAGTTCCTGACTCCAGAGGATGAACACCTCGTCGTAGGTGGTTTGCAGCGTAATCGCGTCCGCCCGCGAGAACTGCCGATTACGGTAAATGCCCGAATCGGTGTAGAGAATCGACGTTAAGTCCTGCTCGGCGTTCGAGGCCATTGTGCGCATCTGCACGCTGCCGCCGTCGCGCGGGAATTTCGGCACGGGCATGGAGTCCTTGCCCGTCAGTTCCAGCAGCTGGTCGCTCTGCACGGTGCACGGGCGGCTCAAATCGCACGCGAGAATCAGAATGTCCACAGGGAGCTGGGCAAGGTACTGCACAAACAGCGCGTCATGCTGATTTCTGCACCCGCCCATCAGCACAAAGCACGGAATTTCGCTGCCCTTGTAGCCCTGAAACAACGCCGCCTGATACTGCCGAATCCAGCAAAGCAGATACACGGCGGAAATCAGGAGGCGATTCAGGTTCGGTTCGGCTTTTGCCGCCGCCATCATCGTTCGGACGAACGCCTGCTGCATCAGCCGCTGCAGCTCCACATTCGCACACGCGGGCAGATTCCCGGCAATGTCGATTATCAGCTCCTCCTGCGAGCGGTACGGGTGACGGCGGATTTGCGCCGCTTCCTCCGGGCCGGGCAGGGATAATCCGTCGTCGACAATGGCGATTCTGCGCCCCGTGCTGCGGAACTTCTGGTAGAACTGGAACAGGTCGCTGATGTACGTCTGCTTATCCGGCACGCCTTTTAAGCGGATGAACGCATGGTAGAACAGGCGGAAGTCGTCGCCGCGTTCCGCAATGGGGGTCAGGATTTCCTCATAGGATGCTTCCTTCATCCACGCATTCGTGCACGCCATCCGCGACGGCTTCGGGAAGTATGTTTCAGGGTCGCGCCGCTGCGGCACAGCGGGTGGCGTTGTCCGCATCGGCTGGTTCGGCGCTATCGCCGGACGCGGCACA
>ULYR01010617.1_pt1 | contig 12291 bp, 10 predicted proteins | sample 1962341 | NCBI WGS metagenome assembly ULYR01 (sample SAMEA4835868, study PRJEB28245) | human gut metagenome | biome: gut microbiome; material: fecal sample | place: Denmark | collected 2008 | reverse complement strand
TATCAATTATACGAATTAATCCGGCTGACTGACTTTTTCAAGCTCTGCACGAAACATTATTCTTCTTGTTCCTCTTATATTCCTGAACTGAATTTCATATGTCTGCGTTATATTATCAATTTTAATAATCTCACCGACACCAAATACTTTGTGTCTGACAATATCTCCAACATCAAACTTTAACTTAGGCAGCATCTGTTCAGTTTCCCCTTTAATTAATATTCTGCTGTTATTAATACAATCAAGAAGATTAATGTCTATATCACTTAAAAATGATGATGGTCTTGCACCGAATCTTCCATCTTTTTTTCTGTATGTGCTAAGATAAAGCATATTCTTAGCCCTCGTTATCGCCACATATAATAATCTTCTCTCTTCTTCATACTCATCTTCGTTGCGGAGTCTGCTACTTGGAAACTGCCCTTCGACCAGCCCCGGTACAAATACAGTATCGAATTCAAGTCCTTTTGACGTGTGAATAGTCATAACCTTAACAACGTTATATTCACCATCTTCATCCTGTGCCGAAAACAGTGCAAAATGGCTTAGCAAATCTGCCAGTTCTACCTTTTCTTATCAATTCCAGACATAAGCTCAACATATGACATATCCTGCTTTGACATATCTATATCACTCATTATCTTTTTTGCAGTATTATCTTTAAGTGAAATACCCATATCCTCAGCTACATTCTTAATCATATCAAGTTCTGCTTTTTTATCAAGAATCGTAAAAGTCTTAGGAAATGACATTCTGTGAATCTCTTCTTTAAGAAACATATTGCAATATCCGTGAAATGTACCTGTGAAACAATTAGCATTATCTCCAACTATATCTCTTAATCTGTGTTTCATCTGGGCTGCCGCTTTATTGGTAAAAGTAAGTGCAACAATTGACGACGGCTCAACAAACATCTCTGTTATAAGATAAGCTATTCTGTATGTAAGCACAAACGTTTTTCCCGAACCTGGAACTGATGAAACCCGTATATTACCTTCTGTATCTGTCATTGTATCTATCTGTTCTTTCGTCGCTCTTTCTGGTATGTTCATTTATATAAACCCTTTCCAACATATTTTCAGAAAAAGACGCGGAATCTCTCCCACGCCTTTAAGTATACTTTTTATTTTATTATTTTTCTCATTTATAAAACATTTCATCATTGGTTACGGTATATATATCACACTTTCGATTAAATCCACATTTTTTAAATACAAGCACATGCTCTTTGTATGTAATCGTATCTTTCGAATATACAAACGGCTCTTCTCTGTAAAGAAAACATTCATACCCTTTTTGCTTAAAGTTATTCATAATTTTTAAAGCTTTTTCATGTATTTTCCGGTTCTGTATTTCCTCTTCTTTGTCAAACTTTCTTCTGTCATATGAAGATGCAGCATCTCTCATATCGTTGATAATCTTATCTATAAATCGTCCATGCGATTTTTTATGAAACATAGATGCAATAATGTTACATTTTAAGCTGTCCGGCTTTTTTTGATAAATTTTAAGCATCCGTTCCATATTTCTATCACCGACACTTCTTGCGGTTTCCATGAGATAACTGACAGCTTCAGGATATATTGAATCGGGATAAGGCACATAATATGCTTTGGGGACTGACCTGTACTTTTTAACCGGTGGAAAATCTGCCAGCCTCATAAACACAAGTTCTTTTTCATTGCAGGATGAACTTCCAAGAAAACGGTATTTATCGCGTATAACTGCAAGCTGGTATTCAAGCTGCCTTAAATATTCATATCCTTTTACCCAGAAATGACCCATACAGCCATAATTAAAATATGTCGATGTAATACTAAGCTTTACAAACTTTATTGTAAATACATTCTCTCCACCCTGATTTACTATAAGCATATAACCATCATCAAGCTTTTCCACACCTGCAATCTGCTCAGATTCAATATCTTTGTATGTACCTGTGATTACCGGCTGTTCAAACACAAAAAAGCTTTCAACTGCATCATTCATAATATATGCCGCATAAATGTCACTGCTGCCATCAATCCTCACAGGTTCAAACAAATTCAGTTCAAATACCTGTGCCAGCCTGAAAAATTCATCCGGCATATCATCCGTTAATCCGTCAAGATAATTCATATAAAACTTCTTATCATCAAAATCCATCTCAGATTCCATATTCACAGACATATTTTCTCGCAATCTCTAAACCATCAATCGGTGCACAAAACTTCTGATTATGCTTCTTACATTCCTCATAAACATATTCTAAGTTAAACCAATCCACTCTGTCCAGCTCTTCTTTTTGTAATGTAAGCTTGTCGATATCCACAGATCCGGTATATACATAAACAAAAGCTATCTCGCTGTCCTTAAACATCTTTCCATAGAATTCTTTTTTATAATTAATTACAAATTTATCAACAAAATGCAAATCACTGACGGATGCATCTATTCCAAGTTCTTCTTTCATCTCTCTTATTGCAGATTCTTCAGGTTCATCACCAGCCTGTATATGACCTGCCGAAGAAGTATCATATCTTCCCGGAAATGAATCCTTACCCATCGCACGCTTCTGAAGAAGAACTTCTGCTCCATTATCCGTCTTTCTTATAATCCACACATGTGCAGTCCTGTGCCTTATTCCCTCACTATGTGCAATCTTTCTCTCAATGGTTTTTCCTGTTGGTATCCCATTTTCATCAACTATATCCAATAATTCCATGTTTAATCTGACTCCATTATAAACAGCGTATAAAAAATCATATAGCAAAAAGGAGACATAAAACAATCATCACGTCTCCTTTTAAAAAGCAACTTATATTACAAACCTTATATAAATTTATTACTTAATAAGGCTTTCCTTAATCTTTACAACTGCTTTATGAATATTAACAGGTTCGTCCATTGTGCAGTTAGGGCGATGAATATCGTTAGTAAAATATACTGTAAATTCACCCGGATGTAATGTAACGAACTGTTCGTCAGCTACTTCATCATAATAAATATTGTCCTTTCCGGCAGGCTCTTCACCTTTTACGCCCGGAAGAAGAGGTGCATATCCCTGTACTTCCTTTCCTGTAAAAAGATACTGAATGTCAATATAGTTTCTGTGGCTTTCTGCACGCTTCTTTTCTACAGGTGCAGTTGTCTGATCCTGAATGAGAACATAAATGTTATCTCCGTCAAGTTCATATCTTCCTACAGGAAGTTCCTTTGTTTCAGGCTTTGCAAGAAATTCCAAAGCTGTGGCAATTGCTGCCGGATACTCATAGTTACCTTTTTTTGCATTAAGTGAAGCGTAAATCATAATAATTCATCCTTTCGTTTTAAAAAATTTTTTATCTATTGCATATTATTTGCATGCTATTACATTGAGTATATACTCATACATTCTCTTTGCAGAAGAAATGCTTAAATGCTCTTCAGTTGTATGAATATTAAAAATATCCGGTCCCATAGATATGCAGTCAAGGTCTTCTATCTTTCCTGCAAGTATACCACATTCGACGCCTGCATGAATTGCCTCAATAGTAGGTTTTTTGCCATACATCTGTTCAAATATATTAACCATATCATCACGGAGTTTTGAATCTTTCTTATATTCCCAAGCCGGGTATTCTCCTGTAAATTCAACACTTCCACCGTATGTTTTACTTACACATGCAATCTGGTTTTTAAGATTTTTCAATGCAACTCCGACTGAACTTCTAAGGGCAAATCTGAGACAGATACCTGATTCATCTAATGAAATTATACCAAGATTAAGTGAAGTTTCAACAAGATTATCAATATCCTGACTCATTCTCATTATTCCGTTAGGAAGTGACTGTATAAGTGCAACCGCTTTGGCACTATCTTCCTTTGTAACAGCTTTAACGCTGCATCCATCTGATAATTCTGTTGTAACATTAAAATCTGCATCAGATGACGCAAATTCTTCTCTTATCTCATTTGCAGCTTCTTCAACAGCAGCTTTAACTGCCTCAGCTTTATCTTCTTCAACGATAATTTCGGATAAACATTCTCTCGGAATGGCATTGTCTTTTTTGCCTCCCTCAACAGATACAATAAATATCGGTGCTTTCTCAGCGGCATCACGAAGAATTCTTGACATGAGAACATTTGCATTTCCTCTTCCCTTGTCAATCTCAACACCTGAATGTCCTCCCGTAAGTCCCGATATAGAAATACGAAGTTTTGTTCCTGTCACTTCTGTTCTGTTTAATCTAAGTTTAACCTGTGCACTACATCCTCCCGCACAACTTGCAAGCATGATTCCCTCATCTTCGCTGTCCATATTGAGAAGCTTCTTTCCTTTTAACATTGACACATCAATGCCTGCAGCACCTTCCATGCCTACTTCTTCTGATACGGTACACACAAATTCAAGACGTGGATGTGCAATGCTGTCATCATCTAATATCGCAAGTGCATAGGCAACCGCAATTCCGTCATCACCGCCAAGTGTTGTTCCCTTGGCAGAAACAAAATCACCATTAACTTCAAGATCAAGTCCTTCTTCGTCCATGTTCTTATCACAGTCAGGTGTCTTTTCACATACCATATCCATGTGTCCCTGAAGAATAATAGGTGCAACATCTTCATATCCTTTTGATGCTTCCTTTATTATAATCACGTTGTAAAGTGAATCCTGATAATATTCAAGATTTCTTGCCTTGGCAAATTCAACGAGATAATTGCTAATCTTCTCTTCTTTATAAGAAGGATGCGGAATATTGCAAATATCCTCAAAAAATGAAAATACATTCTTAGGTTCTAATTCAGATAATACTCTCATGTCTTAACTCCTTTAAAACATTTTATTAATATTATTTTTGTTTAATCTTATTAGTGTATACAATAAACTGATTTTTATGAAGTATCTTTGTAAACTGGCATAAACGCTCATACAAAGGCTCTGCCTTTTCTCCAAAATGTTGTTTTACAAGCTGTCCGATGTCATAAATACTTCGTACTCCGTCTATCTGACGCCATATATATGTACCAAATTCATCTAATTCAATGTAACTGTACTTGGGCTTTTTCGCAATAAGCTGTGCTATTCTATTAAAAAGACCTTTATTATGAACTTTAATTTCAACATGCCCTTTCTTGTTATCCCTAAATTCAAATAATGAATTATGTTTTGGAACATAGTCTAAGTAATTCTCCTTTTGCTTAGCCATGAAACCTCCTTAAATAAAACTCTTTATCAAAAAAGCAGAATTTTTCGTAAAAATAATAAATCTGTCGGCATAAAAACCAACAGATTTATTATAACACATTTTTTTTAATTTGTCTTTTTTTCTTTTTTATTAATAAATGCTATTAATGTTGCAATAAGTGCCACGAAGAATACAAGGCCTCCAATGTTACCAAGATTAATAACCTTTGATAAATTGATAGCATCTCCGAGAGTTGCTGTTCCTACAGGAATAATAGCAAATACAGCTAAAAGAATACCAACAAGACCTTCACCTGCAATAAGACCTGATGAGTAAAGGATTCCCTGATTAACCTTAATTTTACGTTCTTCCTCTGAAAGACCTTTCTTCTTATCGAAGTAAAGTCTTACAAGTCCACCTGCCATAATCGGTGTACTTAAATAAATCGGAAGGTAAAGACCTACTGCGAAAGGAAGTACAGGAATCTGAAGAATTTCAACAACTATAGCAATGGCTACACCTGCAAATACAAGTGCCCACGGAAGGCTGTTTCCCATAACACCTTCAACTACCATTTTCATAAGAGTAGCCTGTGGTGCAGGTAATTCTGTAGAACCGTATCCCCATGCTGCATTAAGCAAATAAAGAACTCCGCCTACTGTAACAGCAGATACAGCCACACCGATAAGCTCACCAATCTGCTGCTTATAAGGTGTTGCACCTACTATATAGCCAGTCTTCAAATCCTGTGATGTATCACCTGCAATAGCTGCGATAATACAAATTACAGAGCCGATACTTATAGCGGCTACCATGCCATTCATACCTATTGTACCTGTAGCTTTAAGAATTGCTGACGAAATAAGAAGTGTCGCAATAGCCATACCTGATACAGGGTTATTTGAGCTTCCTACTAAACCAACCATACGTGATGATACAGTTGCAAAGAAGAAACCAAAAATAATAATAATAATCGCACTGAGAAGATTAACAGGAATCGCCGGGATTAACCACATGATAATTGCAAGCACGCCAATACCCAATACAACCAAAGTCATAGGAAGATCCTTAGTTGATCTTGTCTCCTCACCGTCTGCTTTCTTGCCATAGCCTTTCATTGCCTGCTTAAATGTTTTTACAATAAGAGGTAATGACTTGATTAAGCTTAAAATACCGCCGGCAGCAACCGCACCTGCACCGATATAACGCACATAATTAGACCATATCTGTGATGGACCCATCTGTGATATTGGAATTGTGGCCGGTCCAATGATGTTGTCCCCACCAAACAAAGCTATTAACGGCATAATCATAAACCACGCTACGGAACCACCTGCCAAGAGGTATGAAGATACCTTAGGTCCACAGATATAACCGACACCGAGGAGTGCTGGCAGTACATCTGCACCAACAGCCGAACCCTTGTATGGCTTGATAGTAAAATCAACCTCGCTAGGGAATACTTTAAGTCCATCAGCGATAAACTTATAAACAGCTGCAATACCAAGACCCGCAAATACTGTACTTGCCTTAGCACCGCCTTCTTCTCCGGCAACTAATACCTCAGCACATGCCTGTCCTTCAGGATAAGGTAACACACCATGCTCCTGAACAATTAATGCACTACGAAGTGGAATCATGAATAATACTCCGAGGAAACCACCAATTAATGCAATAAGTGCTATCTCTATCAAAGAAGGCATAGATGTGCCGCCCTCCTGAGCCCACATAAATAATGCAGGAAGTGTAAAGATTGCACCTGCCGCAACAGATTCACCTGCAGAACCGATTGTCTGAACCATATTGTTCTCTAAAATAGAATCTCTTCTTAAAATAAAGCGGATAATTCCCATAGAGATAACGGCTGCAGGAATAGAAGCCGAAACGGTCATACCAACACGCAGACCTAAGTATGCGTTGGCACCGCCAAATAATACGGCTAATAAGATACCGATAATTACAGATGTAACTGTAAGTTCAGGCATCACCTTATCAGCCGGAATATACGGCTTGAACTCTTGTTTTTCGTTCATAATTTTTCTCTCTTTCTTAAATATTTAATGCAAAAAGCATCATATCCTTAATATTATATTAAGAAACTGTTATTATGTCAAACATTTAACTATCAATATATAAAAAATTATAAAAATCCAATAAATAAAACCAAAACATGTAAAAACCGGAATCTCGCCCCGCACAGGGAGCAAAATTCCGGCATTTTAAAATATTAATTTTCTGTCTTTTTACCTTTAATCGTTAATCCTGCTGCCGCCCCTCCTATTATAAACATAAGAAGCCATGCAAATACACGTTTATTATCTCCTGTATCAGGCGTCTGTTCTTTTACTGTCTCTGTCTTACCGCCTTTACCCGTATCGTCCGATGATGTTGTATCTGTAATCTTTGCAACCACAGTCTGTGATTTTTCAATTTCAACAAGCCCATCCTGCTTGATGTAATATCTGTCACAATCTTTACAATACCAGTATTCAATATTTCCTTCATCTGTCCTGGTAGCCGCCTTTGCCGCTACTGACTTCAAGCCTTCATGTATACTCATATTGTAAGTGCCATATTCTTCACTGCAGATTGTACACACCGCTTTCTTCACACATGTTGCACTTCCGCCTGCATGTTTACACTGATAATCACAAACCGTGCATACACCGTTTTTCCAACCATGTGCTTCACTTGTCGATACTTCCTTATCACAGCAATCATATGCCTGCTTATGAGTTTTTTCTGTCTGTACCCATACTACCTTTCCACTGTGATTTGCCATATCTTTATCTGTATACTCCTTGCCGCAGGTTTTGCAAACCGCACCTTTTGTACATGTTGCTTCTCCGCCGCTGTGTACGCATACATAACCACATGTTTCACAAGCACCGTCTTTCCAGTTATGATTTTCTTGTGCTATCGTCACTTTACCACAGCAATCATATTTCTTTTCATGTGTTGTTGCTGTCTGTGTCCACTTTTCTGTTCCTGTATGATTGTCTGCATTTATTTCTCCATATTCACTATGGCAGGTATCGCAAACCGCTTTCTGCGTACAGGTTGCTTCTCCGCCTTTATGAATACAATCATATCCGCATACCGTGCAGTGTCCATTATCCCAGATATGATCTTCTATATTAGTTACCTCAGCACCACAACAGTCATATTTTTTCTGATGAGTTTTTTCTGTCTGTACCCATACCTGATTTCCACTGTGGTTTGCAGGATTTAAAGTACCATATTCAGCATTGCAGTCCGTGCAGACGGCTCTCTTTTTACATGTTGCCGCTCCGCCTACACAGCTTTCTGTTTCTTCTATAGTACAGCCTGCCGTTGTACATTTGTGGGTATGTGTGCCGTTACCATTTGACTTCCATTCACCATATATATGTTCTGACTTTGCTGCTGTAACCATCTCACCACATTCACAAATTACAGGTGTTGTACAATCACCATCATCAGTACCACTATGTTTTGTCTTCGTTGTTGTTACCGTACAGCCGTCATTCTCACACACTTTCCAATGATAAGTATCGTCTTTTGTCCATGTGTCGCTGAACTTATGATTTGCCTGTGCCAAAAATATTTTTCCGCAGACAGAGCATATTGATTCTTTCGTACAGTCGCTGTTATCCATTGTATGATTCGCATTTACGGTAACAGACAGATAAATGCTGTATCCTTCATTATCCGTCAATGTTATTGTCTGTGTGCCATCTGCTGCAGATACAGTATAAATACCGTCCACATCAGGTGTAAGCGTTTTATTTCCTGCCATTACCTGTGTATAATCGGAAGAAGTTACTTTAAACTGTGCCTTCTCGCAGTATACTCCATTATTTTTAATACCGTCTACCACTGTATCCGGATTAATCGCATTATAATAATATGTAACTGTCTGTGTTTCTGATGTATACACACCCTTTTCATCGCCTGTCTTGCTTAAAAAAGTATATCCTGATGGAATCTTAATATTTTCAGGTACCGCATAATTCGTTCCCGATGTACCCTGAAGTGTAATCGATTCACGTAACTTCTGCTCACTGTCTTTTATCACATAATTAACAATTACTTTTCCTTTGCCTGATGTTACAGCCACATCATCAAAGCTTTCCTTATCTACAAGAATCATTGTAGTATACGCAGGTACAGTTATAACGGAGCCTGCGACTTCACCAAGTGATACAACTCCCGCACTTTCGCCATTTGCAATAACAACCCAGTCCGTAACAGCTCTTCCTTGAACAGGAATTGTAATTTCTTTTGACACATCTGACTCATTATTTAATACTGCCATAGTATTCCACTCGCCGTCTTTTGTACCTGCAAGCACATAAGCTTCAGAATTTTTTATTGTCTGGCTTTTCGCAAGTGGTGAAAATGCTTTTCGTATCTCCATAAGTCCTCTGTAATATGAGACTACATCTGCATACTCTGCTGAATCCTTCCATTCAACGTAACTGCTGTCTGCAAGAGTTCTTCCCTCAACGCTGTTACACATTTCTTCTCCGCCATCCATAAACAATGTTCCCGGCTTAGCATATTTCATTGCTGCTTTCTGCTTGTATATTTTTACGGCTTTTTCGTTTCTTTCGCCATAAGTGCCACCTGTGCTGCCGATTATTTCATCATAAGAGGAAGTTTTATTCTGTCTTTCTTCCTTTGTATAATTATCTCCCCAGATAACCAGATTGGCATCTTCCTTTGCCAATGATGTCTTTATCTCATCCAGCCATTTATATACATGCGAAGAACCTTTGTACTTCACATTGACACAGTCAATCAAATCCAGTGAAAATCCATCAACATGATATTCCTCTGCCCAATATTTCATGGAATTAACCATATAACTACGATACATCTTCCGCTCTGTGGCAAGCTCATTGCTATATCCCGTATTTGTTGTATACCTTGTAGCGTCAGTATTCAATCTGTAATAAAACCACGGAACCGACTTTTCAAGAGGATTTCCCTCTGAGGCATGCGTATACGGCATCTCCATCACAACAGAAAATCCCGCATTGTGAAGTGCCTGAATCATCTCTTTACATTCTTTTATAACAGTCTTGCTATCCGACGGATTGGAAGCATAGCTTGCCTCAGGTACATTATAATTTAAAATCTCATACTCACTGTCGCCATCAAAATCCGCAAACGGTGCAAGCTGTACTGTCGTAACACCCAGTTCCTTCAGATAATCAATACCAGATACAAGCTCTCCCGCACTGTTTACTTTTGCACCCTTTTCCGTAAAAGCACTGTACTTTCCGCCTGCAGTCATGCCCGATGCGGTATCTGATGAGAAATCCTTGACACTTATTTTATAAACAGTATTTGCTTTTGTCGAATCAACATACACATGTCTGTCGCTGTCCCAACCCTCAGGAGATACTGAAGATGTATCTGTTATATACGAACGCTTTCCGTCTTTGCTTACCGCAACCGAATATGGGTCCTGAATTTTATATTGTGTTGTTCTGTCGCTGCCAATATGGGTAATATCTGTTGTGGTAATCGTATAGTCATAATACAATCCGCCACAATCACTAACAAGTGTTATAATCCAGAGGCCATTCCATTCCCCATTTACAAGCATTTTCTCTAATGGATAACTTCCTATATCACGTGCATTGCTGTCATTATCATCACCTGTTGCATAAATATTAACTTTTACATATGTTGCCGCAGGTGCCCATAACAAAAATTCAGTTGACTGCTTTGTATATGTCGCTCCAAGCTGCCTGCCCTTACGTGTATGCCCCCAATCATCAACATATGTTCCATCATAAAAATATTTATCATCAATATCGTCTGCCACTTTATTAATATAGCTGTTAGGAATCGTAGCTATCTTTTTACTGTTATCTGCCGCAAACCCGGTAACGGCACTGCTTGAAAATACCATTCCGATTGACAATACCACCGCAGTAATCTTTTTTAAGTTTAAATACTTCATAAACTCTCCCTCCTTTTATTGTGCTCAATGTGTCTATGCAACATCCTAAAACATTACAAAAATACATTCTTTCTTAGCGGTATTATACAATAAAAGGCATCAAAAAAAATGCCATTTACACGAAATGACATTTTTTCGACACGAACGATATTAAAATGAATGTTTATTTTTCACTTTTTAATCACAATTTATTTAAAAAGTTCCGGCTCATTCTCAATTAAAATATCTGCTTAACACCATTTACAATACTTCTCATTCAATGTGCCATCCTTTTCACGACCTAATCTGCCGTCTAAGGCTTATATTATCATGCTGTTAAAAAGAGAATTTGCAAAATATCTGAAAATAGTATAATTTGGTGGTATATACTAAATCAGCTGAAGAAAATAGTATATGAAATAAATGATATAATGTGAATGGAGATGGAATTAATGAACCCAGAAAAATTATTAAGAGAATATAGACTTCATATTTCCGAGAAGTTGATGGAGATATTTGACAATGTAATTTTGGAAGATGAACAATGGTTCATCTTGCCAGACAATCAAGCAATTCATATAGTTGAACTTTTAAGTGGCTATAATTCGCTGGTGATTGAATATGCCGAAAACTCAAGTGAAAGAAGCAGAAATTTAGCAGATGATGGAGACCAATTTTCGATATTAGACTATGACACCCCGGAAAAAATGTTTGAAGCAATGATGCAAGAAATAGAAAATGAAATACATCATATTAACAAATAATGTTTAGGCACTAAGCATAACTGCTAGCCTTCATATAACTTATCAACCTCAGCTTCATACACCGATTCAGTATGAGTATCAAACAGCACCCATTCCACCAAATCAAATCTGTCCGTATTATCCTGCAAGAATCTGTTTACTGTATGTACCGCAATCTTTGCTGCCAATTCAATCGGGAAACTATATACTCCAGTTGATATGCATGGCAGAATGCCGCAGTCTGTCCTGGAACGCTACTTGAAAATGAAGGAAGCTCCTGATCATCCGGCAAATCTTGATGTATTGATTCAGAATTTTGACTGTGCATTGTCTCACCCTTATGCCAATGACCTGGAAAAACTGAAAGAAGCCTTTATGGATTCATCCTTCTGATAAGACCATAAAAAAAGGCAGCCCCACATAGATGAGTCTGCCTTACTCTCTTTATTTAACGTTGATGCCACTG
>ULYR01017900.1_pt1 | contig 12296 bp, 8 predicted proteins | sample 1962341 | NCBI WGS metagenome assembly ULYR01 (sample SAMEA4835868, study PRJEB28245) | human gut metagenome | biome: gut microbiome; material: fecal sample | place: Denmark | collected 2008 | reverse complement strand
GTCGTGATATGCATAAATATAATACGTTATACACAGCTAGGGATATACAGCATGTTTTGACACCCGAATAATAAAAATACAATATTACACAGAAAGAAGGAAATTAAGTTGGGGACATTGACATTGGAAGACGGCAGACCGAAGGAGGTTACAGGCAGGCTAGAAAAGGAGATCCGCGTCTATGATTTGCTTGACAGGCTGGGGATTGAGTATCAGCGTGTTGACCATGAGGAAGTTAACACAATGGAAGCATGCGCTGCAATTGATGAGTTGTTGGAATCGGCGGTTATATGTAAGAATTTGTTCCTGACTAATTCGGCTAAAACAGAGTACTATCTGTTGATGCTCTGTGCTGACAAGAAATTTAGGACAGCGGAGGTATCTAAGCAGATTGGTGCATCACGTCTGTCATTTGCGGATTCGGATAAGATGCTTGAATTTCTTGATATAACGCCTGGCTCGGTGAGTGTTATGGGACTGATGAATGACCATGAGCATAGAGTACATCTTATTGTTGATGAGGATGTTTTTAGGTCGGAATATTTTGGATGTCATCCATGTATAAATACATCAAGTCTCAGAATTAAGACGAAGGATGTGTTTAAAAAAGTACTGCCGGAGCTTGGGGTTGAGTACAGAACAGTCAGCGTGTAACAGCCGTATGTTGTGCAATTTTACGTATTACAATATTATATAACTGAAATATATTTTAAGGAGGCTATTCACATGGAAAAGTATATTTTGAGCTGCTGCTCCACGGCTGATTTGACAAAGGAGCATTTTGAGGCGATTGATGTAAAGTATATATGTTTCCACTATGAGCTTGATGGTGTTGAGTACCCGGATGATTTAGGGCAGACGATTGGCTTTGAGGATTTTTACAGGAGAATGGCGGCGGGCGCTGACACGAAGACTTCACAGGTCAATGCAGATGAGTTTGAGGCGTATTTTGAGCCGTTTTTGCGGGAGGGATATGATATTCTGCATGTGTGTCTCTCGTCGGGAATATCGGGCGTAATCAATTCCGCCAATATAGCGAAGGCTGCACTCGAGGAAAAGTATCCGGACAGGAAGATATATGTTGTGGACTCGCTTGGAGCCTCATCGGGGTATGGACTGATTATGGATACACTGTCGACTCTGCGCGCTGAGGGAAGGAGCATAGATGAACTCCATGAGTGGATTGAGGAGAACAAGCTCAGACTCAATCATTGGTTCTTTTCAACCGACCTCTCATTCTACATCAAGGGCGGCAGAATTTCTAAGACAGCGGGTGCGATAGGCAAGGTACTTAACATCTGTCCGCTGCTTAATATGGATAATCTGGGGCGTCTTATTCCGAGATATAAGATAAGGACGAAGAAAAAGGTGATTCAGGCTATCGTTGACAGAATGGCTGAGAATGCACGGGATGGCCTTGACTATTCGGGAAAGTGTTATATCTCCCAGTCGGGCTGCGTTGAGGACGCGAAGGAGGTCGCAAGGCTTGTCGAGGAAAAGTTTCCTAAGCTTGATGGAGCTGTGGAGATTAACTATGTGGGGACAACGATAGGAAGCCACACGGGACCGGGAACGGTAGCGCTGTTCTTCTGGGGAAAAGAGCGCACAGAGTAGAGCAAAAAAGCTGGACCTTATAAGTCCAGCTTTAAATCATTCTCCCTGATCCAGCCGATTTTTCTAAAGAACAATCCGAATGCCCATGCGAGAACACCGGGAAGTATGAAGCTTATGAGTATAAGTCCCAGCCAGTCAAAGCCTGTGATGGCAGTTCTGGTTCCGGCTGCTATATCATTGAGCCATCCGGTGTACACACCAATCTGGCCTACCAGACCGCAGGTACCCATTCCTGAAGCTACGGCGGCACCGTTCATCTGAAGCTTGAATATGCAGGTAGCAATCGGACCGGTTATGGCTGAGGTGAGTATGGCAGGGAGCCATATACGAGGATTGCGAACGATATTTCCCATCTGGAGCATGCTGGTTCCGATGCCCTGCGCGAACAGACCGCCCCACTTGTTTTCCCTGAAGCTGAGCACTGCAAAGCCGACCATGTTGGCACAGCAGCCGGCGAGTGCGGCACCGCCTGCGAGTCCTGTAAGACTTAACGCAGCACAGATTGCGGCACTGCTTATAGGCAGGGTGAGTGCGATACCGACTATCACGGAAATGATTATTCCCATAAAGAATGGCTGCAGCTCAGTTGCCCACATGATTGCGGCACCGACACTGCTGGCAGCTTTTCCGATTGCCGGTGCGAGAAGCATTGCAAGAAGGCTTCCTATAACGATAGTCACAAACGGAGTGACGATAATATCAATCTTGGTTTCCTTTGAGACTGCCTTTCCGAATTCAGCAGCGAGTACTGTTATGATAAGAACAGCAAGCGGGCCGCCGGCACCTCCAAGCGTGTTAGCTGCCGAACCGACAGCTACCAGTGAGAACAGAACAAGCGGAGGACAGTGGAGGGCATATCCAATGGCGACAGCCATTGCGGGACCGGTTGCAGCCTTGGCATATCCGCCGATTGTCACCAACAGGGCAATGCCGAGCTGTTCGCCAAGCGTGGCTATGATTGTTCCAATTAATAATGAAGCAAATAGTCCCTGTGCCATTGCACCAAGGGCATCAATACCGTATCTCTTTGCAGAGATTTCGATATCTTTTCGTTTAAGAAATTCTTTAAACTTTTTCATTGGTATCTCCTTTTTAAAATATATCTGATGATGTGCACAGTCAAAAAATGCCGGCTTATAATGTGTTATAATTATGCGTATCAGTTGTTGTATCAGCAATATGATGTGCAGAACGGCTTTTGACCTTGTACTATTATATATTCATGAAAACAATATGTCAAATTTTCCGGTAATCCCTTACAGGCTGATATTGTAATAAGACGAAATTAATTGTTATTCCATAAAATCTTCGGATATCAGCTTCAATAGCTGCCAAAATCCTCTTGCAGGTAAGCTTATATCGGACTTGTGCCCTCAGGTTCTGATATTATAGTATGTCATATCAGGCGTGGCGGTCTTAAATGTTTGAACGCAGAATAAGCAATCCTCCGCATTAAGTGTGTAGAACACTAAGCGGGTGGGTAAGGGGGATGCGAACTGCGTTCATGAGCAAGTAGCGAAAGCGGATTGCGAATGTCCGCTTCACTATTCTTCTACAATCATAAAAATTATTGCACTGCATTTTCACTTGGATTATAATGTGGTATGTAATTCCGGAACTTATTAAAATACAAAGGAGAGAAAATACTATGGGAAGTTTTTTAAAGAAAGTGACAGTATTAGTTATGGCATGTATGCTGCTTTCGGGATGTTCGAAGGATACTCAGCTTGATGATTATGCGACGAATCTCACCGGGAACAACAGCAGGCAGTCAGCACAGGAGGTGACTGTGGATAAGGAGCAGACGGAGACTGTAAAGAAAGGCATATCCAAGGATGAAATTAAGGTTGGAGTGCTGCATTTATCAGACCCGTCGGAGAGCAGCGGATATACATATACGCATGATCTTGGTATTCAGGGAATGCAGCAGAATCTTGGTTTGTCGGACAGTCAGATAGTGAGAAAAATCAATGTTGATGATTCGGACGAGGAGGCAACGGAAAAGGCTATAAAGGAGTGTATTGACGCTGGTTGTAATATAATCTTCACCACAAGCTGGGGGTACATGGAGACAACAGCTAAGCTGGCAGAGGAGTACCCTGATGTATATTTTTCTCATGGAACGGGGTATATGAGCAATGGCAGGAATTTTAACAATTACTTTGGCAGAATATATCAGGCAAGGTACTTAAGCGGAATTGTTGCCGGGATGAATACAAAGACCGATAAGATTGGATATGTTGCAGCGATGGACTCAAGCAACTCAGAGGTTACAGGTGGAATTGATGCATTTGCACTTGGGGTATATTCTGTGAATACGGACGCTAAGGTTTATGTGAAGGTTACGAACAGCTGGTATGCTCCGGAAGCAGAGAAAGAGGCGGCGGAGGTTCTTCTTGATATGGGCTGCGATGTCATAACACAGCATTGTGATACTTCATATCCGCAGACACTTGCAGAGGAGAGAGGTGTGTATGGCATCGGTTATAATTCGGATATGAGCAAGGAGGCTCCTGATGCATGTCTGTGCAGTGTGATCTGGAACTGGAGTGCATACTATACGGCTGCGGTTCAGAGTGTTATAGATGGAACATGGGACGGAAGCAATTATTACGGAGGTATGAGTGAGAACCTTGTGGGAATCACAGAGCTTGCAGATTTCTGTGCGGATGGCACGGCTGAGAAGGTGAATGAGGCTAAGAAAAAGATATTGTCGGGTGAGCTGGGTGTGTTTGACGGAGTGATAGAAACCAATACAGGCGGGACAGTCGGTGAGGCAGGCAGGACTTTGGATGATGCCACAATAACAGGAGCAATTAACTGGTATTTTAAGACCGTGGACGTGGTAGAGTAGGAGGGTAAGAATGAACATTAAGAAAAAAATATTGATGATAGCTGTTGGCCCGGTGCTTATGCTTGGTGTGATATCGATTTTTTTCATCAGTACCCAGGTACGAAAAGCGGTGACAAGTGAGATTGAGGAGGCTCTTAAGGGAACGGCGGCAGCGACGCTTGCAGCTTATGACCAGAATGCCGGAGATTATATTCAGAGCACAAATGGTGATATATGGAAGGGCAGCTATAATATATCCAAGTCGGAGAGTTTGGTTGATAAGATAAAGAGCAACAGCGGAATGGATGTAACCTTTTTCTACGGAGACGAAAGAATCATGACGTCGGCGAAGGATGCCAATGGTGACCGTGTGCTGGGCTCGAGAGCAGGAGATAAGATTGTCGAGAAGGTACTAAAAGGCGGAGAGGAGTACTTCAGCAGTGCAGTTTCGATTGAGGGAGAATTAAATTACGGCTATTTTATGCCTGTACACCAGAATAATTCGGATAATCAGATTATAGGAATGATTTTTGTGGGTACTAATTTAAAGGAAAAGGAAGCGGTTGTTAAACTTATTTTAGGCTCAATATCTTCATCGGTAATTGTTGTCATGCTTATATGTATTGCAGTGGGAATCAAGCTCGCCGGCAGTATGAGCAGAAATATCAAGAAAAGTATCCAGATGGTTGGCAGGCTGGCTGAAGGAAATCTGGATGTGTGGGTTGATGATAAGCTTCTTAAGAAGAAGGATGAGATAGGTGAGCTTTCAAGAGTTACCATAACGCTTCGTGACACTATGAGGTCTACCATAAAAGAAATAACCGATGACGCGAAGGCTCTTCTTGAAGCTTCACAGCTTCTTGGAACGGCAGCGGACAACACTAACGGAACCATGAAGGATGTCCGCACGGCGGTAAGCCAGGTTGTTGATAATTCGCAGCTTCAGGCGGAGAATTCACAGAGCACGTCCGAGCAGATGAAGATTATGGGAGATAATATCACAGAGACGTCAAATGAAGCAGAGCTGTTGAGCGGGAATGCTGCTTCAATGCAGCTTTCAAGTGAGAAGGCGTCTAAAACACTTTTAAGCCTCAGACAGATAAATGAGGATGTCAAAAAGATAATTGGTGAGGTGCAGGAGCAGACTAACAGGACAAATGAGTCGGTTAAAAAGATTCAGGCGGCTACGACCTTTATCAATTCGATTGCGGAGGACACCGGTCTTTTAAGTCTCAATGCTTCAATAGAAGCGGCAAGAGCAGGAGACAGCGGACGAGGTTTTGCAGTTGTTGCAGAGCAGATTAAGAATCTGTCGGAGCAGTCTAATGAGTCAAGCAAGGAGATTGAAGCTACGGCAGAGGTGCTTAGAGCTGACTCGGAGAAGGCAGTACAGGCAATGCAGCAGATGCAGGAAATTATAGCCAGTCAGAGCGAGAGCATGCAGGAAACACAGCAGGTTGTCGCAGAGGTTATAGAGGAGATTGCAAGCTCCATGAAGAGCATTGCACAGATAAAGGAGAGCTCAGGAAGACTTGAAGGTGCCAGGAATGAAGTGCTTCAGGCAGTTGAACATCTTTCAGAAATATCTGCCGAGAATCTTGACAGCACAAAAAGTACTTATGAGCAGACAGAAATTGTTGCAGATACCTTTAAGCAGGTGTACAATAGTGCGGACGAGCTGAAGACGATTGCTGATAAGCTCGTTAAAAGTATTGAATATTTTAAGATGTAGTGCACCGGAATATTCCGGCAGTCTGCCCTGATTGAGATTGCACTTCATTTTAGGAAAACGGAAGAATTATGTTATGAAATTAAGTGAATTACAGATTGGTAAAAGCGGTGTTATTAAGGATGTAGGGGGTAGTGGTGCACTCAGACAGCATTTCCTTGATATGGGAATGATACCCGGTGCAGAGGTTACTGTAGTAAAGCTTGCACCGATGGGAGATCCGATGGAGCTTCAGGTTCATGGATATGAGCTTACACTGCGTCTTGCCGAGGCGGCACAGATAGGGATTGACAGTATTGAGAAGAGAAGCAACCCACACGCGAGAGTGGAGAACGAAAAGAAATCTGAGCATCCGGGACTGGGGGAGGATGGAAGGTACCATTCAAAGAAGGATGAGAACCCGCTTCCGGAGGGAACGAAGCTTACCTATGCTCTGGTGGGTAATCAGAATTGCGGAAAAACCACACTTTTCAACCAGCTTACCGGTTCTAACCAGCATGTTGGCAACTTCCCGGGTGTCACCGTCGACAGGAAGGATGGCTCTATTAAAGGGTATCCCAACACTAACATTACGGATTTACCCGGAATATATTCGATGTCGCCATACAGCAGTGAGGAGATTGTATCGCGTAACTTTGTGCTCAATGAACACCCAAAGGCAATCATCAACATAGTTGATGCCACGAATATAGAGAGAAATCTGTATCTTACCATGCAGCTTCTTGAGATGGATATTCCTATGGTAGTGGCTCTGAATATGATGGATGAGGTGACAGGAAATCATGGCTCCATTGATGTCAATACCATAGAGGGAATGCTTGGCGTACCGGTTATACCGATATCTGCCGCAAAAAATGAGGGCGTTGATGAGCTTGTAAAGCATGCACTGCATATTGCAAAATATCAGGAGCGCCCTTTAAGACAGGATTTCTGCGATAAACAGGATCATGGCGGTGCGGTTCATAGATGTATACATGCTGTTGAACACCTTATTGAGGATCATGCAGAGAGTGCAGATATTCCGGTGCGTTTCGCAGCTACAAAGGCTATAGAAGGCGACCACCTCATAATTGAAAAGCTTAAGCTTGATCAGAATGAGACAGAGACGCTTTTACATATTGTGAAGCAGATGGAGACAGAGAAAGGTCTTGACAGAAGTGCAGCGATAGCAGACATGCGTTTTGACTTTATTGAGAAACTGTGTGAGCAGACCGTTGTTAAACCTAAGGAGAGCAAGGAACGAATAAGAAGCGGGAAAATAGACAGAATCCTTACCGGAAAATATACCGGAATTCCATGCTTTATAGCGATAATGGCGTTGGTTTTTTATCTTACATTCAATGTCATAGGAGCGGCTCTCCAGAAGCTTCTTGAGCTTGGAATTGATAAGCTTGCACAGGTCAGCGATGCTGCAATGGCTGCCGCTAAGGTCAATGGTGCGCTCAGAAGCCTTGTGATTGATGGTATATTTACAGGAGTAGGAAGTGTCTTAAGCTTTCTCCCGATTATAGTCACACTGTTCTTCTTCCTGTCACTTATGGAGGACAGCGGTTACATAGCAAGAGTTGCGTTTATGATGGACAAGCTTCTTCGTAAGATTGGTCTTTCGGGAAGAAGCATAGTGCCTATGCTTATCGGTTTTGGCTGCACGGTTCCGGCTGTCATGGCTACAAGAACCCTTACCAGTGAGAGAGACCGTAAGATGACGATACTCCTCACACCATTCATGAGCTGTACGGCTAAGCTTCCGATATATGCTTTCTTTGTGAGTGTATTCTTCCCTAAGCAGGGAGGACTCATTATGACGGGACTGTATCTTTTTGGAATACTTGTGGGAATACTTGTGGCATTTCTCTACAAGGGAACACTTTTTAAGGGAGAGCCGGTTCCGTTTGTCATGGAGCTTCCTAATTACAGACTGCCAAGTCCTAAGAATGTAGGACAGCTTCTGTGGGAGAAGGCAAAGGATTTCCTCCAGAAGGCGTTCTCGGTAATTCTTATTGCAACTATAGTTGTGTGGCTTTTACAGAGCTTTGACATTCATTTTAACATGGTTGAGGACTCGGGCGAGAGCATACTTGCGGGAATATCGGGGCTGCTGGTTCCGTTATTCAGACCTCTTGGTCTTGGCGACTGGCGTATATGCACATCACTTATAAGCGGCTTCATGGCAAAGGAGAGTGTTGTATCTACGCTTGAGGTACTTTTCGGCGCAGATATCGGTACAGTATTATCGCCGGTGGCAGCGGCAGCACTTCTCACGTTCAGTCTTTTGTACACACCTTGTGTAGCGGCGATAGCGGCAATCAAGAGAGAGCTTGGAATGAAGTGGGCAGTAGGAGTTGTAATATGGCAGTGTGCGATAGCGTGGGCTGCGGCACTTATTGTGAAGCTGGTGGTTGGAATTTTTGTGTAGAAATATCAAAGTGCAAGGCTTGAAAGCTTCACCCTAAAACTGCTTACTGTTGGCAGTACTTGCGGGCAATGCCTGATGGCAATGTCTGCAGGCAATGCCTGCAGTACGCGTGGGTATAAAATCAATAAAATACGGCTGTATGCCCTTTTTCACTCTGATTATGGGTGGCACGTGGGCATACAAGCCGTATTTTTGCTTCCTATGCCCACGAATTGCTTTATTTTGAGCATTTTAAGGGCAGGAAAATGAAAAAGTGGTTTTTATACCCATGAGAGGTGGCAGCTTGGCAGCGGGAAGGGTTTTTTGAAGGAAAATGAGAGGAATAAACCCATGGAGGGTAAGCGGGTTTTATGCTGAACCGCAATAAAAAAGGAAAAGATGGTGATAAAATATATAATGGGGCATAGAGGAAAATAAAACATACATATAATGGCAAAATATACTTTGCAGTATCTGCATATAGTAATATAATGAGTTAAGTGACAAAATATGTCTCATTTGTTGTTTCACCCATATAACCATATAATAATGAAGAAAAGAGGTACAGTCCATGTGCACAGCAGCGACCTATAAGACAAAAGATTTTTACTTCGGAAGAACCTTAGACTATGAATTTTCATACGGGGATGATGTGACGGTTACTCCACGCAATTATGTGTTTGATTTCAGGCATGAGGGAAAGATTGAGAGCCATTATGCCATAGTCGGCATGGCTCATGTTGCGGACGGATATCCGCTCTATTATGATGCGGTAAATGAGAAGGGGCTTGGAATGGCAGGTCTTAACTTTGTCGGGAATGCGAAGTATCAGGATGTATCGGAGGGGCGCGAGAATGTGGCTCAGTATGAGTTTATTCCGTGGATACTCGCGCAGTGCGGCAGCGTGGCGCAGGCGAGGGAGCGCCTTGGAAGAATGAACCTTGTGGGGACAACCTTTAACGAGCATTTTCCAGCGGCACAGCTTCACTGGCTGATTGCGGATAAGGAGGAGGCAGTCACTGTTGAATGCACAGCTTCGGGACTTCAGGTTTATGACAATCCGGTCGGAGTGCTCACGAACAATCCGCCGTTTGAGATGCAGATGTTCATGCTGAACAACTATATGGCACTCTCGCCGGAGCAGCCGCAGAACACATTCTCTGACAAGATTGGGCTTAAAACCTATAGCAGGGGAATGGGAGCGCTGGGACTTCCCGGAGATTTATCGTCTGCGTCGAGATTTGCGAGGGTGGCATACACGAAGCTCAATTCCGTCTCGGGAGATGGCGAGGAGGAGAGCGTGAGCCAGTTTTTTCATATTCTCGGAAGTGTTGACCAGCAGAGAGGCTGCTGTAAGGTGGCTGAGGGCAAGTATGAGATAACGATATACACCTCATGCTGCAATGCGACGAAGGGCATATATTATTACACGACCTACGACAATCACAGTATAAATGCCGTTGACCTGAATAGGGAGAAGCTTGATGGAAGAGAGCTTGTCAGATATCCTCTTGATGAGAAGATGAAGATAAATTATGTAAACTAATCTGGTAATAGGTAATTGCATGCAGATGTAGATGGATGTTTTGTCCCCAACATCATGTTTTACGATTACCTATTATTTTTACATAAAAGGGTTTAGACTGAAATTTCAAAAAAATTCCGTTTTGTAAATTAATACTACACATTCGGACGAAAAAGTAGTATAATCAGATTATACTTGCAAAAGCATGAAATAATAAAAAAATACAAAAGGAGTGGACTGTAGTGATGAAAAACTTAAGTGTACGTGTTAAGATGATATTGCTTGCATTAATTACCCTTGTAGGCACGCTTGCTATTGTATTTCTGGCAGAAACGAACATCTCAGAGATGGAGAAGGACTCAGAAATGGTTCTTCGTGCGAGCATTGAATCGGACTATGATGAGAATATCAAGAATCAGGTTGACTGTGCGATTTCTCTTCTGAATGAGGTATACGAGGGCTATGAGAGAGGAGAGTATTCTCTTGACAAGGCAAAGGAGATGGGTGCGAGCCTTCTTCGTGATTTAAGATATGGTGACGGCGGTTATTTCTGGGCAGATACCTATGAGGGTGTTAATGTGGTTCTTCTTGGAAATACAACTGAGGGCACTAACCGTATGGATGCCAAGGATACCAACGGTAATTCATATATGAAGGACATTATAAGTGCCGGAAGGAATCCGGATGGAGGATATGTTGATTATATGTTCCCTAAGGCAGGTGAGACGGAAGCATCTCCTAAGAGAGCATACAGTAAATCCTTTGAACCGTTTGAGTGGGTAATCGGAACAGGTAATTACATTGATTATATTAATACCACAGTAGCCCATGAGACACAGGCTGTGAAGGCAAATGCCAGATCTGCGATGAACAAGATTGCAGGCATGGGCGGAGCGCTTGCGGTGATTGTACTTGCAGTCTGCGTATATATGGCTGTAGAGCTAAGCAGATCATTTAAGTACACACTTGGATATATCGGAAATATCACAAGGGGTGATTTTACACAGGAGCTTCCTAAGCAGCTTCAGAACAGAAGGGATGATTTCGGAATACTCAGTGAGAATCTTGAGAATATGAAGAAGCAGGTCAGCGGCCTTATACTGGAGGTGAAGGAGCAGAGCAATACCATCGACGAGGTTGTGGATTCTGTTAAGACGAATGTATTATCACTCACCGGAAATATTGAGGATGTATCAGCTACGACACAGGAGCTTGCAGCAGGCATGGAGGAGACAGCTGCTTCATCGGATACAGTCAAGAGCATGGCTAACGAGATTGAGGGAGCCGCAAAGAATATTGCAACACGTTCACAGGAAGGAGCACAGCAGGCGGCAGACATTCACAAACGCGCTTCCGAGGCACAGACTACTGCGAGAAAGCAGCGTGAGCATGTCGCAGAGGTACACAGAAGTATAAGAGAGGGTCTTACAAAGGCACTTGAGGATGCCGGAGTTGTTAAGCAGATAGAGGTGCTGTCATCCTCAATCATGGAGATTACAAGCCAGACAAATCTTCTTGCACTTAACGCTTCAATAGAAGCTGCGCGTGCAGGCGATGCAGGCAGGGGCTTTGCGGTTGTAGCTACAGAGATTGGTGGTCTTGCAGAGCAGTCGAAGGAGGCTGTTGTTAAGATTCAGCAGGTTACTGAGGCGGTTACGGCTTCGGTTGAGAGACTTTCAGAGGATGCCGGCCAGCTCCTTGAGTTTGTAGGTGGGGATGTTGTTGCAAGCTATGATATGTTTGATAAGGTTGTGGATGCATATAATCAGGATGCCAAGTATATTGATATGCTTATCGGTGATTTCAGCGCTACATCGGAGGAGCTTTTAGCCTCTATTGATGGTGTGCTTTCCTCAATGGACGGAATCGCCACGGCGACCAACGAAGGTGCTAAGGGCACAACAGATATTGCACAGAAGACGATTGATGTCAAGACTGAGGCTGATAGTGTTACTGCCGAGGTGGAAAGATGTGACGAGACAGCGAAGAAGCTCATGGAGGAGATTGGGGTATTTAAAATTTAACTGACTGCGCCAAAAGCATGGCTTAAGAAAATAAGCATAAAAACAAAATGCTTTGGATGTGGAAATAAAATAACTTAATAATAAGGAAAGTATCTGTGGAAAATGCCTGTTCATTGTTCATGGATACTTTCCTTTTCTGATTAAATCAGTGTCATGACATTAGAATACAACAAGCG
>ULYR01022549.1_pt1 | contig 12299 bp, 7 predicted proteins | sample 1962341 | NCBI WGS metagenome assembly ULYR01 (sample SAMEA4835868, study PRJEB28245) | human gut metagenome | biome: gut microbiome; material: fecal sample | place: Denmark | collected 2008 | reverse complement strand
TTCAGTTTATTTGTTTTCAGTGAGTTTATTGATATTACAAAACATAGAAGTAAAAAATGAAACAAGAATTATAAAGTGGATCAATCGTATCATTTCATGGTTTTCTGGAATATCGTTTCAATTTTATCTATGGCATTCTTTGATTTTAAGGTGTATATTTCAAATGGTTACAGGAAGAACACCATTGGCATTACATATAAAATTATTGTTAATTGTTTTTGTGCTCACGTCTGTAATGGCAACATTTTTTACAAAAGCTTCTGAAGAAATTTTGAAACCTTTTCAGAGAAGAGTACAGCAATTATTACACGATTAAAGGCTGCTTCAATGTTTACACGCAAGTAACAGGTGGTGTATAATAAAAATACTGATAACTTTAGTTAGAAAATGCTTGAATGGGGAAGGAAGGCAAGGAGCATATAAATGAGAATGAAAAAGGTAAGACGGTGTCTGGCACTGGCATTGAGCGTTGGTCTGATCTTCGCGGATGTCGCGCCGGCGGGGGCGGCTGAGATACAGCAGACAGAACAGGCCGTGGAAGCAGATGAACTGAGCACCGATGAAACAGATGATATGCTGTTTACATCGGATTATTCGGCGGATATCGGGCAGGAAACAGAAAATGAATCCCCTGAAACAGATTCTGCCGCAGAGGAGGGCATGCGTGAGGAAGAAGCGCAGACCGTGGTAACTACCGATGAAACGGCTGAACTGCTTGGCACAGACGGAAGAACGGTAGATTATTGCAGTCTGCCGGCAGACGGCGGAAGCTGGACAGGCACACGTTACTACAAAAAAGACGGAAGCATGGCAAAAGACGTGTTCTTTTTTGATGGAAGCTATACTTATTATCTGATGAGTAACGGAACGCCGATGCGTGACAGCCTGACCTATCATCCGGATGGAGAGCATATCATCTATTTTGACGCCAGCGGTCATGAGGTGTTTACGAGTTTTCAGTATTGTTCGAGCGTAGGTTACATCTGTTACTTTGATTCCAACGGTTATATTTACAAGGATCAGATCACGTTTGTCGGAAATAGTGCTTACTATCTGAATGCGAATGGCGCGTTGGAACAAAATGGCTGGTTTCAGTTCGCAAACGGAAGAGATTACGGATATGCAAATGGGGATGGAACGCTGATGACCAATGGATTTTCCTATGATCCATGGGGAAGAGTTGTGTTCTACCACTGGAACGGCATGGTCGCACGTGGGCTGATCACGGATGGCGCATGGTATTATCACATGGATGAAACGGATGGACATTATATCGGACAGTTTCCGAATACATCGGTAACCATGACTTCCAAGAAGGGACTGCAGGGGACAGAAGGTGTGCTGTCGGATACGGGACTTGGCGTGAAGCATTCGGCGATCAATGTCATGATCAACCAGCTTGTCTCAAAGGAGCCGACCAAGTGGTCTTTTAATTACAATGGAACAGATTACTATTTCACGGATCCGGGCGGAATCGATGAGTATGTAAAAAAGGCAAATCAGATGGGAGTTACGGTAAGTATCATCCTTTTAATGCCGTGGGATGAGACAAAACAGAATCTGATCTATGCGGGCGGCAGAAAGTCAGGGCATAAATTTTATGCGATGAACCCGGATGACCCGACGGTTGCGGCAACGTTCTGTTTCCTGGCACAGCGTTACGGACAGGCAGACTGCCACATTGACAACTGGATACTTGGAAATGAAGTAAATATCCCGAATACCTATAATTATTGTGGAACACTGGACTTAAATACAAATGCGTCGATCTATGCGGCAACATTCATTCAGCTGTATAATGCGCTTCAGAATTTAAATCCGGGGGCGCTGGCATATATCCCGTTTGATCATAACTGGACGAGCAACGAAAAGGGAAAAGGGATTGCGGCAAAGAATTACCTGACGGCGTTCTGGCAGGCAGTCAATGCGAGACAGCCAGGGGTGAACTGGAACATTGCGTATCATCTGTATCCACCGGTGCTGACAAGCTCTAAGATGTGGCTGCCGAAGTATACGAAATATACGCCAAACAATGAGAATGCGCAGTATATCAGTGCGGTCAACTTAAATGTGCTGACGGATTATGTGCAGAATCATTTTGGAGCGGGAACAAGGATCATCTTATCCGAGCAGGGATTTACCAGCAGAGAAGGGGAAGAGTATCAGGCAGCGGCACTTGCGTATACGTTTTACGCGGCGCAGTTCAATAATATGATCGATGCGGTGATCTTCCGTTCTTATGAGACAGATCCGAATGACGAGGGACTGGATCTCGGACTAAAAGAAGCCGGGGGCAGGGAACGACCGGCATATAACGTATTCAAATACATGGATACGGCAAATGGGACTTCCTATACAGATCCATATTTACCGGTGATCGGCGTGAGCGGGTGGTCGCAGATCGTACCGAACTACAACAGTCTGGTAAACTGGAATTAGGAAATAAAATAACCGTCGGATTTCAGGCTTTTCATTGCCTGAAGTCGGACGGTTATTTATTTTTATTAATTTTTGCTCTTTTTCGGTTGAAAAACGCAAAAAAATACCACTTATTTGGTTGAAAAATGCAATTCAAAATGGATTTTTCGGTTCAACTATGCTACACTAAATAAAAGATTCAGGGAACGAGGTGCGTATGGAACGAAAAACTTTAAATGAATTACTGAAATGGAAAGAGAAGAAAAACAGAAAACCCCTGCTTTTGACAGGAGTTCGTCAATGTGGAAAGACTTATATTATAAAAGAATTTGGAAAAAAAGAATTTGAGGATACAGCATATTTCAACTTTGATGGAAACATTGGCTTAAAGTCTGTCTTTGATTTTGATTTTGATGTAAACAGGATTGTGGATGAGCTTGCCAATGTGGTGTACGGAGACAAGATTGTTCCGGGCAGGACATTGGTTGTTTTTGATGAGATCCAGGATTGTCCGCGTGCCATACAGTCACTTAAGTATTTTTGTGAAAACATGCCGGAACTTCATGTTATTGCTGCGGGTTCCCTGCTTGGCGTAGCACTTCGAAAAGAAGGTATATCCTTCCCGGTAGGAAAGGTAGACCGTGTTGAAATGTATCCAATGAGCTTTGAGGAGTTCGTGATTGCAGATGGTGGAGAAAAATACATTAACGGAATAAAAAAAATGGCATTTGAAAGAGAAATTCCGGAAATGTATACTGTGCCGTTGGAGAAATATTTAAAGAATTATTATATTGTCGGAGGCATGCCGGAAGCGGTGCAGACTTGGGTAGATACTCATGATTACAAAGAGGTGGAAGAAGTTCAGGACAGGATTCTTAAAGATTATGCTGACGATTTTGGTAAGCATACGATGCCAGATACTATGACGAAGGTGCGGTTGATCTGGGATGCGATTCCTTCACAGATAGCAAGAGATAATAATAAGTTTATTTTTTCGCATGTAAAGCAGGGGGCGAGAGCAAAGGATTTGGAAGATGCGTTGGAGTGGATCGTTAATGCGGGAATTGCCTATAAACTGAATCTGGTATCGACACCGGAACTTCCGCTGGCAGGAATGGCAGATAATACGTATTTTAAGGTTTATATGTCAGATGTAGGGCTTCTTCGGAGAAAATCAAATGTGAACTATAGAACTGTTCTTGAGGGAGATGCTTCTTATATTCATTTTAAAGGAGCATTGACAGAGAATTATATTATGACACAGTTGAAATGTATGGGAGTCGAAAGTTATTTTTGGAGAACAAAAGCAGATGCGGAAATAGACTTTATCACAGATTATGAGGGAATACTTCTTCCTATAGAGGTAAAATCAGCGGATAATACGAAAGCCAAGAGTCTGCACCTGTTCTGCAACAGATATCATCCCCGGATGGCAATTAAGACTTCTTTGAAAAATGTGGGGGATAACATGGATGGTGATACACACGTATGGAGTCTTCCGTTATATGCAATTTACAAATTAAAAGAATATGTAATGCATGAGATGGGGTGGTAAAAAAGCAGATGCAGAATAACCGAAGACATCATATTAAGAAAAATTTAAGAAAAAACTTTTCACATGGAAAGGTTTGCCATTTGACGGATACCGGGATGTGGAGTAAACTAAAAAGCAGAAATAAAATTAAGGAGAGGAGAACAGATGAAGAACTTGAAAAAGCGCATGGCTGCCATTTGTATGGCATTGCTGGTAAGTACATCCATGCTGCCGCTTGATGCATTTGCGGCGGAATATACCGGCAGCACGGAAAGCGCGACAGAAGTAACAACAGACGTTCCGGTATCGGGAGATACGGAACAGCCGGCAACAGAGGTGCCGGTAGACACGGAACAGCAGACAGAGGCACCGGTGGACACAGAACAGGCCGTAGAATCGGACGCAGCCGCATATGAAGCAGTAGAGGCGGAAGCGGAAGAGAATGCAGCCATGGAAGAACAGATGGACGCAGAGGATGAAGCACTTGAGGAAGAGGATGATACGGAGGAAGCCGATACCTTACTGGCGGGAAGTATCAATTATCTGACTGTCGATGCTGCGCAGATTCAGGCTCCGGGCACACAGAATGTGGTTGTCAGCATTGGAAGTGATGATACGACAGTAGACAGTGCAACACTTTCTTATAAGAATGTGACAACAGGAGAAGAGAAGACGGTTGCGGCAGGTACGATCAAACCGGGAGCTGTTCTTTTCTCCATGAGCTATTCAGATACCAGCGAACGTTCGGTATATCAGCTGAGTGGCGTTACATATATAATCGGAAAACAGACATTTTACGCGGATTTTGCGGCAAATGGGATTGACGCGAAATACGGTGTGAATCAGGAGACTGAGACAAATCCGGATGCTGTCATGACAGATGATAAAGCAGACGAGGAAGCACAGACAGACCTGGATGGCGCGATCAGCGTGGTTTCCATTGATGAAAATGGAAATGAGGTACAGGAATCTTCCATCGCGGAGGCAATTGACGCTGCAAGCGAGGGAACACCGGAGTCAGCGGTCAGCACACAGAGTGCGGATGAGGCACTGCTGACAGCGAAAAATGTGGTTGTTGTACTGGATCCGGGACATGGCGGATCGGATTCCGGAACAACCGGAGGCGGTTTAAAAGAAAAAGATTTAAACTTAAAGATCGCACAGTACTGCAAGGCGGAATTAGAGCAGTATTATGGTGTGACAGTCTATATGACAAGAACAACCGATACCTATGTGAGTCTGGATGACAGAACCACAATGGCAAAGAACTGGGGTGCAAATGTGATCGTAAGTATCCATATCAACAACTCCAGCAGCGCATCGGCGTCCGGTGTGGAGATTTATTATCCCAACAGCAATTATAACAGCCAGATTGGAAGTCAGGGCTCTGCGCTTGCCTCCAGGATTTTAAGCCAGCTGACGGCACTTGGACTTACAAACCGCGGAACCAAGATCAGAAACGCGAACGATACTACTTATCCGGACGGAAGCAAGGCGGATTACTATTCCATTATCCGGAATGCGAAGATCAAAGGATTTCCGGGAATCATCGTAGAGCATGCGTTTTTATCCAACAGCAAAGATGTAAGCTTCCTTTCATCGGATGCAAACTTAAAGAGGGTCGGTGTTGCGGACGCGACCGGTATTGCACAGTACTTTGGACTTTCCAAACAGGCATCCATGTCGATCGACAGTATCACAACGACGGAATCCAAGGGAGCGCTCACGGTAAACGTAGGTTATACGACCAATGCATCCGGTATTCAGTTCCGTTACACTTACTATGATGTAAATAAAGGCAGCTGGGGATTGATCTCTGAGTGGACAACCGCATCCAGCGTAAAATGGAAACCGACACCGGGAACTTACTGGATCCAGGTTTCCGCGATCGACAGCAATAACATTGCAAAAGTTTCAACGGTCGGATTTCAGAATAACACAGACTACAGCAAGAGCTATCTGGCGTTAAACGGAATCTGTTATCAGGTCAAAGATCACAGCATAGATGCTGGAGTTGCTTACGAGACAGATGCTTCAAGTGTACAGTTCCGTTGGCTGGCGTATAACCTGAAAACACAGGAATGGTCAAGTATTTCGGATTGGTATGCCGGAAACTGGACAACCTGGTATGCAAAAGCCGGAGATTACTGGCTGTATGTAGAAGCAAAGACAAATGATGGCGTGACAAAGAATTATACGATCTGTTTCCACGCGGCAGAAGATCATACGAATGATTATGTAAACTTAAATGGAATCTGTTATCAGATCAAAGATCACAGTATAGATGTCGGTGTGGCTTACGATTCGGGAGATCCGAAGGTGAAATTCCGCTGGCAGGCATATAATCTGGATACCGGCGGATGGGAGACCATCGCGGACTGGAATGGAGGAAACTGGGCAACCTGGACACCGCATGCCGGAAATTACTGGTTACAGGCACAGGCAACAACGTCTTCCGGAACAGTGGCTGCGTACACGATCTGCTTTGCGGCAACGAAGGATTATTCTGCAGACTATATCAAAGTAAACGGTGTCTGCGTGGTTCAGTCAACCGGAAAGGTAGATCTCGGAGCATCTTATGAAAGCAATGATTCCAATGTGCAGTTTATGTGGCAGGTCTACGACCTGTCCTCCAGCCAGTGGACAACGATCACAACCTGGACAGGCGCGAACTGGACAACCTGGAAACCGGCTTCCGGTTCTTACTGGATCTATGTGACCGCGCGTACCAGCAAGGGAAGCACGGCAACGTTCTGTCAGGGAGTTACCTTAAATATGGGATATGCCATTATGGGATCTTCCGGGACGACATTGACGCAGATGATCAACTACTATAACTCCAAGGCAATCTATCCGACGTTTTATATGTATTCGGATGCACCGACGATTATGGACTTCTGCCGGATCTATGTGGAGGAGTGTACGGCGGAAGGTGTGAAGCCGGAAGTAGCATTTTGTCAGACGATGAAAGAAACAGGATTTCTTACATTCGGTGGAGATGTGAGCATTACGCAGTATAATTTTGCAGGACTTGGCGCTACCGGAAACGGAGCAACCGGCGACAGCTTTTCCTCCGTGCGTGAAGGTGTGCGTGCCCAGGTACAGCATTTAAAGGCGTATGCGTCAACCGCTTCCTTAAGCTATCCGTGTGTGGATAAGCGTTTCTCCTATGTTTCCAGAGGATGCGCTCCGTATGTGGAATGGCTTGGCATTTCTGAAAACCCATATGGAAAAGGATGGGCTACGGCAAAGAACTATGGCTACAGCATTGTAAACGGTTACATCAGCAAACTGCTGGCAGCTGCAAAATAAAAATGAAATAGGAAAAGGCAATAGCCGTCACTATCACGAGCATGTGTAGTGGCGGCTGTTGCTTTTTTCGGGCGGATGGGATTGAACATTGACAAAGTCAGTCAACTAGCAGTATCATATTCTAGGTGTATAGCAATTTTTAAGCTATGCTGACTGACACAATAACAGGAAATCAGGAGAGCAGGAAAGTTGATAAAAAGAAAAATGGTATTGGCGTTGATGCTCATGTGCAGTGTCGGGGTCGTGGGATGTGGAAACAGACAGGATCCTGTGCAGCCGGAGACAGAGACACAGGCAGAGACGGGGACGGAAGTCCGGACAGAGAAGGAAGCGGAGACAGAGTATGTGATAGAAGACGCTTCTGAACAGACAACAGAATTTTATCTGCCGAAAGAAGAGACCGATAAGCTTGAGGAGCAGTACCGGGAAGTACTCACACAGATAAAAACAGCAGTTGCGGATCGGAATATGGAAGAACTGGCGCAGTATGTCGCCTATCCGTGTTATGTCGGAATACCGGATGTGATCGCGGTACGGAGTGAGGAGGAATTCGAGGCGCTGGATGTGGATCAGGTTCTTACAGAGGAACTGGTCGATGTGATCGAAAATACGGATATTGATTCGCTGGAACTTTATGATGCCGGCTATGTGGTGTCCGGGGAAAGCGGAAAGCCCAATATTACGATCGGAACCGGGGAAGACGGAAAAGTCGGGATCACCGGGTTTAATTACTAAGTATTGTCTGACACTTGAATAAGTGGATTGCAATAGAAGCCAAAAGATAGGAGAGAAGATATGAAAAAAAGAATGCAGCGATTTGTTGTGGCGCTGATGGCGACGATGATGTTTACATCGATATCACCGGTATCGGCGCTGGCAACAGAAATGCCAGTACCAGTGGAAACGGAAACAGAAGTTCCAACCGAACCGGGAGAGGTAGAACCATCTTCTGAGATGGAAGAAATTCCACAGGTTCCGGAAGAGGAAACAGAAGCGGTACCGGATGAGGAAACGGAGAATGAAGCGGCGGTAGAAGCGTTAGAACAGCAGCTGGAAGAGGAAAATCCGGTCGTGGAAGAGGACGTAGCGCCTGAATTATTACAGGCGGCGGACAGCTATCTGAATCTGACCGGGATCTGTTATAATATCAGAAACAATGGCGTAGATGTCGGAGTTGCGTATGATACAGACGCACAGAGTGTGGATTTCCGCTGGGAAGCATATAATCTGGACACCCAGAGCTGGTCAGTTATTGCGGACTGGAATGGAGGAAACTGGGCGACCTGGACACCGACAGCCGGAAATTACTGGCTGCATGCGGAGGCAAGAACCGCAAGCGGACGTACAGCGGATTACACCATCTGCTTTTACGCGCCGAGAGATTATAACGATAATTATCTTGCACTGAACGGAATCTGCTATATTGACCATGGACATACCATTGATGTCGGTGTAAATTATGACACCGCAAGTTCTTCGGTACAGTTCCGTTGGCAGTCCTACAATCTGGATACCCAGGGATGGGAAACCATTGCGGACTGGAACGGAGGAAACTGGGCGACCTGGACACCGAAAAAAGGCAATTACTGGTTGCAGGTACAGGCGAAAGCAGCTGACGGAAACGTAAAGGCATATACGATCTGCTTTGCGGCAACGAAAAACTATTCCACAGATTATGTAGACTTAAACGGAATCTGCATGATCCAGGATTACAACAAAGTAGATATGGGTGTATCTTACGAGAGCAGCGATTCCAATGTGAAGTTTATGTGGCAGGTCTATGATGTAAATGCCGGAAGCTGGACAACAGTTTCAAACTGGAGCAAGTCAAACTGGACAACGTGGAATGTGACAAGCGGTTCCTACTGGGTAAATGTCACAGCGAGGACAAGCAAGGGCACGGTAGAGAGTTTCTGCCAGGGAGTAAATCTCCAGGATAAGAACTATATTGCAATCAACGGAATTACAATGAACAAGCACAGTCACTCGGTAGATCTGAATGTAAACTACACAAGTGGCGATACAAATATGAATTTCATGTGGCAGATCTACGACCTGTCAACCAACACCTGGACAACCATTTCTGACTGGTCGGCATCGACACAGGCAACCTGGAACGTATCAAGCGGTTCTTACTGGGTAAACGTTACAGCAAGAAATGGCGCCGGAAAAACAGTTTCTTATTGTGAAGGCGTAAACTTACAGAGCAAATTCAATTATGTCGCGTTTGGTAACTCCCTGACCGCACATCCGATCGTAGCAGGTCTGTGGTGGGGCAACTGGGGAATGGCAGCAACTACACCGGATAAGGATTATTTCCATCTGGTAACAAGCGGATTACAGCAGGATTACGCAAATGTTACTACAAGCTGCCATTATCTGAAATCCTGGGAAGAGGATACCAACCGGAACAAGCATCTGGGCGAGATGGATCCGTATCTGAACGCGGATGTGGATCTGGTAACGATCCAGCTTGGCGACAACATTGTTGCGGGAAAAGAAACATTATACAATGACTTTTATAATATCGTAGCGCATGTAAAGGAAAAGGCACCGAATGCACAGATCATGGTGGTAAGTTCTTTCTGCTGGCCGGATCCGACAGTAACGGCGGCACAGATCAACGCCTGCAATGAACTTGGGGCAACCTTTATCGATCTTTCTCCGATCTCCGGAAATCCGGCATATCGTGCAGGAACAGGCGGATCTGTTTATGGAGAAGATGGCGCATGGCACACGATTACAAACGGTGCGGTAGGCGCGCACCCGAATGATGCGGGATTTGCTTATATTGCGCAGCAGATTCTTGCAAATATCAAATAGGATTTAGAGAAACAGGAATATGAAGACATTTGAAAATAATCAGGTTGAAAACTGGATACAGGAAAATCATGCTGCAGTAACCGCGGAAGATAAAATGGTTGACGATGTACGCTTGTTTGCGAACGAGTGGGAGATCGTAGAGCAGGAAAAGATGGCAGCAGAAGATGATCTGCACAACCCGGTTTATGCCGGGCAGAGTGACCGGATCAAACGGCTGAAAAAGAAAAAAATATGGAAGTTCATCGCGCCGCTGTACAGACTGTATGCCAATGTCAAGGTGAGGATCATTCTGATCTGCAAGACCAGCAAAAAAGAAGTGATCGGAAGCATCGTGCGGAAGGTGAAAAACAAGCTGTTAAGTAAGATCATGATCAAACGGCGGAACAAACGCTTTATAGCGAAGATCACTTTGAGCAAAGAGCAGCTGGAAGAACAGAGAAATACAAAATTTTCAAAAGATGTGAAATTCAGTATCATGGTTCCACTGTATAACACACCAGAGCAGTTCTTACGCGATATGATCGGATCCGTACAGGCACAGACCTATGGCAACTGGGAACTGTGTCTGGCGGATGGCAGTGACGCGGAACATGCGGAGGTCGGCAGGATCTGTGAGGAGTATGCGGCAAAGGATAGCCGTATCGTATATCGCAAGCTGGAGAAAAACGAGGGAATTTCGGAGAACACCAATGAGTGTATCAGAATGTCAACCGGAAATTATATCGCGTTGTTCGATCATGATGATATGTTACATCCGGCAGCACTTTTCCGGTGCATGCAGGAGATTGAGAAAAACGATGCGGAGTTTATTTACACAGACGAGATGACATTTGAAAAGGATTCCATCCAGAACATCGTAACGCTTCACTTTAAACCGGCGTTTTCCCCGCAGAATTTAAACGGTGTAAACTATATCTGCCATTTATCCGTTTTTAAGAAGTCCCTGTTAGAAAAGACAGGACTTTATGATAATCACTATGATGGCAGTCAGGATCACGACATGATCTTAAAACTTACCACAGTGGCAAAACATGTGTCTCATATTCCGGAAGTATTATATTTCTGGAGAGTTCATCCGCAGTCCGTTTCCATGAACATCAACGCAAAGACTTATGCGATCGATGCGGGACGAAATGCGGTTAAGGATAATGAAGCACGGCTTGGAAGAAAGACAGAAGTTTTTTCTTCCTGTATCTGTGCTACGCATTATCGTCTGGAATACGAACTCCCGGAAAATCCGCTGGTCTCAATCCTTGTTGTGAATAATGGCAGCGGGAAGGGACTGGCACGGCTGGTTGATTCCATCGTAAAGCGTACAGAGTATGACAATTATGAGATCTGTATCGCAGACTTTGGTAAATCTTCACACGAGACGCAGCAGTTTCTTGCACTGGCAGAACAGGAACCGTTTATTCAGGTGAGAAGATTCGGAGAGGATGTGACGCCGGCAGTGGCATGTAATCAGATAGCAGAGGACGTGACGGGAGAGTATCTGGTGTTCATGGAAGCGGATATGGAGATACTGGATTCGAGATGGCTGAACCGTCTGCTCATGTATACCATGCAGGATGATATCGCAGTTACCGGATCAAGGATCATTGATCCGGGAAAATTTGTGCAGGAAGCCGGATATATCATTGGCATCGGTACAGATGGAATTGCATATCCGGTAGAATGCGGAAACACTTTCAGCGCGCCTGGTTATATCGGCAGAATGTACTATGCGCACAATGTCAGCGCGGTTTCCATGTGGGGAATGATGGTGGAAAAGAAAGCGTTCCTTGAAAATGGAGGCTTTAGCAATAAGCTCCAGGGGGTATATTACCTTGGGATTGATTACTCTTTAAGACAGCGAAAAGCCGGAAAACAGGTTGTGCTCGAACCATATATCATCAATGAGACGCATGAGCTGCGGCTGACAAAGCTGGATGAAAACAGAGTGCGTGAAAAAGACGCGCAGGAAATGAAAACAATGTGGAGCACTGTGCTTGCACAGGGTGATCCGTATTATAATAAGAATTTTGCGAAAGACGGATCATTTACCTATGACATGAATTCATAAATTAAAAAACTTACCACAGTCCCGGAGGCAGAAAGGCTTCCGGGGCTTTTTGTGTAATGGCGACGAGAAAAATGGACGAGTGCCCGACAGTTGCAATTTTCGAAAAAAACTGATAAGATATGGTAAATAGTTAATTGGAGAATATTACAA
>ULYR01061865.1_pt1 | contig 12573 bp, 13 predicted proteins | sample 1962341 | NCBI WGS metagenome assembly ULYR01 (sample SAMEA4835868, study PRJEB28245) | human gut metagenome | biome: gut microbiome; material: fecal sample | place: Denmark | collected 2008 | reverse complement strand
GCGGTTGCGCTCCGACACGCGCCTGCGGGCGCAGCCCCTCGTGGGAAGCCTTTAGAGTTTTCCCCCGCATTGCACCCGCAATGCGGGATTTTTTTTGCATTTTTGAAAAAAATCGGGAAAAACTACTTGACATAGGGGAGAATGTCGGCTATAATAATATAGCGTTCTCAAGAGCGCGACGACAAATGTGGCGGTATAGCTCAGTTGGCTAGAGCATTCGGTTCATACCCGAAGTGTCACCGGTTCAAATCCAGTTACCGCTACCACATGATACAGGATTTCGCTAAAATACTTGGGGGTCGGTTGCAATAGTAGCCGATAAGTTGCTTGCTGTTTTAGCGAAATCTTGTATTATATGGCCCGTTGGTCAAGCGGTTAAGACACGGCCCTTTCACGGCTGTAACATGGGTTCGATTCCCGTACGGGTCACCAAACTAAGTTTCTGATTTTCTTCGATGATGCGTTGAAAATTAGGAGCTTTTTTATTACCCTTTTTGCAAGTACCACAATCGTACCACACTTTTAAAATAAACGCAAGCCCTGTAACATGGGAATAGGATTGCCGCGGAGTAAATTATAGCCGTGGCAATCCTGTTTTTTGTTGTTCCTTTAAAAATTATAAAAGCGTGGATTGGAAAATTGTAAAGGAGCTTTTGCGGCATATCCTCGCTTTTTAAAATTATGGCTGCGGTATTCCACAGTCACCTTGACAACTATCCAACCTCACTTTTGTCCGCTAATCGCGGAACAACCCGCAACCCCTTATCCCGGTGGGATAACACGGGCAAAGATTGGGAAAACGAAAGTGAGGACACGAAAATGAAAGAGACTGTTAAGACTTCCCGGACGGCTGGTTACTTGGAGAAAATTTTCCGCGCGTTGAATGTAAAGTATTTCAACGGTGAGTTGGAGGAGCCTATCATCACGATACAGAGCACGCCCAGAGCCTACGGACACGTCACCGTAGCCAAGGCATGGCAGAGAGGAGACACAACCCGCCATGAGCTTAACATCGGCGCTGGGACGCTTGCACGGCCCATAGAAAACGTGGTGGCGACCACCCTCCACGAGTGTGTACACTTGTGGAACCTTCAAAACGGCATACAGGATTGCAGCAGGGGCGGCGCATACCACAACAAAAAATTTAAGGAGGCCGCCGAGGCCCGCGATTTGAAAATCAGTTACGACCCGCGCGTTGGATGGAGCATCACCGAGCCGACCGACGCGCTGTGTGAGTTCATTTTGGAACAAGACTGGCAGGACATCAGCATGAACCGCATTGAAGATTTCTACGCCCCGCGTGGCAAGGGCGCAGGGGACGCCACGGGCAAGCCGACAGGAAGTAACCCCAACAGCCACAGCATCAAGTATGTTTGCCCCTGCTGTCACAACAGCGTGCGAGGGACAAAGGTTGTGCGCATAAAATGTGCCGACTGCGACATGATGATGACCGCACAATAAAGAGAACCGGGAGTGAAAGCTCCCGGCTTTTTGCTGCAAAATTCGGGCCGCAAGCGGCCTTACTCCATTTTGATGTCTACTATTCAAAACGAGTCAACTTTATTCGTGGTGGGGTAACAAGCTGTTACCTCACCGGTTCTTTTCTACGTTTCTACGAGCGAATGCTTTTACAAAAAGAGGACGGTGCAGGTCGTTAAAACGACTGCGCCGTCCCCGTTTTTGAGGTTTTGATGTCAACTTCTCAATTTAGGAACCGTCCCCATTTTTCCCATGGTTTGATATCCGGAATCAGCACAGACCACCAGCATGCTCCTCCGGAGGGCAACCATTATCGGTCGGAGTGGAAATAACGGGACCACCCCATTCCCAACCACCGCTGCCATTAGGCTTGTTTTCCGTACTGCCGCTATCCCCACCGCTCGGCTGAGACGGTTCCGGATTGCTCGGCTGCGCGGGCTCAGGGTTACTAGGCTGTGCCGGTGCCGGGTCAGGCTGTGCAGGAGCCGGAGCAGCAGGCTCCGGATTGCTGGGCTGTACCGGCGTAGCGGGAGCGGACGGCGTAACTGGCGCGGTCGGTGTAACAGGTGCCGGGTTGGAAGGCGTCACAGCAGCAGAACTGTTGCTGGAACCGTTCTTGGTATAGGTCTTGTTGCTGGTCGTGACCTTCTTCGGCTGTTCAACCGTCACTTCGTAGTTGGCGCTCTCTTCACCGGCAGTTGCGGTAATGGTTGCATTTCCAGAAGAAACGGCAGTTACCTTCCCATTGGAATCAACGGTAGCAACCTTCTCGTTGCTGGACGACCACTCGATGGTAGTCTCGGCGGCAACTTCTTCGGGGGCAACAGTTGCCTTAATGGTGTGAGAGTTACCGACCGTCAGTTTGCCTTCGTTGGAATCGAGCGTGATGCTTTCAACCTCATAAAACGCTTTCACATGAGTTGTCTTCTCGGTGACCTTTTCGCCATCCTGCAAGAGGGTCGTAGTGATGTCGCACTCACCTGCTTTAAGGACCTTTACCTTGCCGTCCTTATCGACGGTGGCGACTTCCTCATCGCTGGAAGCGAAATCAAACGAAATGTTGGACGCATCTTCCGGCTCGCATTTCGCTTCGATTGCGGCTTCGTCTGTATCGTTGAGTTTGACATCCAGGGTATCGGGAACCTTTAATTCTTTTGCGGACACCTTAACGGTGATGACGCAGACATCCTGCATCTCGGTATCCTTGACCGCTGCGGTAATTTCAGCCTCACCGGCTGCGACTGCTGTAACGGTGCCGGTCTCATCGACCGTAGCGACGCTCTCATCGGAGGAAGTCCACGCGAGCGTCAGCTTCTCAGCCGCCTTGGCAATCTTTTCATCCTGCGCAGCAGTTTCTGCCGTAGCAGACTCACCGGTTGCGATGACAGGCGTTTCTGCAGGCGCATCCTCCGTACCGAAATTCACCGGCAACGTGATGCTCTCGCCCTTTTCGAGGGTCGCAGCATCCGGAACCGAGATGTTCGTGACCTTAACGCCGCATCCTACCAGGCTGAGCGCCATAGCCGCAGTCGCAATAACTGCCAATACGATATTCTTTTTCATAAAAACACTCCTTCTCGGCATCTAGCGCCGAGGCTACTTTTTAATTTTGCCGCCGCCACTCTATTGATAAGTGGCGGCTTTGGATTCTTTTAAATCGGGGACGGGGGAGATCGCTGCGCGACTCACCGTCCCCGATACATCACGCAGTTTCCAGATACTCCCGCAAGGAATCTGCAACTCCTTCCTGTATGGAATTGTCCCAGACTGCGTATTTGTTTTCCGGGTATCCACCTACAAATATTGAAGCATCCGATAGTTGCCATTTTGACACGGGCTTGCCATCTTCCACCTTGATGATGGTCGGTGCACCGATACGCTTCTCCCCGACATCAATTTCATTTTTCTCCGGGTCGGAGACGGTGTACTCGGCCAGGTAGTCATCCAGCCAGGTTAGCAGTTCGGTGTAGCCTTCCCCCGCTGGTCTGGTTTGCACTGGTGCGGCAGTATCCGAGTTGTAGGTGTATATATCCCGATATAGGTCTACCTGGCAGTAGTCCATCGTGACCCCTTCACTTGTAGCAACAGCGGCAAGCACAGGGAGCAGGTTGCGACAGTAGGGACAGCGCGGATAGGCAAACAAGATATAACCGTCTTTTTTCGCGCGTGCTTCCACCGCGGTCACAGGTGATAGCGGCACCGAGAAGGACAGATTAACATCCCGGTACGTATATTCTGTGTAGCCGGGAACAGCGCGCCCATTATACGCCCGGTAACTGCGGGCAACTATTGCTCCCGGCGAGCTGCCAAGGAGTAGCAGCACAGCCATCCCAGCAGTTGCCACAGCATAGGCTATGTACGGTGCGGTGTGGGATAGTTTTTGCATCCATTTATCACCTTCCTTTTATATTATAGCACATCAGCACGTAAGAGCAAGATTCAAATCGTCTCCAGGTAGACGATTTTTCCCTTAGCAAATCGGTACAATAAATATACTTTATTGTACACGGTGGTGAGGGCAAATGCTACTACAGGAGGCAATTAAGCTGCGCATTTTGGAGCTTGCAGACGAGCGCGGCTACAGTGTCAACAAGCTGGCTGAGCGTTCCGGCATTGCACCATCTGTCCTTAAAAAGACTGTCAAGCCTTATGCTACCACTAAAAATACTTCAACTGAAATAGTTGCACGGATATGTGTGGGGTTGGGAATCCCATTTAAAACTTTTTGGGACAGCCCTTTATTTGACAATATTGAGACTAGACAACAAAAAGAGGACGAGAGCCAATAAAGGCTGTCGTCCTTTTGATGTTTACTTTTCAAACGAGGCAGGGTTAGAAAGGCATAGCGTCCGGTTCCTCAAAATCCTCCGCAGAAATTCCTTCAGGGATTTCCCCATAATCATTATCTTCTTGGGGCGTGCAGTACAACGGTTTTTTAAGCTGCCGTTATATTGCCAGTGGGTCTTTCCGGCAATGGCAGATTTGGATTCTGCCAGCTCCCCGTAACGATATACTTCATAATGTAAAACTACTTCATCGTCCATAAGGGCGACCTTGTTTTCCTCCCACGCGAAAGTAAGTTTTACTTTAGGAAAAAGAATTGAGAGCGTATGAATAGCCTCACTTGCAGGTGCGCTATGGGTGAGAAATGCAATGCTATTTTCATTACATTCTTCAAAAGATATCACGTTTTCGTCTGTACCCCAGTGTTCCGTGCACCAGCCGGTATAAGTAGGATAGCCGTATTCCTTCCGGTTCAGCACAGCCATTTTTCCCAAAAGGAACCGGCGCTGATCTGCACGGCTAAGAACAGCAAGAAAATTTTCTTCTTCCTCTTCTGTAGGGTAAGGAACTAAATCAAGATAATGGCGGTAAAGCTTTTCGCCGCAAGAAACTTCATCATCGGGGCCAATGTTCAGGTGTACCGGCACAGCACAGATTTTATTCAAATCAATGCTCCCAATGTCATAGATGTCATCGCAGATATACTTCATTACTTCATTGACCTGTTCCTTCGAACCGCCAATCGTGAGAGTGCTGTAAATAAAGCTTTCTTTCTTCATGGGATTTCTCCTTTGAGAGTTGTATCACCGCTCACAGCAGACGGCGGCGGATGTCTCCGCGTGCCATCCCTGTAAGCCGTGAGAGTTGTGTAATGCTGACGCCCTCTTGTGTTACCAGACGGCGCAGCAGCTGGGTTGCGGTGGATTCGGGGTAAAGCTGGATTTCGTGGCATTCCATGCCTGCCGTTGCACGTACAAAGTCACAAAGCTCAGCATCCGTAAAGGCAGGCAGCGGAGAATCCTCCAGAATGCCGCGGGCATTTAATTCTGGCTGCTGGTGGTAGTGCCGCAGCCAATCTAAATCATGCAGTGCAAGCGCGTAGCTTGTGTCTACATGACATAACGGCTTTTTTCGACTAGCAAAGTAGTCAATGTAGCTGCTCCACGGGTAGTCCTGCATATCCTGCACCATTCCGGCAGCGACCGGGTTGCGGTGGATATAGCGCAGTACCCGCAGGAAGTAGCCTTTGGTTGTGACAGGCTGGGATTTGTAACGGCCCTGGAAGAGCGGGCCTGTCCGCTGGTAGCGGCGGTTGTAGTAGGCAACGTACCGTACCCCGATGGCCTTCATCATGTGTTGCAAGGAATCGTTACAATCCTTCGCGAGCAGATGCAGATGGTTGCCCATCAGGCAGTATGCCATGATGATAAAATTTTCATCTGCGCAAAAATCGAGAATATGTAAAAAGTTCAGATTGTCGGCATCATCATTAAAGATGGTCATGCGGTTAATTCCACGGATCATGATGTGATACACGCCGCAGGACGAAAGTTTACGGGCTTTTCTTGGCATCGTCCTGCACCTCCGAGGGTGTCGTTTGGGGCGTCCATTCTTCCGGCTTGTAGGTCAGCAGTTGTATCGCCCGCGAGGCATCCCCTCGTGTCATTTTATGGGTGTCAATTTTGTAATCCGGGGCCAGCTTGTGGATAAGGGCAATTTGCTCATTGGTGATGGGTTGTCTATCCCACTTATAGCGCTGTTTTTTGTCCCAGATATGTTGATATTTAGCATGCTTCTGTTTCAAGTCCTGATACACATAGTCTAATGCAAATTGTAATGGCACCGCACTCTTGGAGCACGCTTTATTTTTCCGCAGGTACACCATGCCGTTAGTCAGCGGTTTGCTGATGCGGTAGGTTACGGTCGGGATAGGCAGTATATAGCCGCCATCCTTGAGTGTAATCCATGCGACATCATGGGTGGTAACACCTTCGCCAAGTGCCATAACGTCTACCTCCTTCTGATTTTGTATCCAGGTATCGGGAATGTCCGCACCTGTAAGTACCTTTATCGGTTCGGTTTCCTCCGGCAACTTTTCCACCTGCTCCTTTTTAGGTTTGGGAGCTAGCGGTTCCTCGCCGATTAGCGTTGCTGCCGTGCATATCGGCATCCTGGAAATGCCCACGCAATCAATAATCTTGCAGGCACTTTTTCCCGGATGCAACCGCAGGCCGCGACCTACCATCTGCGCATACAGGCCGACATTGGTTGTGGCAACCGGGCGGGCCAGCAGAACGGTTTCTGTCATCGGCAGGTCAACACCTTCCGTCAGGACAGCATAGCAGACAAGTACTTTAATTAGGCCCAAACGGTAGGCCTCCAACAGACGTCCTCTATTTTGAGTAGTGCCATCGATAAAGGCCGCGGTACTGGCACCATGCTGGGAATTGAGCAGTGCTGTCACATTTTTGCCCTCTTCAATGGATGGTGCGAAAATGATGGTCTGCCCACGTGCGTTTGAGGTGTAGGCCTCCGCGATACCCGCTGCTGTGCCAGACATAACGCGTGCTATATCTGCGGCATCATAATCGCCAGTATCCTCACGGTACTGCACTGTCCCCAAGTCATACTTGAGATTAACCTGACAAGCTTCTATAGGACTAAGATACCCGTGCTCAATGCCGTATAGGGTGTTATACTCGCACAAAATGTCGTCAAAAGCCACATCCAGGCCGACACCATCACCGCGGATTGCGGTTGCAGTGAAGCCAAAACGAACGGCATTTTTGAAGTACTCAAAAATTTTGCGGTAGGTCGGTGCAGCACTGTGGTGGGCCTCGTCGATGATGATGGTATCGATACTGTAGGGGTTGTACTTGTCGAGCCGCCCCACAAGGCTTTGCACCGAAGCGCTGATGATGGGTTCCCCGTGTGCATGTGTGGTTCCCTGCTCGATGCCGCAGGGAAGGCCTTTGAGGTATTCCAACGGCTGTATCACGAGTTCTTCCCGGTGAGATAAAATCAGTATGTGGTGGTCATTTTCCAGTACATCACAGCGGATGTACTCAGCAAAAATTCGTGTCTTGCCAAGGCCGGTTGCGATAACGCACAGGGCGGCATTTCCCTCGTAGGATTTCATACGCTGAAGGGTGTCAGCCTGATAAGGACGCAACGGTGGTGCCCGCGGGCCGTCATGGCCCTGTTGTAGAGGTGGATTTTTCATAGTCGACTCCTTGGTCACTGGTGATAGTAGTAAGCCTGAATAATTTCGTCCGACCCACTGCCATTGCGGATGATGAAGCGTCCGGGAATAGCAGGGAGCTTTGCGGCACTGCCGTCATCCAAGATAACAATGGAACTCTGTGCATCGGCAGTGTGGCCGCAAATACGACCGTCAAGCTGTGCTTTAAGACTACCCGGAACAGACCCTACGTCGGGGCGCTGAGTTGCCACAAGCAGATGAATACCGAGCGCACGGCCCAGACGGCCAATGGCGAGGAGCTTGTTCGTAATCGAGGCAACTACTGCCTTGCCATCTTTATCACGTCCAGTTGTATCGAGAATCATCGAGGTTTCATCCAGGATAACGACGATTCGATGCAGTTCTTCTCCGGTCGTCTGGACATATTCCTCAAGATTTGCACAGCCAGCGATAGAAAACTCTGTACGGCGATGGTTAAGCTCATGTACAACACTGTCAAGCATCTGCTCAAGGGCAGCATCATCATCTGCATAATGCCCCGTCTTACAATATTCGGGGCCGAAGTCCACACCTTTATAATCGGCGAGGTAGATGTCGTAGCCTTTTTGCGACAGCTGGTAGAGAATCAACAGTGCCAACTGCGTCTTACCCATGCCGGTGGCAGCAGCCAAAAGCCAATGAGGCAGCTGGCTAAAATCAATGCTAACGGGAATGCCTGCCGCATTGATGCCCAAGACGATTTTTGTGTCGCTATCGTCCATATATGTATCTGCCCACGGGATTAGCCGCCCCATAAGGTTGCACCCGGCAACAACACGAAGGTCAAAGAGCTGGTTGTTGCTGCCCTGAGTGATAGAGAGGACGGTCACATTAAGTGCGGATTCGATTGTTGTCCGATTGTCTTCCCAGTATTCGAGCGGGCAGCCTTTAAGGCTGAAAGTAAGCTGTTGAATATTACCATCCCTGTTGGCCTTAACTAGCAGTGGTGCTTCATGCGCCTGGTTGCAGATACCAGCACGCGAAAAATCGTCGTAATATGACCAACTGTGGGGGATATAACCAAAGAGGTAAATGACGCCAAGGCACTCTGCCAGCTATGCAATTACCCGAATAAAATTAACGAACGGTCTAAATACTACCGAAATCACGTCCTCGCCAGAGCCGCCCGAAACCATAATCAGGGCGGCAACTGCGAGTGCGAGGCACAGCAGCACATATTGCTGTGCGGTCTTTGAATCGGTTTGAATACGTCTAAGCCCATTGTGGAACGTATTCATGATATAATTTTTTTCCGTCTGCCATTGCAGGCGATCAGAATCATTACGCATGATTAAATCTCCTTTCAAAATAAATGCCCGTATAGCCTGATAGCACAGCTTTCATCCGCTAGAACGGACAATCATCAATCTCTATTTGCTCAAATGTCGGTGTGGTGCAAGGGTGAAAATACTCGTGAACCGTATAGTCCTTGTGACTGCCGTCGAGGTCAAAAACCCGAACGCAGTTGATGCGCCGCAAGAGCGCGTCCCAAGCCTCCGGCTTTTCGTGCTGCTCGGAAACATACTGCTTCTCCAACGGCAAGTTGGAAATGATGTATGCTTCCGTGTAGCAAGCCTGCTTGTTAGCATACCTACAGGGTAATTCCAAAGGATAGCCATCCAGGTATTGCAGCATGCTATTAAGGGGCAAGCTGCTGTGGAACTCATCGAAGAGCATCACTTTCTGCCCCCGGTAGCCATCAAAAGGATGGTGATAGTCAGACACCGCGTAGCAGTTTGAGTATCCGCATCCTTCTTTTACCGACCTAGTTTTTCCTGTGCCAGTAGGGCCAAAGATATAGGTGACTGTCATCTGGCGAAATACATTGCGGTATTTCTCCTCCAGGATGGTCTGCCTTGTCCGGTCAATGTGGGAGATATCTCGCAGGTATTCCGGGTGCTCACCCAGGATTTGCGCATTGTCTGCCCCGGATGCAATCAGTGCATACAGAGTCCGTAAGTCGTTACGGTCGCCCTGCTTGCTGTCAGGGGGTAAACTGCCACTTTCTTCAAACGTGTCAGAGTAGTTTATCCCTTCATGTACTTTTCCCTTGGAGTCGGTATACTTGTAGTGACCGTTTGCATCCTTGTTATACTTAGCACCCTCTTTACGGATGTAAGCATAGTTTTCGGAATTTTTTCCCCATTGAGGCACTTCGATGTGCGCAGTAGGAAACTTGTTCTTTAGGGTTGTGAACATTACAGGATTTTCATATACTAAAAATAAGTGTATGTGATAGGTTTCCTCTTGCCCCACTTCATCAGCCATGCACCAATAAAGGAGCTTGGCTCCTTTTTCAAGAGCAGCCTTGATAACATTATGATCATAGCCATGCTCTTGTGGATTGTTGATTGTCAGCTGGTAACGGCGTGTCGCGTAACCTTTTGCCATATAGTGTACCCAGTACACTACGGACACAAAGCCGCTGTGTACGCTTTAAAGCTTATAGTTATAGGCTTTATGGACTGTACACACAGGTATGGAGGTAATACTAGCTCCATACCTGTGTGGCGGCTTTAAGTCCATAGCGTACGCTTGTCGTTATAAAATTTTCAAGGTGCTGTATGGGTGTTGATTGGTTTACCTCAAAAATGAGACAAGCCCCATTTTTGAGGTGAGGCCGCTAACGCGTCCTACAGTGTGCTTGGAAACCTTAGTCGAGCACCACAATGTTCTCAGGCTTACGGTACTCGTTGTAGAAAATCTTCACTTCGCGTCCCATCAGGTCATGAAGGTTGATTTTAAGTTCGGCCATCTTAGCGTCAGAGAGATACATATCCCTGACGAAGACGCCCTCCCCGTTCTGGGAGGCAATCTCCGTTGCGAGGTAGATGCGGCAGCCGGTGACGGGACGGCCTTCTTTCGTGACAAAGTCACTGCGTCTATAACCAATGATTTTCATGGTTATTTCCTCCTTGGCATTATCGTTATGTTGTTTCCGAAGTACTGTCCTCGCCATTGGTAACTAAGGAATGGTGCCGGATAGATGCAACCAAAAGCAAGTGTGTCGAGCACTGCTGTTGATAGAACCAAACGACATTTCTGTCACCTCCCTTTTCTGATGGAGGAAACGTAAAGCAATATGACAACCGAGAGGATGTATCTTGCTTGTTCGCTCCCTGTGCTTATAATTCTACTCAGTTCGCAAGGGTGGACAATAAAGAAAAGACGAACTTCATTACAAATTTCTTGAATGAAGCTCGTCTTTATAAAGTTCTTTTTTATTTGGTTTGGCCGTTAGATAAGAGCATCCGCTTTGCTCTACCTAATGAAAGTCTTTCATCAAGCAAGCTGTCAAGCAGAGCAGGAACGCCGTCCATGTCTCCATCCATCGGGTGCATATAGACACCATTAACACCAGGATGTGTATGACCAACTAACTCCTCGTAAACCCAGTTGCTAAAGTGATTTTTGTAGATTGAGCTAAAGGTATGTCGCAGCTCATACGGCGTAATATAAGGGATACCGTTATACCTGCAATAGATCCCCCAGCGTTTACGGTAGCATAGTTGACCAGTGCTTCCAAAGACCCTCTCATGAGGGTCTAACGGAGTGACTCGATAGACTTGTTGACTTTCTAAAAGCATACGTGTATATCGAGTCTGCGGGAAGTCGCGTGCGGCAAATTCGTTCTTCCCATTTGTAGTGATGCCTTTAGCATTGATGGCACGGCGTATATGTATATAATCATTGTCAATATCGCCCCACTCAAGGCCCATCAATTCACCAGGACGTAACCCTGTAACGACTTGGAATCGATATGCATAGATTAAGCTGTCTTGACAAATCGTACCATTATAAGGCACCTGAGATTCGGTGAATAAGATGTTAAGCGAAGAAACGTCAAGTGCTTGCTTTTGACCTTTTTTGGCGTTTGAGGGAATTTTAATGTTTGATGTACGCAAATCGTTCCGGATATCGGCACAGTCCAAATAATTACAGAATCCAGATAAATCGCCGCGTATATTTTTAAGACTTTTTTGACTAAGATTGTGCTTTCTGTATGCGGTATAGATAACTCGCTTTAAATCCTGCTTAGTTAGTAGCATAACCGGGACTTTGCCAATTATAGGTTTAATGTGGTTGTTATACCTGTTGCGGATGGTGTAGATGTTTGTGGTTTCGAGTGCCTTATCTTGGAGGTAGCGCTCAAACACGGTATCAACCGTTGTACGTTCGCTGACGCTAAATGGGCAAGCTCCAGACAACCACGAGGTTGCATTTTGGGCGCAGATCTTTCGGCCTTTGTCACCCGGGACGCTTGAATAAAAAGACTTTCGGACACCGTTCTTTTGGAGGTTGATTTTCCAAACGTGCTTTTTCTCAACCCAGATTGCGCGAGAAATCATTTTACTTTGTGTGGTATACATGCGGACTCCTTAGAGCCGGCCATTTTATGTGACTGGCTCGATGAAAATAGTGTAGTAATCGTCCTTATTGATATTCAACAACCTTCCGATGCGTGCGATTTCCTCTGCCGAAAAGAGCGAATATCCGTTCATCTTCTGCGACAATGCTTGCGGGGAAATGCCGATGGCCTCCGCGACATTGTAGCAGGTAAAGCCTGCGCGGATGATTTCGGACCGCAAATTCAAATATTTGCCTTTCATGATAATAATCTCCTTTGAGTAATTTTCAGTAGGTGGCTTTATTATCATGATATTCAGTTCGCACGTACTGGCAAGAGGGGTATCACCAACTTTTTTATTTATTCTTGCAAGCAGGTGCTGTACCACACTTTTTATATGAAGAGTACCACACTTTGTACCACACAGATATAAAAATACCCTTTAATGAAATCCATACCAGTGATAAAATTATCGTTAGTACGTATTGCATTAAAGGATATTTGTAGAATGATAGAAGTTCGATTCCCGTACGGGTCACCAAAAAGCTCAACTTCGCAAGAGGTTGAGCTTTTTTCTTTTTATTGTACATTGTAAGGAGTAGAGGAGTACGGGAATCGAACAGCCTGCTGCGGAGGCGACCGCCGCCTGCGGCGGAAACAGGAAGCCGGAGCAGGCGCAGCCTGATGCGGTAACCGCAAGTCGCAACCCCGCGTCCGCGTC
>ULYR01002504.1_pt1 | contig 12633 bp, 11 predicted proteins | sample 1962341 | NCBI WGS metagenome assembly ULYR01 (sample SAMEA4835868, study PRJEB28245) | human gut metagenome | biome: gut microbiome; material: fecal sample | place: Denmark | collected 2008 | reverse complement strand
GAAACACAAAGAGGATTTTTAAGCACATTATGGAATGTATATTCATTCTATGTTTTATATGCAGAAATAGACCAATTCAATCCAAATAAATATGCTGATTTCAAATCAGAAAATATAATGGATAAATGGATATTATCAAAATTAAATACTTTAATAAAAGAAGTTGCAGAAAAATTAGACAAATATGATATAACAAGTGCAGCTCTACAAATAGAAGATTTTACAGATGAACTTTCAAACTGGTATGTTCGTACAAACAGAGAGAGATTCTGGGGAGAAGAATTAACAGATGATAAGATAGGAGCATATACAACATTATATAAAGTATTAGTAAACTTAATAAAAATATCAGCACCATTTGTACCATTTATGACAGATGAAATTTATCAAAATTTAGTTGTAGGATTAGATAAAAAAGCACCTGAAAGTGTTCATTTATGCTTATGGCCAGAAGTAGATGAAAAAGCAATAGATAAAAAACTTGAAAATGAAATGGATTTAGCTTATTCATTAGTAAAATTAGGAAGAAGTGCAAGAAATTCAGCAAATATTAAGAATAGACAACCACTTTCAAAAATGTTAATATCTGTAGATACTTTACCTGAATACTATGGAAATATAGTAAAAGAAGAATTAAATGTAAAAGAAGTAGATTTAGGTGCAAACATGAATGAATATGTTCATTTTGAAATAAAACCAAATTTACCAGTATTAGGAAAAGAATATGGAAAATTAATACCAAAAATAAGAGAAGCAATTTCAAAATTAAATCAAATGGATTTAGCAAACAAAGTAAAAAATGGTGGAGTAGAATATATAGATATTGATGGAACACAAATAGAATTAACATCAGAAAATTTACTTGTTACAATGCAAGGAAAAGAAGGATTTGCATTTGCTGGTGAAGGAGAAATTGGTGTAGTATTAGATACAACTATAACTCCTGAACTAAAAGAAGAAGGATATGTAAGAGAAATTTTATCAAAAGTTCAAAACATGAGAAAAGATAAAGGATTTGAAGTATTAGATAAAATAAACTTATATGTATCTGAAAATGAAATGTTGGAAGAACTTATAAAGAAATTTGAAGAAGAAATTAAAAAAGAAACTTTAACAGAAAATGTTGTATTTAACGCAAAAAGAGATAATTATACAGAAGTAAGTATTAATGGTGAAAAATTAATGTTAGATGTTGAAGTTGTAAAGTAAAGCGCTGTCGAATTTTGTCGACTAAAAGTTCTTGACAATAGCAAAATGAGAATATATAATAGAAGCATATTTTATAGATGTGCTTCTATTTTTTTGCACATATCAAGGTGTACTTGTGTTTGTTCAATCGAGGATTTAATTCATAAATAAACATTTTAATTTTTAAGTTAAATCAATAAATTTTTAAGGAAGGAATGATAGAATATATGGCAGATAATAATGAAATGTTAATACAAATATTGCAAACATTAAATAATTTTCAACTACAAACAACAGCAGCATTTAGTGAAGTAAGAGCTGAAATAAAAAAGAGTAGAGAAATAGAAAATGAACATTGGCAAGAAAATTTAAGACGTTGGGAAGAGAACGATAGACGCTGGGCTGAAAACGATAAACGTTGGAAAGAAAATAAAAAGCTCTGGGAAGAAAATAAGAAACTTTGGAAGGAGAACGAAATTAACAGAAAAAATGATAAAAATGACATATTGAATATATTAATAAATTATGATATTTCAATTTCAACACAACTAAAAGATAAAAATGTATCAAAAATGAAAAGATTTCTTAAAGCCTAATAAATTATAAATAGTACACCGAATAAAAATTAAGATAATATTTATTTCTAAAATTAAATATTATCTTTTTTTATTAAGAAAAATCGACATAAAACTTGAAAAGTTAATGAAAAAATAGTACAATATAAGAGTGAAAAAATAGAGAAAAGAAAGGACAGACAATAAAGTGAAACTAACGGAATTTAATTATGAATTACCAGAAAGATTAATAGCACAAGTACCAATAGAAAAAAGAGACGAATCCAGATTAATGGTATTAGATAGAGAAAAACAAACTATAGAACATAAAGTGTTCAAAGATATAATAGATTATTTAGAACCTGGGGATTGCCTAGTAAGAAATAACACTAAAGTTTTACCAGCGAGACTTTATGGAAAAAAGGAAACAGGAGCAAATGTAGAATTTTTATTATTAAATAGAATTGAAAGAGATATATGGGAATGTATTGTAAGACCTGGAAATAAATTACATGTTGGAGCAAAAGTAAGCTTTGGAGATGGAATATTAGAAGCGGAAGTTTTAGATACAATGCCAGGAGGAACAAGAAAAGTACAATTTAAGTATCAAGGAATATTTAATGAGATATTAGATAAAATTGGACTAATGCCACTTCCACCATATATTCACGAAGCATTAAAAGAAAATGATAGATATCAAACAGTATATGCTAAATATGAAGGATCTGCAGCAGCACCAACAGCAGGATTACATTTTACAGATGAACTATTAAAAAAGATTGAAGAAAAAGGTGTTAAAATTGCAAATGTAACATTACATGTTGGAATAGGGACATTTAGACCAGTAAAAGAAGAAAATATAGAAGATCATGATATGCATTCAGAACATTTTTATATAAAGCAAGAAGATGTAGATAAAATAAATGAGACAAAAAAACAAGGAAAAAAGGTAATTGCAGTAGGAACTACATCATGTAGAGTTTTAGAAACAATTGCTGATGAAAATACAGGAATGGTAAAGGCAACTGAAGGAGATACTAGTATTTTCATATATCCCGGATATAAATTTAAATGTTTAGATGGATTAATAACAAATTTCCATTTACCAGAATCAACATTATTAATGTTAGTATCAGCTCTTGCAGGAAGAGAATATATATTAAAGGCTTATAATGAGGCTGTAAAAGAAGAATACAAATTTTTTAGTTTTGGAGATGCGATGTTTATAAAATAAAAATAGAAAGGAATAGATATGAAACCAGCAATAACATATGAATTATTACACGAATGTAAACAAACAGGAGCAAGAAGAGGAGTTGTACATACGCCACATGGAGATATACAAACTCCAATATTTATGCCAGTTGGAACACAAGCGACAGTAAAGTCAATGACTCCAGAAGAATTAAAAGAAGAAGTAAAGGCACAAATAATATTATCAAATACATATCATTTATATTTAAGACCTGGACACAAAATAGTGGAAGAAGCAGGTGGACTTCATAAATTTATAAATTGGGATAGACCAATTCTAACTGATTGTGGTGGTTTTCAAGTTTTCAGTTTAAGTGATTTAAGAAAAATAACAGAAGAAGGTGTAGAGTTTAAATCACATTTAGATGGAAGTAAGCACATGTTTACTCCAGAAAAAGTAATGGAAATAGAAAATTCACTTGGTGCAGATATAATAATGTCATTTGATGAATGTTGTCCATATCCATCAACATATGAATATACTAAAAACTCAATGGAAAGAACAACAAGATGGGCAAAAAGATGTATTGAAGCACATGCAAGACCAGAAGATCAAGCATTATTTGGAATTATCCAAGGTGGATTTTACAAAGATTTAAGAGAAAAATCCGCGAAAGATTTAGCAGAATTAGACTTGCCAGGATATGCAATTGGAGGAATAAGTGTAGGAGAGCCAAAAGAGGAGTTTATTGATATACTAAAATATACAGCACCATTAATGCCAAAAGACAAACCAAGATATTTAATGGGAGTTGGTTCTCCAGATTATTTAATAGAAGCAGCAATGGCAGGAATAGACATGTGTGACTGTGTATTACCAACTAGAATAGCTAGAAATGGAACAGCAATGACATCACACGGAAAAGTAGTAGTAAGAAATGCTACATATGAAAGAGATTGGGGTCCTTTAGATCCAGAATGTGATTGTTATACATGTAAAAATTATACAAGAGCATATATAAGACATTTGGTAAAAGCAAATGAAATATTAGGAGTAAGATTACTTTCAATTCATAATCTAAGATTCTTGACTAGATTAATGGAAAGAGTTAGAATAGAAATTGAAAATGATAATTTAGGTACATTTAAAGAAGAATTTTATAAAAAATACGGTTATGAAAAATAGGAGGAAGTCCATGGAATTATATGATGAGAATATAATAAATAAGAAAAAATCTAAAATTCCTATGATTATAGGAATATTGATAGTTTTCTTGATAATAGTTACAGTAGCTATTATATATGGAATAATGTATTTGAAAAGTACAGTGATTACAGCAAGAATTGATGGACAGAAAAAAAATAATATAGTAGAAATCTTATATTTTAAAGAAGAGAATGGATCTTCTAAGGTATATATTCCGATAAGAAAAGTTGCAAAGTTTTTGGGGTATGAAGATTATAGAGGAGATTATAAGATAAAGTCAGAAGATGATTCGAAATGCTATGTGAAAAATGAGTATGAAACAGCTATGTTTTCGCTAGATTCAGATACTTTGATAAAAACTCGTGGAGATTCTGATTATGAATACATTACACTAGATGAAAAAGTATTTGAAAAGGATGGAGAATTATTCACAACACCTACTGGAATAGAAAAAGCATTTAATACTTTATTTGAATATAATTCAAGTTCGAATATAATTAATATATATACAATGGAATATTTAAACCAATATTATGCATCAAAATTAAAAATAGGAGAATATTCACAACAGGCGACAAGTGGTAGTAATAATACAGAAAAACTTTCAGATGACTTTACAGATAAAAAAGCTATTTTTGAAAATATGATAATACTTCAAAAAGATAAACTGTATGGAGTAATTGATGCAACTACTGGAAAATCAATACTAGAAAATAAATATGAAGATATTAAGTATTTACCAACTACAGAAGATTTTCTTGTTAAAAGTAATGGAAAAGTTGGGGTATTAGCAAAAGATTCTTCAACTAAAGTTAGAGTTGTATATGATGAAATAAAAATAATGGATAATCAAAATGGGTTATATTTAGTAAAACAAAATAATTTGTATGGTGTAGTAAGTACTAGTGGAAAAGTAATTATTGCTCCAGAATATAAAAAAATTGGAATGGATATAACGAAGTTTTCACAAAACGGAATTGAAAATCAATATGTTCTATTAGATGAAATAATTCCAATAATGAATAGCAATGACTTATGGGGATTATTTAATATTAAAGGTGAGAAAATAAAAGATTTTGAACTTACAGGGGTAGGATGTACTACAAACTTAGCAGATAGTGCGTATCCAGCATTAGCAATTCCAAGTTATAAAATGTTAGTTGTAGAAAAAGATAAACACTACAATTTAATAACAACAAAAGGTGAAGAAATATTTAAAAGCAGTTATGTATTGGATGCTGTATATTTGAAAACTAATACTGAAAATGGTGAAAACAAATTTTATATGACATATAATAACAATTCAAGTGTTGTAAATGTTGAAGAGTGGCTAACAAGTGTTGGAAGATAAAAATTAATAATAAACGGAGGAAAAGAAAATGGCGATAAGAGATAAAAGTACATGGATGGCAATATTATTTATATTTGCGGGATTAGTAATAGGAGGATTATTAGGAGAAGTTGCAGCTAAAGTTGATTGGCTTAATTGGTTATCATATGGGCAAACATTTGGAATTGATAATCCATTTGTTTTAAATATGAATGTATTGACTTTAACTTTTGCTTTTGCATTACATATTAATATTGCAAGCATAATTGGAATGGCTATAGCAATATTTTTATATAGAAAAGCATTTTAAATTGTAAATAAAGGAGAAATTTGAAAGTGAATTCGGATGGGGAAAATATTATAAAAAAAACTAAAATACCAAGTTCATTAATAATTGGATATATTGTATGTGTTGTTCTTATTATTGTAAGTTTTGGCTTGATTAATAATAAAGAAAAAAATCAACCAACTCCAATAGATTTTACAACGAATGGGGCTATAGGCATGGAAGCTGGAAAATATGCATATTTAGATGTTGAAGGACTAAGTGGAGAAGTGGCAATATATGGAAATGTTGATAATGAAAATGATGAGTCTAATGATAGATATTATATAGCAATAAGTAATGGGTATTGGTATATAATAGATTTAAATTTTGAAACAATAGATAAATTAAAAGATATTCAAGAATATACATATTCTACTGATGCTAATGCGACAAAACCGGAAACAGTTAAAATATATGGAGTTACAGAAGAAATATCTACAGAACTAAAAAAGAGGATAATTGATTACTATAATGAAGGACTAGAAGATGACGAAAAAATAGATGAAAGTGTTTTCGAAAATTATTTTGGAAGTGTAATGTTAAATGTTAGAAAAAGTCCAGTAGATACTACAACAGAAGATTTAATTATTGTTTTTGCAGGAATAGCATTAATTATAGTGGCAATATATCATGTATCAATATTTGTAGTAAAAAAGAGAGTAAGAAAATATTTAAAAGATAATCAATATGAAGAAGAAGTGATAAATGAATTAAATAATAATGTGGAAGCAAAATATTATAAAGATGATGTAATATTAACTAAAAACTTCTTTGTTAATAAGAAAAATGGAAATTTGGTTGTGTTTAAATATTCTGATGTAAAATGGATATATACTAGTAATTTGAAATATCGTGGAATAGTAACAACTTCAACAAGTATTATAGCACGTTTAAAAGATGGAAAAACAAGTTTACAATGTGTTTCAATTAATGGAAAAGAAACAGCGGAATTTGCAGAAGTATTTAAAAAAATATGTGAAAAAGTTTCTGGTGATTGCTTAAAAGGTTATACTATTGAAAATGAAAAAGAATATAAAGAATATGCAAAGGAAATTAAAAGAAGCGGAAATTAATCCGTTTCTTTTTTGCATATGTAACTTTTTTCTGATAGAATTGTATAAGAGATAGAAAAAGGAGGATTCAAGATGGAAGAAAAGACAGATAAAGAGTTGTACAAAGAATTTTTATTAGGAAATAATAAAAGCTTTGAAGAAATTGTAATAAGACACAAAGACTCTATTATTTATTTTATACAGAGATATACCAAAAGTGTAGATATTGCTGAAGATTTGGCCCAAGATGTTTTTGTTTATATTTTGATGCACAAAAAGAACTATAGATTTGAATATTCTTTAAAAACCTATCTTTATACAATAGCAAAATCAAAAGCTTTAAATTATATAAAAAGAGAAAAAAGAATAGTAGCATTAGATGAGAATCAATATGAAGATTTAGAAGAATTGGAAGAAAAAGTTTTTAAAAATGAAAGGGCTGAGAATTTGAAAAATGCAATTCAAAAGCTTAAATTAGAATATCAAAATGCTATCTATTTAGCAGACATAGAAGAACTAAGTTATAAAGAAATTGGGCATATATTAAATAAAACAAGTTCAAGTGTGAAAGTTTTAATTTATAGGGCGAGAAAGGCCTTAGAAAAAATAATTTTGGAGGAGGGATATAAGTATGAAAACTAATAAGCAATTTATTGATGAAATTTATCAAAAATATGATGAATGTCAAAAAGAGAAAAAACAAAGAAAACAACAAGAAATGAAAAAGTTTTTAAATATGGCAGCAGTAATGGTTGTTGCATTATCAACAATAGTAGTATTATCACAAAAGAAAACTCCAGAAGTAATACAAGAAAGGCAAAAAGAAGATCAAGTAGCACAAATAGATCTGAAGACAGTAGGAAATTTTGAAAACTTTTATAACATAATAAAAGAAAAGAATCAAGAAAATAATTATTTAGAAACAAGAAAAGAAACATTAGAAGAAATAGAGACTAAAAGCACAGATTTTGCTTCATCTACAAATGTACAAGTGCAAAATGTGGATGAAGGAGATGGGATAAAAGTAGATAATAAATATATTTATTATTTGAGTAAGCAAAGGCTTATAATATTAAATGCTGAAAGTGCAGAAAGTTCAGAAAAAATTGCAGAAATTAATTTTGAAGAAAAGAATTTTTATCCAGTAGAAATATATGTTGAAAAAGATAGATTAGCTGTACTTGGAAATGATACAAGTGGAGATGTAACGAAAACAGTTAGTACAGAAGATAAAGAGCTAAAATGTTATGCACATGGGCCATCAGATTCAAAATCTGGAATTATAATATATAATATTTCTGATAGAAAAAATCCAAAAGAAATCAGAAAAGTTATGTTTAAAGGAATATATACTTCTTCAAAATCTAGAATGATAGATGGAAAAATATATTTTGTAGCAACACAATATATTGGACCATTACAAAGAAAATTGGAAGAATTAAATGAAGATGATTATAAGCCTAAATATGTAGATACATTAAAAGGTGAGGAAGAACAGTGCATAGGGTTTGACAAAATCTATAATATAGAAGAAGGTTCTGATTCAGATTATTTAATGTTAGTTGGAATAGATTTAAATTCGGATAAAGAGGCAGATATTCAAACTTTTTTAGGCACAGGAGAAACTATATATGCATCTGAAAAAAATATGTATATAGCAACAAATGAATATGAATATGATGAAGATTATAATGAAACAGATAGAAAAGTGAAAATATTGAAATTTGAATTGAAAGATGGAAAATTTGTGTATAAAGAACAAGGAGAGGTTAAAGGTCAAGTAGAAAATCAATTTTCAATGGATGAAAAAGATGATAATTTTAGAATTGCTACAACAACATCAGAAGCCAATAATTTATATATATTAAATGACAAATTAGAAGAAATAGGAAAAATAGAAGGATTGGCACAAGGAGAGAGGATATATTCTGTAAGATATATGGGAGATAAGGCATATGTTGTAACATTCAAACAAACAGATCCATTTTGGGTGATAGATTTATCTGATGTAAAAAATCCAAAAGTTTTAGGAGAAGTAAAGTTGCCAGGATATAGTACTTATTTACATCCATATGATGAAACACATGTAATAGGGTTTGGATATGGAAATGAGAAACAAAGTGAATTGAAGTTGGTAATGTTTGATGTAAGTGATTTTGCAAATCCTAAAGTGTTGTTTGAAATTGCAGTAGGAGATAAATATACATTTTCAGAATTATTGTATAATCATAAGGTGGCTATATTTTCAAAAGAGAAAAATATAATTGCTTTTCCAATAACATCTTCTGCTGGTAAAAAAGTGAATTCAAGAGCAGTGATATATGGAACTGACTTAGACAATGGATTTGTTTTAAAAGGAGAAATAGGAGAGTTAATTGATAATTATGAAAAACAAGTTAGAAGAATAGTGTATGTAAATAATAATTATTATGCACTTTCTTATGTGGATGTTAAGGTTGCTAATATGGATAATTTAGAAGTTGTAAAAGATATTGATATATAAAATAAAACCTCGAGAATATGTTTCTCGAGGTTTTGTAATATATAATCTTATCTCTTTGAGAATTGTGGTGCTTTTCTTGCTTTTTTAAGACCGTATTTTTTTCTTTCTTTCATACGTGGATCTCTTGTTAAGAATCCGTTTGTTTTTAAAGCTGGTCTGTATTCTGAATTAGCTTCGTTTAAAGCTCTAGCAATACCATGTCTGATAGCTCCAGCTTGACCAGAAACTCCACCACCATAAACTGAACAAATTACATCATATTTAGATAATGTATTTGTAACTGTTAATGGTTGTCTAACAATAACTTTTAAAGTTTCTAAATCGAAGAATTCTTCAATATCTTTTCCGTTAATTGTTATTTTTCCTGTTCCTTCAACTAATCTTACTCTAGCGATAGAACTTTTTCTTCTTCCTGTACCCATGTATACGATTTTATTTGACTTAGCCATTTAATAGTTCCTCCTTAATTAAAAATTCCAAATTTCTGGTTTTTGTGCTTGAAGATTGTGTTCGCTTCCTGCGAATACTCTTAATTTTGTTGCCATTTTTCTTCCTAAAGAATTGTGTGGTAACATTCCTTTAACTGCTAATGTCATAGCTTTTTCTGGATTTTTTTCAAGCATAACTGCTGCTGGAGTTTCTTTCATTCCTCCAATGTAACCTGAATGATGTCTGTAAATTTTAGAATTCATTTTATTTCCTGTTAATACAACATCTTTACAATTAATGATTATAACATTGTCACCTGTATCAATGTTTGGTGTGAAAGTTGGTTTGTGTTTTCCTCTTAATAATCTAGCAGCTTCTGTAGCAACTCTACCTAATGGTTTGTTAGCTGCATCAATTACATACCATTTTCTTTCAACTGTTTCTTTTTTTGCACTATATGTAACGTTATTCATGGTAATATTTACCCTCCTATTTTAAATTAAATTTAATATATATGAAATTTAAATCTAAAACTACCGGGGAGAAGTTTCATATTTAAATCATATTCTAACATAATACCTATCAATTTTAATACAAAAAGAGGGATTTGTCAATAAATTTTGGAAAAGTTCTTGATAATTTTAACATTTATAGATATAATTACATTAAATTTTGTGATATACATATATATTAAAAACATTCTAGAATTTTGGGTAAGCTAAATTTTCCATATAAAATCTAATGCAATAAAATGAGCCTCTTTCACTCAGACCCTTGAAAAAATTATTTAATACTGTTAGTTACAAAAAGTTTTAATTGTCAATATTAAATAATTTTTCCAAGTACCGTGAACATCCCTCATTTTATTGAATAAGCTTTTCTAATGTTAAATTTAGATACACAAAATCCTTTCATTTATTTTAATATATATGTATATCACAAATTAGATGTAATGAATCAAAAGAAAAAACATAGAATTATTTAGGAGGAATTTATGGCAGAAGAGAAAAGAACTATAAAAAAAGAAACATTCATGCAAGGTGTAGTAACTATAATGTTCTCACAAATATTAATAAAAGTATTAGGATTAATATATACATTATATTTAACAAATAGACAAGGATTTGGAGATGCTGGAAATGCAATATATGCAAGTGGATATCAAATTTATGCTTTATTGCTAACAGTATCATCAATAGGTGTACCAAATGCGATTTCAAAATTAGTATCAGAAAGATTAGCAGTTGGAGATAATAAAGGTGCAAATAGAATATTTAAAGTAGCTTTGGCAACATTTGGATGTATAGGTGCAGTAGGAACAATGTTATTGTTTTTTGGAGCACATACAATTGCTTATAGTTGGACTCAAATACCAGAGTCAGAGTTAACATTAGTTGCATTATCACCAGCAATTTTCTTTGTATCAATTTCATCTGTATTTAGAGGATATTTTAATGGAAGAAGAACTCTAAAAGTTACAGCTAGAGCGCAAACATTGGAACAAATTTTTAAAACAATATTAACAATAGCTATTGTAGAAGTAGTTGCATATGTTACATCAACTTCAACAGAAATGATGGCAGCAGGTGCAAATGTAGCAACAACATTAGCAACATTTTCAAGTTTTGCATATTTATTTATGTATTATAGACTTAGAAGAAAAGAAATCGGAAATGAGATTGAACACTCAACAAATTACAAATATCAAAGTGTAAAAACAATAGTAAAAAATATATTAATGGTGTCTATTCCATTAACATTAAGTTCAATAATGACATCATTTAATAAAAATATAGATTCATTTACAGTAAAAAGAATATTAAGTACATATATGGCATCAGATGTTGCAACCAAATTATATGGACAATTAAGTGGAAAAGTAGACACATTAACTAATTTGCCACTTGCAATAAATATTGCATTTGCAACAGCACTTGTACCAGCAATATCAGCAGCTAACGCTAAAAATGATAAAGAAACAGCAACAAAAAGAACATCATTTTCATTATTGACATCAATGTTAATAGGTCTTCCATGTGTAGTTGGAATGATAGTTTTTGCACAACCAATTTTGAATTTGTTATATCCAAATGCAAACCAAGGTGCATTATTATTACAATTAATTTCTGTTTCTGTAATCTTCTCTATATTGGATCAAACAATAAATGGGGCATTACAAGGATTTGGTAAAGTAATGGTTCCTGCAATTGCATTAGGAATAGGATGTGTAGTTAAATTAATATTAAATTTAGTTTTATTACCAATTCCATCAATAAACGTATATGGAGCTGCAATCGGTTCAATTGCATGTCATGCAGTAGCATTTACAATAGTATTTAATGTGTTAAAGAAATATGTAAAATTGGATTTACCATTTAAAAAGTTTGTGATAAAACCAGCACTTGCAACAGCTATTATGGGAGTATGCTCATATACAGCATATATTATAATAAACGGAATAATGCCAGGAAATAAGGCAACAATAATATCAATAGTATTAGCAGTAATAATTTATTTAGCAGCAGTTTTAGCATTAAAAATATATAATAAAGAAGATATATATATGTTACCTAAGGGTGAGAAGATTTACAGAATGTTAGAAAAATTAAAAATATATTAAAATTTTCTAAAAAAGAGGGGGATTTTAATTTATTTTGGAGAATAAGATAAAATAGAAGTACAGATATTGCAACAACAGCAGTTGAAGTACATATATACAAAATTTTATAGGAGGTAATGTATAATGAACAAAGCTGAATTAGTAGCAGCTATCGCTGCAAAAACAGGAGAATCAAAAAAATCAACAGAAGCAGCAGTTAATGCATTCACAGAAGTTGTAGCTGAATCA
>ULYR01010546.1_pt1 | contig 12688 bp, 8 predicted proteins | sample 1962341 | NCBI WGS metagenome assembly ULYR01 (sample SAMEA4835868, study PRJEB28245) | human gut metagenome | biome: gut microbiome; material: fecal sample | place: Denmark | collected 2008 | reverse complement strand
AGGGTTCAGAGGGTTCAGAGGGTTCAGAGGGTTCAGAGGGTGGTGGTGGTGGCGCCCTGCGGGCGCATATTTTAAAAAAGCCGGCCCGCGCCCTCCGTCATTTCGACCGAAGCGAAGCGGAGTGGAGAAATCTACTCCCTCTGATGGTATGGGCAGCATTGGGGCGGGAGATCTCTCGACTCAGAGTATCATCAAAGCGTTTTCCATCTGCCCCATACCGGCACGCACCCCCGCTCGAGATGACGATGGCGGCGGGCACTCCTATCGTCATGTTAAAAAAGGGGGCGCGGCTGGCGCCGGAGTCTTTGGCCGTCAGGATGCAGTAAAAAAGAAGCCCCTCATTTCGAGGAGCTTCTTTTTCATCTCAGCAGAGATTAGAATACATAGTTCAGGGATACGGATGCTACGTCATCGTAGTCGGTATCGGTGCCTTTGGTCTTTACGTCGAAGTTGTATTCGCCGTGGAGTCTTACATTCTTAGCGAGGGTTACATCGCCTTCTGCACGCCAGAATTTAACTTCCTTGACGGCAGAGTTTTCGAGCGCATCCAGCGGGGAAGAATCGTAGGTGTAAGCGCCGAGGAATGCGTTTCTTTCAGCGTCTACATAGGAAGCAGCTACACGGAAGGAGCCGACTTTAGCATTGTCCTGTTTGCCGTAGCCAAGGCCTGCAGCCCAGAGGTCCGGGTCTCCTTTGGCATCGGTGTTCTTGTAGTAGTCGCCGAATACATCGAAGCCGCCGCCAAGGCCTGCAGTGAGGCCTGCGCCCCAGATGTTGACTTTGTTGTCGCTGGTGCCTTTCACATAGTCTACATCATAAGCAAAACGTCCTGCTTCACCGGAGAACTGGGCATATGCATATTCAGAGTCATCAGTAATGCCATCTGCATAGTCTCCATTCCAGTCTTCGAAGCGGCCATAGCCTACTGCCAGGTTGGCTGCATCGTTTGCATGGTAAGCCAGTTCAGCGCCTTTGATTTCAGAATCGAAGAATACGCCGGTCTGACCGAAGAACTGGTCATATTTGCCAAGGGTAGCTTCTACCTTGTCGCCGAATGCATGACGAACATAGAGTCTCTGCATATAGGTGCCTTTAGAGTCACTGTTTTTGAAGTCCATGTCTGTACGAAGCAGGCCATTCACATAGGTGGAATCATTGACCTGGCCCTTTACGTTGATACGGATACGGCCAACGTATTTGTCATCAGCTTTGCCGGTATACTCTTTTACATTGCCATCGTCATCTTTAACGGTTTTGTAGGTCTGGTAGAATTTCATGTAGCCGTTGCCGGAGAAGTAAATGTTGCCTACTTTCTTTTCCAGGTTAGCTACGCGAACGCCCAGGTTTGCCAGTTCGTCAGCGTATTCGCCAGCCAGTTTGTCAAGGGTTGCACGCTGTTCAGCGTTCAGCTGGTCTTCTTTTGCCATGAGGCGGGCAATGATCTGAGCCAGTTCATAACGGGTAATGTTTCTTTCACCTTTGAAGGTGCCGTCCGGATAGCCTTCTACAACGCCCTGGTCGGAGAGGTCGGATACTGCCTGGTAAGCCCAGTCATCGGTGGAAACATCGGAGAATGGATTGGCTGCGTAAGCGGATACGCCAGCGGTGAGTGCAGCTGCAGCTGCCAGTGCGAGAATTTTTTTCATAGTTCTTCGCTCCTTTAGAAAAATATATGGATAACCTGCCCTTTCTGAAGGAGTGAAAATACTTTTGCAAGAGTGTCCATGTTTCCTCTGCTTACCCTCTCTCCTTCCATATCCCCCGGGCCGGAAATATGCTTTTTTCAGCATACTATAAATATATAATTATACGCAATAGGGAATATTTATTTTTATGTAATTCTAATTATAGTTTCTATGAAAACTTTCAGAAAGTCGAAAAAGGAGCCCTTCACGGACTCCTCTTCGAATCTAAATCTTAACCTTTATGAACTTGTAAGTATCATAAACCAGATGACAGGAAAATGCAAGGGCCATGCATCAATTTGTATACATCAGATGGAGGCGCCCAAGTCAAAGGCTTCCCTGTGGAGGGCCATGTGCTGAAATCAGAATTCTTTCATGACCTGCTTTCCTTTGGATTTTCTATCCTTATTTTACAGGAGTTGGGGAAATAGGCCTCACGCTGTGCATGATTCGCAAAAGGAACGGTGAAGACATGATTTGCATTTTTTCACAGCCCCTTCCAGTTTCAGACTATTTTTCCTTTTCTATGAGAGCCACCGTTTCCACGTGCATGGTCTGGGGGAACATGTCTACCGGCTGGACTTTTTTGAGGGTATAGCCAAGGCCGGCGAGAACTTTTGCATCTCTGGCGAAGGTGGCGGGGTTGCAGGAAACGTAGACTATGCGCTTCGGTTCCATGGCGGCAGCGGCCTTCAGCACATCTTCGCTGCAGCCGGCACGGACGGGGTCCATGACAATGACGTCGGGGCGCAGGCCTTCTTTATAGAGTTTCGGCATGAGCTTTCCTGCATCGGCGGCATGGAATTCCACGTTTTCCACATGGTTGAAATCGGCATTTCTTCCGGCGTCTTCAATGGCCGCTTCCACGATTTCAATGCCGATCACTTTTTTCGCTTTCTTTGCCAGACAGAGGGAAATGGTGCCGGTACCGCAGTAGGCGTCTATGACCGTTTCACTGCCGGTCAGATCAGCGTATTCCAGGGCTTTGGCGTACAGTTTCTCCGCCTGGTCTTTATGAACCTGGAAGAAGGAAAAAGGCGACACCTCAAAGGAAAGGCCTGCCAGGGTGGCCGTGAGGGTTTTCCGGCCCCAGAGGTGGTGAAGGGTCTGTCCCAGAATCACATTGCCCGGGCTTTTCTGTACGTTGTGGTAGATGGAAACCACTTCCGGCAGGAGCTGTCGCATTTCTTTCACCCAGAGTTCCGCAAAGGGAAGGGTCGGCGTGGCGGTGACGATGACCACCATCACTTCTCCCTTGTCCCCGGTTCTTGCCATGATATGGCGCACAGAGCCTTTGCGGGATTTCTCATTGTACCCCTGGACATGGTGCCTTGCCATGAAACCCTGGGCAAAGCGGAGAACCCTGTTGTTTTCTTCTTCCTGGATGAGACAGCCGTCAATGGGCACCACCTGATGGCTGCCCTGGCGATAGTAGCCAATCACCGGACCGCCGGTGACCTGGGATACGGGCACGGCCATTTTGTTCCGGTAGTTCCAGGGATGGTCCGCAGGAAGAATGGGAAGCACCAGGTCTTCCGAAAATCCGCCCAGACGGCTCACCACGTCTTTCACCCGCTTTTCTTTCAGCGCCAGCTGGCCTTCATAGGTGAGATGGGAAATCTGGCAGCCGCCGCAGGCATGGTAGGCAGGGCATTCCGGCTTTGTGCGGAAGGGAGAGGGGCTGTCTACGGAAATCAGCCTTCCCTGGGCATAGGATTTCTTGGCCGACACGATACGGGCAGTCACCGTCTCTCCCGGCAGGGCGCCGGGCACAAAGACGGTGAAATCTTCGACGGAACCGATGCCTTCCCCATGAATACCCAGGTCGCGTATGGAAAGGGTGTAGGTTTCGTTCATTTTTACAGGAATATTTCTTTTAGTCATAGGAGACTCCTTATTTATGGGGCGCGGCTCCGCGGCCCGGGGTGCAGAAGGGAAGGTTCTTAGGATTGACCGGCCCTATGGGCCGGAGGGTTGTGGTATCGCCCTTACGGGCGATGAACATAAAGTCAGCGTTACGGGATTTACTTTCAGTGCCATATGGCATGATAAGCATTCTGGTGATTAGCCGCTGCGCGGCTCCCCCTTATCCGGCTGCGCCGGACTTTCCCCCATCCGGGGGACAGAATAAAACCCCGCGAGACAATCTTCTCATAAATCCTCCGCTCGAGATGACGATTCTGGCGGGCAGCATTGGACACGCCTTCGATGTGAGGGTTCAGAGGGTTCAAAGGGTGGTGGTATCGTCCTCTCGGGCGATGAGTTTTATAGGCCTCCCGGGGAGGCCAACCCCTTCCACCACTGGCGTGGTCCCCCTCCCCCTGCAAGCAGGGGGAGGCAAGTTTACAGGGGAACGGTCCCTTTCACGCCTGCGGGCGCGTATCTATGAAGGCTCTTCTATCGAATGCCGAAGACTTTTTCCGTATTTTCCAAAGCGTGAAGGCGGAGGTCTTCTGCTGTGACGTGCATGTAGGAGGCCAGGGTTTCTACTACGTAGGTAATGTTCTGAGGAACGTTGGTCCTTTTGAGGTGGAAGCCCCGGGGTGTGAGGTAGGGGGCGTCGGTTTCTACCATGACCCGGCTGAGGGGGAGGATGGAGGCAGCGTCTCGGAGGGCGTCTCCTCTTCTTTCGTCGCAGATCCAGCCGGTAATGCCGATGTAGAAGCCCAGGTCCAGCAGTTTCCGGAGGGTTTCTTTATTTCCGGTGAAGCAGTGGACCACGGATAGGGGGCAGATGGACTCGTGGCCTTTGAAACAGTGCAGGAAGTCTTCTTCCGCATCTCTCAGATGGAGGAACATGGGTTTGTGCAGCTCTTCGGCCAGGGCGATGAGTTCTTTGAAGTAGTGAAGCTGGTTTTCTTTTTTGGCATACATGTGGTCATAGTCCAGTCCCGTTTCTCCCACCATCCTGATGGCAGGATTGGTGAGGATGATTTCACGGATGCGCTGAAGGTCTTCTTCACGGGCCGTATCGGTGCTGTGGGGATGGATGCCGGCGGTGCCCAGAAGGCCGTGTTTTTTTGTGAAATCGTTCACCAGTTCGTTGTCTTTTCGGTCGGAGCCGGTTAATATGCATCTGACGCCGGCTGCTTCGGCGTCTTCGATGATTTTTTCCGGGTCGGGGAAGGAGGGGGTGAAGAGGTTGAGGCCTATGTCGTAGTATCGTATGTTCATGATTCCTTCTGTTCTTTTTCATAAAGGAAGATGTAGAATACATCTCCATAGTTGACATTCTGGCTCCGGTGGCCCCGGATTTCTACGGGGCGGAGGTTTCCACTTTTGGTAAGGACATTGGCCGTAATGAAATAGAAATGGTGCCGGTTGGAAGGCTCCTTCTGCTGCCGGTCAATGGCTGCCCTGACCGCCGCCTTTTCCGAATCAGGGAAAATCCGGTCCAGGGACATTTTCGTATATTTCATGAAATCATCAAGGCTGTCACATTCCATGAGTTCCACCAGGGTGCTGCTGGCAAAGAGGATACTCCTGTCGTCCGCCCTGTATACCGCCATGGCACCGGGCATTTCATTTCCGATATCCGTGAGGTTGAAGCCCAGCTGGGTACGGGTATCTTTCAGCTTGAGCTCCGGATCAAATTCCTTCCACCGGGATTTGCCGTTCAGTTTGGCGCCGTAGAGGGCATAATCCGCCTTGATGCAGAGGCTGCGATAGTCTTTGTCATGCTCCGGATAGCGGGCCAGGCCCAGGGAGGCAGAAAACCGGATTTCCTTTCCCTTATAGGTAATGAGGTGGGGATTTTCTGTGAAACGGTCAATGGCCTCTGCCACTTTGCGGCTCCAGCCATAGCCACAGAAAATGATGAATTCGTCGCCGCCATTTCTGGTAATAACAGCGCTCCGGCCGAAAGTTTCCTTCATATCCCTGGTAAACTGGCAGAGGGCCTCGTCCCCTACCTCGTGACCGTAGACATCGTTTATGATTTTGAAATTGTCGATATCCACTGCCATGACCAGGGCCGGTTCATTCTGATGGGCCTCCAGATAGCGCCTCACCGTCCAGTCGCCGCCGGTTCTGTTATATACGCCGGTCAAAGGATCGGTGGTACCCATGCGGCGGAGGCGGGCATTGCGGCGGGCCAGCGCAGCAAGGGTCAGGGCGGTCAATAAGCCTGCCCAGGTGATGAGGACCATAATCCAGGGATTTACCCAGGAACCTTCAGGGCGGAGATACAGGGTCCAGTGATCTCCATAGATTTCCCGGGACATAAACAGAGCGTCTTTTCTGTAATTCTCGTCTCCATAGACTTCGGAAACCGTACCGTCTCCTTCTGTATGAATGAGGCCGCAGAGAATGTTCTGGTCCTCCAGATTGGATACATTGGCATCCTTCAGGAAGAGGCGGGTATCAATAATGGCCAGAATATATCCCCAGAAATGGCGGTCTCCCTTGTCATCAGGCAGAAACACGGGACGCAGCACCACGATATCCCGGAGACCATCCCCCACTTCCACCGATGGTGTAATGCTCACATTGCCGGACCGGCGGACTTCACGAGCCAGGTTCTGCAGAGAGCTGTCCAGGGGATTTTTGAAATCGCGGATATCTGCGTCCTGGTTATACCCGGTAAAGGTGCCGTCATCCTGAATAATCTGGATGCTGCGAAGGGCGTTGTCCATTTTCACAAAGTCTGCCAGCTTCGCCTGATCAGGGACATGGGGGCCGCCGAGCTCCTTCACCCTTCCCTCCATGACGCTGGTAATGGTGACATACCGTTCCAGAGACTGCTGAACCCAGGTGAGCCGGGCATTCCCTATTTCGCGGTAATTGGTTTCCATATCGGTCCTGATGGAGTTATAAAAAACGGCGTCCAATAAGAGTACGGCCACAAAGATAATAGAAAAAACGGGCATGGAAATGTAACGGCTCTTGTCCGTCATCTTTTTCATACCCATCATCTCCTGAATTTATCTAACATGCGAGTTTCATTGCGTCCTATGAAAGTGGTCGTGGTTATAAAAATTATTATATATCATTTGGAAAATGAATGAAAGGGTTCAGAGGGGAAGGTCCTTAGGATGGACCGGCCTCGCGGCCGGAGAGTTCTTAAGTTTGACGGGGCCTTTGGCCCCGAGGGTTGTGGGGCGGCTTCGCCGCAGGTTTTATAAACCGCCTTCGGCTGACCCCTTCCGGCTCGCTACGCCCTTGCCACCCCTTAAACAGGGGTGGGCAAGGGCGCTGAGAGATTGGCTCTTTGTGTCTCCGGGGAGGCACTGATTCATTCATAAGGTCTGCTTATATAAGAATTTGTATGCGCTGCTTTATCATGGGACTTCTGAAATAGCTCGCTGTTCCCTTTCCCATTCCTTGCATTGCATAAGGATTCAAGAATAGAAGCAGACAATGTTTTAATCAATGCTTCCTCAACCACATATTCCTATTTAATTTGATTTGAATCAGACAGAGCCAAACATACCGTTTTCCTTGCTTTATCCCCTGAAAAATCATATGGCAGCTAGGTTGAATTCCGTTCAAGTTGGTTGCAAGTTGGTTGCAACCAACTTGCAAGTTTTAAGCTAAATCAGCCATGAATCCCCGGTAAATGGGCTCTCCTTCAGTTGCATGCCGGTTGCAAGTTCAAAGCAAAACCCACTCAAAGAGTGTCACTTATTCATAAACCACCTGGCAGCACTAGTTTTTCCTATGCAGATAATCTTCCCATCTGCTCTCAGTTCCCTCATCAGCACCTGAATCTGACCACGGCTAAGGCCAGGCAGAACCTGCTGTAATTCTTTAAAAGGGGTACCGATTGCGTTATTCTTACGAATATGTTTCATAAGCAATTCTTTATTTGTGTCACGATCCAATCCAACACGTCTTGTATATACGCCCGATTTTCCGGTTGCAGCATATAGGCTTCTGGCGAGAACGTACTTCTTGCGCCCAATGTGTTCGACAATACCCATATCTGTCAACCGTGGCAGCCGTTCCTGCATTTTCCTATCCAAAGGCTGACTGTGATACAGTGCATTAATCGCAAGAAAATCTTCCGTTGACAGCATTTCAGGGTCTTTTTCGCTGATTCGTCTGATAACTGACAGCATTTCTTTATCCAGGATCAGGCCATTCAGCGTAACACTGACAAAGAAATCATCAGTTCCTGTGAAATCCGGAAGCGGTTTTGCCTCCTGCACGCTTAACTCAAACATCAGGTTCATGCCCTGTCCTGATCGTTCTACCATCCCACATAAGGAAAGAATCTCAGCGATGCGGCGATTGCGGGGAAGCTGTCGATCCAATATATTATCAAGTGTAATACCAAACGGCAGTCCTCCAGGGCTTTCTACAATCAGTCTATCCCGATACTGACGAATAAAAATACTTCCTCCAAACTGATAACTTCTGTGGCTGACTGCATTCAGAATGGCTTCTCTTACGACTCGTTCATTGAATGTTGCAATATCAAATACAAAAAATCCTTCCTGGTAATGTTGTTTGTCATTGCGTAGATTGATGAGTTCCCAGATTTGATCATAGCATGCAAAAAATCCGGTCTTAAACTCTTCTCTCTGATTAGCAGGCCCCGAAGACTCGGAAGAGCGGTACTCAAAAATAATTTCTGCCTGCGGTAAATACCTGATAATGGATGAATTCTTTCCAAACAGAATGAGCGCTGCATAGGTTATCCCTTCATCAGTTATTGCACCGCAATCGTGGAGCAGCTGTTCTTTTGAAAGTGCAGCAAGCTGTTTCTTCCCTTTTTTCTCGATCCATTTTGTGCGAAAATTTTCAATGGCCGTTTCATCCAGGTCTTCTACTGTTGCCCCGGCACATATCATTCCGGAAAAATCAACACCAACTTCGTCATAGATTTTACGACGCATATCTTCCGGCATAGGCTTTAGTACATCACCCTCATAAATCCAAGCTACCCCATCGTATTGTACCGGCAAGCCAATCGGACGACTCTTTACATCAAAAACCAGAATTCGTTTTCCCTCATGGCTAAAAAGGCGAAAATCTATACTGATTTTCAGTTTTTCTATGAGTCCCATGCGCGTACGTTCCGGCTGTTCAAACGCATTACTTCCTACCACACGGCGAGGTCTTTTATCTGAAATGCCAAAAACAAGTTTACCGCCGCCATTGTTTGCCAAGGCACAACAGCATTTGGCCGCCTCGCCAAAGTCAAACCGATTTTTTGCTTCCTTAAACTGGGTGTGTTCGCCTTCCTGCGCTTCTAAAAGCTCTCGAATGCTGTCTACATAGGTCATATGCTTCTCCTTATACTGAATCCTTGTAAAAAACATCTTGGAATACCACTTAAATACGCTTTATGCCGTCAGCAGGAAGGACAGGCTGTCCGAGCCAGAATGACTGTGACCGGCGGGGAGGGGCAGCGGTCAGCTGATAGCCGGCAGCCGATAGCTGTTCCACCAGTCCACTATTTCACCAGCATGGTATCCAGTACGTCCCTGATATGGGTGACGGGGATGACTTCGATGCCAAGTGTTTTAGCGTCGATGTCCGCTTTGTTTTCCGCCGGAATGAGGATGCCTTTCATACCGGCCTGGCGGGCGCCGAAGGCTTTTTCCATGACGCCGCCTACCGGCTTCACGTCGCCGGAGAGGGAGATTTCTCCGGTAACGGCCAGGTCCTGGCGGAGGGGCCTGTTTTCTACGGCGGAGACGATGGCGCAGGTAATGGCGGCGCCGGCGGAGGGGCCGTCTATGTTTCCTCCGCCTACGATGTTTACGTGAAGGTCATAGTCGGAAAGGTCTTTGCCGGTGACAAGGCGCACCACGGCGGCCGCGGTGGATACGGAGTCTTTGGCCATGGATCCGGCAGTGTCATTGAAGCGGATGGTGCCTTTGCCCTGGGCTCTGGCAGGGAAGGCGGCGGTTTCGATTTCAATGGTGCTTCCCCAGTAGCCTGCTACGCCCAGTCCGTAAATGTGGCCGACTCTGGGATTTCCTTTCTTCACTCTTCCCAGCCAGGGGGAGAGGCGGCTGGCCTGGGCGGTGCGTTTCATGAGGTCCAGGGTAATGGTCACATCTTTGGCTTCGCCGCTTTCATAGACGGAAAGGCCATAGGCATCGGCCAGGAGGCTCACTGCTTTTCTGCCTTCCATGGTGTAGCTGCTGATGAGGTCTGCCACTCCTTTTTCCAGATGGACCTGCAGTTTGTCTGCTGCGTGGTTCACGATTTCCACCACGTCCTTGGGCTGGAGGGGGTCAAAGAACACTTCGGCGCAGCGGGAGCGGATGGCGGGATTGATTTCTTCGGGCTGCCTGGTGGTGGCACCGATAAGGATGAAATCGGCGGGCGCACCGTCTTTGAACAGTTTCCTGATGTAGTCCGGCACGGCCGGATTGTCTTCGTCGTAGTAGGCCGATTCGAAATAAACTCTCTTATCTTCCAGTACCTTCAGCAGCTTGTTCAGCATCATGGGGTCCAGTTCACCGATTTCATCAATGAAGAGGACGCCGCCATGGGCTTCGGTGACCAGGCCCGGTTTCGGTTCCGGTATGCCGTCGTCTGCCAGCTGGCGGCTGGCGCCCTGATAAATGGGGTCGTGGACGGAGCCGATGAGGGGATTGGTAATATCCCTTTCGTCCCAGCGGAGGGTGGTGCCGTCGCATTCCACAAAGGGCGCATTTTCCCCGAAGGCGGTGTAGGAAAGTTTCTTTGCTTCGTCCAGCACCAGCCGGGCAGCGGTGGTCTTTCCCACCCCCGGCGGTCCGTAGAGGATGAGGTGCTGGGGATAGGGGGAGGCGATGCGGGAGAAAAGGGCTTTCACCGCCCGGTCCTGGCCCACGATTTCCGAAAGGCTCCGAGGCCGCACCACATTCATAATGGTAGAGGTGAGCTTCACTTTGTCCAGGGCTTCCAGCTTTTCCATTTTACGGCGGCTCTGGGGTGTTTCGGTATCTCCCGTTTCTTCATTAATGATTTCCTGGCGGATTTCATCCACATATTCCTGATGCCTTTCTTCCAGGCGGTCGGCTATCTTTTCTTCCAGCTGCCGTTCCACGGCTTGCCGGGCCAGCATTTCCGCCAGCTTATCTTCCAGTTTGTCCAGAATGGATGGTATTTCTTCCTCCGTAGGCACTCTGGTATAGTCCCGGCTTTCCAGAATGAGCCGTTCCATGCCGATGAGGCGGATACGGGGGTTTTCATCATGTATATATTTCAGCGCATTATACCGGCTGGCCTGCACGATGATCTGCTCGGAGCCCATAATGCTGGCATAAATGCTGTAAATAGCATTGATTTGTCTTTTCAGCTCTTCATCGGAAAAGCTGCTGCCGTCCACGTGGTTCATGAGACGGCCGATTAAATCTTTTACATCTTCCAAAGAAATCCCCTCCTTTATTGTTATATTGACACGCCGCAGGCTGCTCCATGCAGATACGATGCTAAACTGTATTCCCGAAGGTTGACGCGCCCTTTCGGGCGCGAGGGTTGAGGCAGCCATCGGGCCTGACGGCCCTGGGCCGCCAGGGTTCTGTCCGGGACCGGCTACGCCTCCCGGACAGGTTGAGGGCTCCGCCCAGGGTAGTTATGTAGAATCGCTGCCGCTGGGGAGGTGGGCGCCTGTCGGCGCCATTTTATTGCCGCCTGTGGCGGCATATAAAACTCCCCACTGAACCAGACAGGAAGCGAAGCCGATTCCGGCCCGAACCTATCGTTCGGCGCGAAGCGCACGAACGATAGAACCCAGGTGCCGAAAGGCACATGAACCCTCTTGCTTTCGGGATTACAACCTTCTGAAGTCTGACCGTCTGCCATCTATCTTCTACCTTCTATCGTCTGCCTGCTCCGCCCACTGATATTTATTTAGTGGACCGGTGAGCCAGCCAGAGTCATCAGCCATGCTTAACGACAGCAGGCAGCCGGCAGCCGCTGCTTCACTCTTTCTTGAATGTCCAGTAACGTGGTACGAAAATATCTTCAAAGAGGTTAATGGCGAAGTTGTCGGTGAGGCCGGAAATGTAGTCCACCGCAGCCAGGGGAATATGTCCTCCCGCCAGACGGATCTGCTTTTCAGGAAGCCTGGTTTCATGGAAACTTCCATCGGCCCGCTTTTCCGTATAGTAGTTATAAAGCATTTTCACCACGTTGCTCCCCCGTTTCCGGTCAGGAATCAGGGCCTTTGACATGTATACCTCGTCAAACATGAACTGCCGGAAGGTCTGCAGCACTTCGTCCCCTTCCTTTGACATATGAATACCGTCTTCTTCGTTCTGCATGGAATTTTTCACCACGCTGGTGACGAGGGCGGTAATCATGGAGGAATGGGTGGTGCCGATTTTATGCTTCACCATGTCCGGCAGATCCTCTGGCCCGATGAGGCCCATGGTTTCTGCATCTTCATAATCATGGCAGAGGTAGGCGATGCGGTCGGCGTATTTAATGAGGGCCCCCTCCAGGGTATGGGCAGTCAGTTTCCCGCAGTGATTCAGCATACCGTCCCGCACTTCCCCGGTCAGGTTCAGCCCCTGCCCTTCCTTTTCCAGCTTCTCCACAATGCGGACACTCTGCTCATTGTGCTCGAAATGGCCGCATATTTCCTGCAGCGCCTGTTCCCCCACATGGCCAAAGGGCGTATGGCCCAGGTCATGGCCCAGGGCAATGGCTTCCACCAGATCCTCGTTCAGCCGAAGGGCCCTGGCCATGGTGCGGCCGATCTGGGCCACCTCCAGGGTATGGGTCATGCGGGTGCGGTAATGGTCTCCCCGGGGAGCGATGTAAACCTGGGTTTTATGTTTCAGCCGGCGGAAAGAATTACTGTGAAGGATCCGGTCCCGGTCCCTTTGGAAATCGGTGCGCAGCGGGTCCTTCTTCTCCTCCCTGTCCCGCCGGGCATTGGCGGAAAGAGCCGCCCGGTGGCAGAGGATTTTCTTCTCCAGTTCTTCACTTCGTTCGCGAATCAGCATGATGTCCCTCCTTTTTGAAATGGGATTGATTTCCTTTATTTTTATTATATCATCTATGGGGCCGCTCGGGCGGAGGGTTCAGAGGGTTCAGAAGGTTCAGAGGGTTTA
>ULYR01007021.1_pt1 | contig 12850 bp, 8 predicted proteins | sample 1962341 | NCBI WGS metagenome assembly ULYR01 (sample SAMEA4835868, study PRJEB28245) | human gut metagenome | biome: gut microbiome; material: fecal sample | place: Denmark | collected 2008 | reverse complement strand
AAATAGCTGATATGAAGGGGTGGGAAACTTCAGTAAATATATATACAGGTTCTCAATTAAATAAACGAGATATGCAATCTTCTGGTTCATATCCAGTACAAAACGGAGGTATTAATATATCTGGATATACTGAATTGTATAATGAAGAAGCTAATACCATAACAATATCCCAAGGAGGAGCTTCTGCAGGTCATGTGAAATGGATGGCTTGTAACTTCTATGCAGGTGCACATTGTTATGTTGTTAAACCCATTAATAATACAAGTTTAAATAATCGATATTTATATTATTTCTTAAAAAGAAAAGAAATTATGTTGATGAACGCTCAGTATGGAGCGGGTATTCCTGCATTAAATCGTAATATTGTAACGACACTATCTATACCTTTACCTCCTCTCGATGTCCAAAACGAAATAGTCCGCATTCTTGATATATTCACATCACATACAGCTGAATTGCAAGCTGAATTGCAAGCGAGGAAAGAACAATATGAGTATTATCGAAATAGGTTACTCACATTCGATAAGAATGATGAAAGTGTAAAATGGATGAAAATGGATGAAATTTTCGAAATGAGAAATGGATATACTCCGTCTAAATCTAAACAAGAATATTGGAGTTATGGAGATATCCCTTGGTTTCGTTTGGAAGATATTAGACAAAATGGAAGAATTTTATATGATTCTATACAGCACATTACAAATAAAGCGGTTAAAGGTGGAAAATTATTTAATTCAAATTCTTTCATAATAACAACTACGGCTACAATAGGAGAGCATGCTCTCATTATGAATGATTCACTTGCAAATCAACAATTTACGAATTTGGATATTCGTAAATCGTTAAAAAATGTAATAGATATAAAATATTTGTATTATTATTTATTTATTGTAGGAGAATGGTGCAATAGAAATACTAATTTTTCGGGTTTTGCTTCTGTTGATATGAAAAAATTTAAAAAACTTCAGATACCTATTCCCTCTCTTACCGAGCAGCAACGCATTGTTTCTATTCTTGACAAATTCGAAACATTGGTGATTGACTTAACAGAAGGTCTTCCAGCCGAGATAGATACAGTGCAAGAGCAATATGAATATTACAGAAACAAGTTGTTATCTTTTCCGAAAATAAAAGAATCATAATATGGGACAGGATTTAAGAGAAATAGCACAAACGCTTCAAGACCAGACAAGAAATAAGAAGGTTCAACTTATCTATGCCTTTAACGGTGTAGGTAAAACACGCCTATCGCGTGAATTTAAAGAATTGATAGCTCCTAAAAATGAAGATGAAAATGAGGAGCCAATAAAAGTATTATACTATAATGCTTTTACAGAAGACTTGTTCTATTGGGACAATGACTTGGAAGCTGATGAAAATAGGAAACTACTCATACGTCCCAATAATTTTACAAATTGGATACTTAAAGATCAAGGACAAGAAAATAATATTATTACTTATTTTCAGAAATATATTAATAATGAAAAATTAGCACCGCATTTTAATGAGAATTTTTCTGAAGTAACATTTTCAATTGAAAGAGGTAATGATGAAACAATAGACGATGTAAAAATATCAAGGGGAGAAGAAAGTTGTTTTATTTGGTGTGTATTCTATAGTATTTTGAAACAAGCTATAGATGTGTTGACAGAACATGCAGAACCTGAAGAACGTGAAACAAATCTGTTTGATCATTTAGAATATATATTTATTGATGATCCAGTAAGTTCTTTAGATGAAAATCACCTAATTGAATTGGCTGTTAATGTTGCCAATTTAGTAAATACAGGAAAAAAGATTGGACTAAAGTTTGTTTTAACAACACACAATCCTCTTTTCTATAATGTTCTATACAATGAATTAAATCTTAACGCTGAAAATTCTAAAAAGAAAGGATATTGTTGTTTCATGCTAAAAAGGATAGATGATGGCTCTTTTGAATTAGAGGGGAAAAAAGGAGATTCAAACAAGGCGTTTTCATATCATATTTACATTAAAAATATCATAGAAGAAGCAATAGAAACAAATACTGTTTCAAAATATCATTTTATGCTATTGAGAAACCTTTACGAAAAAACAGCCTGCTTCCTTGACTATCCTCAATGGAGTGATTTATTGCCGCAAGATGGAAGAGAAAACTACTATAAAAGAATTATGCATTTTTCATCTCATTCGTCATTGTCAAGCGAAGAAATCGCAGAACCTACAGAACCTGAAAAAGAAACTGTTAAGGTACTCTTGAAGCACCTTGTTGATAACAACTATTATACAAAAAAGTAAGATGGCCGAATATAACACCATAGCTGAATCAAAAAATTTCATAGTACTTGACAAATACGACAAGTATTATGAACTGCACGAAGCCCCCGTAGCTTATCAGACGGAAGCCGGACTTGAGCGTGAATTTATACAAGACCTAAAAGACCAGGGCTATGAATATTTAGAGGACGTAACTACATGTGAAGCATTGTTGGTTAACGCAAGACGACAAATACAGGAGCTGAACAATGTGGAGTTTACCGACAGCGAATGGCAAAGATTTGTAGAGGAATACCTCGACAAGCCGGGCGACAGCCTTGTGGAAAAGACAAAGAAAATACAAGACAACTATATTTATGATTTTGTCTTTGACGACGGACATATAAAAAATATCTATATAGCTGATAAGAAGAACATCGCAAGAAATAAGGTGCAGGTAATCAACCAATTTGAGCAGACCGGTAGTCAGGTCAACCGCTATGATGTGACAATATTGGTAAACGGCCTGCCGTTGGTACAGATTGAGCTGAAGAAACGTGGCGTGGCCATACGCGAGGCGTTTAATCAGATACACAGATACTCAAAAGAGAGCTTTAACAGCGAGAACTCTCTTTATAAATACATACAGATTTTCGTTATCTCAAACGGCACGGACACCCGTTATTTTGCCAACACTGTAGAGCGTAACAAGAACAGTTTCGACTTTACGATGAACTGGGCAGAAGCCGACAACACGCTGATAAAAGACCTGAAAGACTTTACGGCAACGTTCTTTCAGAAAAATACGCTGCTGAATATAATCTTCACATATTCTGTCTTTGACACCAACAACACGCTGCTCGTGATGCGTCCTTACCAGATAGCTGCGACGGAAAGGATCTTGTGGAAAATAAAAAGTTCGTATCAGGCCAAGAAATGGTCGACGACCGATGGCGGAGGCTATATCTGGCACACTACGGGTTCGGGCAAGACCCTGACAAGTTTTAAGGCCGCCCGGTTGGCTACGCAGCTCGACTTCATAGACAAGGTGTTCTTTGTGGTTGACCGCAAAGACCTTGACTATCAGACTATGAAGGAGTATCAGCGCTTTTCGCCTGACAGCGTAAACGGCTCAGAGAGTACTGCCGGACTAAAGCGGAACATAGATAAGGACGACAATAAAATTATTGTCACGACCATTCAGAAATTGAATAATCTGATGAAGAGCGAGGAGAATCTTCCGATTTATCAGAAACAGGTCGTGTTTATTTTTGATGAGGCGCACCGCTCACAGTTTGGAGAGGCGCAGAAGCTTCTGAGGCGAAAGTTCAAGAAGTATTATCAGTTCGGTTTTACGGGTACGCCTATCTTCCCGGAAAACGCACTCGGCTCGGAAACGACGGAAAGCGTGTTTGGGCGACAGCTACATTCATACGTGATAACTGACGCCATCAGAGACGAGAAGGTGTTGAAATTCAAGGTTGACTATAACGATGTAAGACCGCAGTTTAAGGCGATAGAGCAAGAACATGACGAGAAGAAACTGAGTGCAGCGGAGAACAAGCAGGCGCTATTACATCCTGCAAGAATAAATGAAATAGCCAAATACATCCTGCAGAACTTCAACATAATGACGCATCGAAACCAAGTGGGACAGAAAGGGTTCAATGCCATGTTTGCTGTGAGTAGCGTGGATGCTGTCAAATGCTATTATGAGGAATTTGAGCATTTGCAGAAGTATTGCGAGAATCCGCTGAAGATAGCTACAATATTCTCTTTCGCTGCCAACGAAGAGCAGAACGCGATAGGAAACATTGAGGACGAGAGCTTCGATCCGTCTGCAATGGATTTAAGCGCAAAAGAATTCCTGACAAAAGCCATAAATGATTATAATGCAATGTTCAGGACGAACTATGGCATTGGCAGTAAAGAATTCCAGAACTATTATCGAGACCTGGCAAAAAGGGTGAAGAATGGAGATATAGACCTGCTTATTGTTGTAGGAATGTTCCTGACAGGTTTTGACGCCCCTACATTGAACACTCTCTTCGTAGACAAGAACCTGCGTTATCACGGACTGATACAGGCATACTCACGCACGAACAGAATATACGACTCAACAAAGACGTTCGGTAACATTGTCACTTTCAGGGATCTTGAGCAAAATACGATTGATGCTATAACCTTGTTTGGTGACAAAAAGACGAGAAACGTAATACTCGAAAAAAGCTACAAGGAGTATCTGGACGGATTTAATGATCTTATTACCGGTGAGGCGTGCAGGGGTTACATTGAAATAGTAAAGGAGTTGAAAGAGAAATTCCCTAAAGTGGAAGACATCGTTGCGGAAAAAGACAAAAAGGAGTTTGTCAAGTTGTTTGGCGAATATCTGCGTGTAGAAAATATCTTGCAGAATTATGATGAATTCACGAACTTAAAGGAATTCCAGTCGATCGACGCTAACGACGCGCAGGCCGTTGAGGCGTTCAAGAAAAGTCATTTCCTTACAGACGAGGACATAACGAAAATGCAGGAGATAGAAGTCCCGTCTGAACGCATAATACAGGATTACAAGTCTACATACAACGATATTCGTGAATGGGTTAGGAATAATAAGAAAGGAACAGAATCGGAGAAGTCGGACATCGACTGGGATGATGTGACATTCGAAATAGACCTGCTCAAATCGCAAGAAATAAATCTCGACTACATCTTGGAGCTGATCTTTGAGCATAATAAAAAGACGAGGAACAAGTCGGAGTTGATAGAATACATTCGCCGTGTCATACGTGCAAGTATAGGCAACAGAGCAAAGGAAGGTCTGATAGTCGATTTCATAAATGAAACTGACCTCGATGCAATAAATGATAAGGCCGATATTATTGAATCGTTCCTCAAATATGCTCAGGGCAGGTTAAAAACAGAAGCAGCTCAGCTGATCACTGAAGAAAACCTGAATGAGGAAAAGGCCAAGCGTTATATCGAGATCTCTTTAAAGCATAAGTTTGCCAGCGACAACGGAACGGACTTCAATAATATCTTGCCAAAGATGAGTCCGTTGAATCCGAAGTACCTGACAAAGAAGCATAGTGTGTTCCAAAAGATAGCAGCTTTTATCGAGAAGTTTAAGGATATTGGCATTGGAATATAAATAAAATTTGACCTGAGTTCGACGAATTCAAAACAATACGGAGCTGTGTGTCAATCGTTCTCGTAACGTTGATGCACGGCTTCTTTGTAAAGCAGCAGTATGCTGCAATTGCACTCAATAGATTGGCAATAAAATTATCAAAGCTCCTGTGTCTTGAATCTAAGTTCACTGTTCGCATAGAGAGGGAAAGTAATGTTCCACTTGTGCTATATTCTTAATTTCGTCATTGACGGATTTGATGATGGGCCGTTTTCTGAGAATAAGCCTATCTGAAATTGACATCAACATTCCTTTCATATTACTTTTAATCTGGTTATAAGCTGATGCTATCGACGAATACTCCTTCAAAGAGATTACTGCCTTGTATGGAATAAAAGGCTTGTCGGAAACAAGTATTGGATATGCCAAAAGATTTTATCTTCTTTATAAATAGTGGTTTACAATTCACCCACAACTTGTGGGGGAATTACAGGACTGTGCCATCTGGCGTATTCCTTGGGGGCTCATAGATATGTCATAGACAGATATTTTGGAATTAAAGTCACGCTAAAAGGATAATAACCGATTGGTTATTAGATAAATTAGTTTTGTGATAAATGAATTAGATACGCCCGAAAGACATTGTGGTATAATGTCTTTGTGGAATTTATATTTGGATGATGGTGTGTCGGCAGGGATAAATAAAGACAGCGCGTCATGATGATGGCGCGCTGTCTGTGTGAGATATCTTAAAGATTGAGTGGTTCGTATTTCATTCCCCATGCGTCGGCAACAGACTTATAGGTGACTTTGCCGTTTACGACATTAAGTCCGAGGTAGAGGGCATGGTCGTCCTTGCAGGCTTGCTGCCATCCCTTGTCTGCCAATGCCAAGGCGTAGCGCAGTGTTGCGTTGCAAAGGGCAATGGTGGATGTGTTGGGCACTGCTCCCGGCATGTTGGCCACAGCATAGTGGAGTATGCCGTCGATGGTATAAACCGGTTGGTCGTGTGTCGTGGCGTGGGATGTCTCGAAGCATCCGCCCTGATCGATGGCTACATCTACGAGGACTGTACCCGGCTGCATTTTCTTGAGCATATCGCGCGTGATGAGGTGCGGGGTCTTAGCTCCGGGAATCAGTGCGCTACCCACAATGATGTCGGCATCGGCAAGTTCGTTGATTATGTTGTGGGGTGAGGAGTAGAGCGGATGAACGTTTGCAGGCAGCTCCATACCAAGTTGGCGAAGACGGGGCAGGGAGATATCGAAGATGTACACGTCGGCACCCATTCCGGCCGCCAGACGGGCTGTAGCTTCTCCCACGGTGCCGCCTCCGAGTACGAGCACTTTGGCAGGCTTGACACCCGGCACACCGCTTATGAGCTTGCCTTTTCCGCCTTTTGTCTTCTGGAGATAGTAGGCTCCGCACATTGCTGCCATGCGTCCTGCGACCTCACTCATAGGAATAAGAAGTGGCAGTTGGTGGTTGGGTGTCTCTACAGTCTCGTAGGCCAGACACACGGCATTGCTCTTGACCATGGCTTCGGTAAGTGCGCGGTCTGAGGCGAAATGAAAATAAGTGAAGAGAAGTTGATTCGGCTTCACTAGTGCGTATTCCGGTTCGATAGGTTCCTTTACTTTGATAATCATTTCTGAGGCTTCGTACACGTCGGCAATCGACGGCAGTATCTCGGCACCTACTTGCTGATAGTCAGCATCGGAGAATCCGCTGCCTTCACCGGCTGTGGCCTGAACATAGACGGTGTGGCCGTGCTGGATGAGTTCGTAAACTCCCGACGGGGTCATGCCCACGCGGTTCTCATTGTTTTTAATTTCTTTTGGAATACCAATTTTCATAGAATATATAGTTTATGGTTATAAGTTGGATTTTGTGTCCTTTCCCGGACGCAGTGCGCTATGAACGGCCTGGCCGGGTTGACGTTACGAATATAATAAAAAATCGGATAGGGTGTATGGGTGTGGCGTAAATATTTTTATTTGTTTAATATGAGTTCTTAATTGAAATTGCAGGGTGGGGAGTTCGTTGTCAGTAAATGGGTAAAGACTTCAGATGATTTCCGAATTGAGAATGGAAATTGAAAAGGAACGGGACGTGAAAGATAATTGGATGTGGGGTGGGAAAGTCAGTGGTTATTTACTTCGCAAATTCGCGGAAGGTTGACTATTCCGATCGGAAAATATTATTATAAGGCAAGTTAAATTATGTTATTTATAATGTGGTGGCAGACTTAGTAATTGAAAATATTGCAGTATCTTTGTGTACTGAAATATGATATCCGTATGAATTTATCGGAACAGACAGTTTTATATTTATTCATATAAATGTCAACGAAAGAGGATGTCATATTACGATAGGATGCCATCTTAAGAATATAATATATTGGCAAGAATGTGATAAGTGGGCATTGCCGGCAGTATTCTTTTTGATGATGTGCCGGGCAAAGAATGTATGTGTTTTCGGGAATTTGAAACATCGTGAGAGCAAACATGATAAAGAATGAAGATTGTTCTGTGAAAAGGAATGTGAATTATATTTATACGGTGCATTGAATGAAATGTTTATAAAAAATAATAGATATGAAATCTTTTGTTATGATGTCCCTGCTGGCGGGGTTATTGTCAGTAAATTCTTACGCACAAACTCAAAATGGAGCAAAGCACGATATGCAAACACTAAAAGTGGATATAACGGATACGCGTATAGACGTCATAAGTGACATTATTTATTCGCAGATCACGTCGGGACGGTCTAACCGTCAGTTGAAGATGACATTGTTGATACCTCAGACCGAGGGTCCGAAACCTGCCATAGTTTATTATCCCGGTGGTGGTTTCACCACTGCTGTGCATGATAAATATATCCAGATGCGTATGGCATTGGCAAAGGCCGGATTTGTTGTCGCGGCTGTAGAATACCGTACCGTACCTGACAAATATCCGGCTTTGATAAATGATGCGAAATCCGCAGTACGATATTTGCGTGCGCATGCCAAACAGTTCAATATAGATCCGAATCGTATAGGAGTGATGGGAGATTCTGCCGGTGGATATGTATCGCAGATGATGGGCACGACCAATGGTGAGGACGAGTTCAATGTAGGTGAATATACTGATTGCTCTTCTGACGTGCAGGCTGCGGTAACTATTTATGGTATAAGCAATCTGATGAATATTGGTGAGGGATATCCAGAGGCGATACAGAAGGTTCATGAATCACCGGCAGTAACGGAGGCTCTGCTGCTTCATGGTCCGGCTTTCGCGGAATTTGCAGGTAAGAGTATATTAAGCGATCCTGAAAAAGCAATGAATGCCAGTCCGTTGGGACATGTCAAAGCCAATATGCCGCCTTTCCTTATTATGCATGGATCGGCAGACAAGCTTGTTTCTCCGGTTCAAAGTGAACAGTTATATAAGGCTCTGATTGAAAAAGGAAATAAGGTGGATTATGTGGTTGTGGAAGGTGCCGGTCATGGAGATATTTACTGGTATCAGCCCACAGTAATAAATAAGGTTGTAGAGTGGTTTAAAGAAAACCTGATGGGGCGTGGTGTCAAAACATCTGCGCAGAAAGTAGAAGGTGACTTGAGGGATAATTTGTAATGTTTCATAACTAATAACGTGAGCTCGTCGAACTCACGTTAAATACCTGTTGTTTTGCTATAAATGCGCTACTTTAATATCAAGATTGAATCAGGTATTTTTGAGAGACTACAATTCAAACCTAGCTCTCATCTTACGAAATGACGCTCTTCTCATTTTTCAATTACTTTTGGAAACAATCATCAAACGTTTCATTTGGAATATTGGAGAAATCAATTGAACGCGGATGACACAGATTGTTCAACTGTGTAGTATTGGTAAATTGAATATATGTATTAGATTTCTCAAAAAAATAGATTCGTATGGATTTATACTATCATAAGTCCATACGAATCCATCATAATATACGTAGCTACATCACATTTGTGAAAATGTGTGAATTGTCTGGTAATTTTATTTCTTAAATATGAAATATACAGCAAGAACAAGCAGCACAAAAGCTACAAGATGATTCCAACGTAATTCGGTCTTGAATGCGAGGGCAGAGAAGACAGTGAACACCGTCAAGGTAATGACTTCCTGGATGACCTTAAGCTGCATGATGTCGAACGGGCCGCCATTGTCTTTGAAGCCGATTCTGTTGGCAGGCACTTGCAGACAATATTCGAAAAATGCCACTGCCCAACTGAAAGCAATCACTCCAATAAGAGGTAAAGACGCGAACCAGCTGAACTCCTCTCTCATCTTGAGATGGCCATACCATGCAACAGTCATAAACACATTTGAAAAAATCAATAAGATTACAGTATAAACGCTTTGTAATGCCATAATATATTTATTATTATCCTAAAAAACTTAATCATTTTCACCATCGGCCATGTGTTCGGCCGACAACATCTTGTCAACACACCTCCAAAGACTGTAACAAGCCTCCGGATTAATCTGCTCCATCTCGGCAAGCAGCTGCTTCATCCTGAGACGGTTGGTAGCACGCTCATGCGGACACTTCACGGTCTGTTCACGAAATCCCCGAGCCTCCGCCAACCGGGACAAATCACGTTCGCGTATGAGACACATAGGACGTATGATCGTCATGTCGAACTTGTTCATCTTCAAAAGCGGAGCCATAGGACTTGGACTTCCGGCAAACAACATGTTCATGAGCAATGTCTCGAGAATGTCATCCATGTGATGTCCCAAAGCAATCTTATTACATCCCATCTCTTTTGCCTTTGAGAAAAGAACTTTTCTACGGTTCCATGAGCACAGAAAGCAATGTGGTTTCCCGGACTGCTCTGAATATTCGTACGACGTCTCCACATGAAAGAACGGAACTCCGAGACTTGCAGAAAAGTCCCGAAGATAGTCGATGTCCGACTTATAACCAACATTCTGCATCACTACATGCACGGCAACGACAGAGAAACGAGGCTTGAATATACGTGATTTTTCAGCAAGCAATGATAACAGAGCCATGGAATCTTTTCCTCCCGACAAGGCCACCATTATATTGTCGCCGTCATCTATCAGTCCATACTGACTTATTCCTTTATTGAAACGTGTCAGAATATGCCTCCACAACAACTCGTCCTCACTATATTTTGCCATCTTGCATGATTTGAGCATGCAAAATTACATGAAAATAACGGTTTTAGAAAGAATTTGAAAAAAAGTTTAGCAAAATGCCCGATAAATTCAGTAACTTTGAAATTATATTAGTGCTATATACCCACAACATATACACTTTTATTTAATTTAACATGAATAAAAAGCAGATATAAATTTCTGCATAATTTTATTATAATATGGCAACAGAAATAGATTTCAGCTCTCCTGTAGAAAGCAAGCAGGTTTGTTATGAAGAATTTATAAAGAAACTAAAGGCTCTGATATGTCAGGAATACGATGAAGTCAGTGTCATGGCCAACGTATCGGCGGCATTGAAAGAAGCTTTCGGATTTTTCTGGGTCGGCTTCTACATAGTTAAAGGAGAAGAACTGTCGCTTGGCCCATTCCAAGGTAGTGTGGCTTGTTATCATATTAAGAAGGGACGCGGTGTGTGTGGTACTGCATGGGAGCAGAAACAAACCCAGTTAGTACCAGATGTTGAGAAATTCCATGGTCATATTGCATGTAGTCAGCTGTCAAAATCAGAGATTGTGGTGCCGCTGTTCTCACAAGGCAACGTCGAAGCAGTTTTAGACATAGACAGCGATCGCCTGAATAATTTTGATGAAACAGACAAACTCTATCTCGAACAGATCTGCGAATTGATATCTGAAACCCTATACAGCAAACATTAATCACTACAATCTACACATCAGAACTATACGTCACACAACAGATACCGGTTCAGACATACTCCCGTACAGGACAATACCGTTTGTAATAATGGTTAAGATTACTAAGTATAATCACCAACCGTGCTTATTCAGAATATTTTGAGTAATTTTGCACAATAGCTACTTCGAAAATACATTTTATACATAATGGAACAAAAAGATACAATATGCGCCATTGCGACAGCAACGGGAGGAGCTATCGGTATAATAAGAGTTTCCGGACCGGAGGCCATAGAAATCACAGATAAGATATTCAAACCTGTTGATGAGCACCATACTCCTCTTAAAGGACGCAAGGCAAATACGGTGAACTTCGGATATGTCAGAAATAACGATAATGAGATCATAGACGAGGTTCTCATAAGCATTTTCCGTGCACCACACTCTTATACAGGAGAAGATTCCGTAGAAATATCCTGTCACGGTTCATCATACATACTGCAACAGGTCATGCAAATGCTGATAAAAAACGGATGTCGTGCCGCCGGACCGGGTGAATATACACAAAGAGCTTTCCTAAACGGTAAGATGGATCTGAGCCAGGCAGAAGCTGTGGCAGACCTTATTGCCTCGACCTCTGCAGCTACACACCGTATGGCCATGAATCAGATGCGTGGAGGGTTCAGTCGTGAGCTGTCCGATTTGCGTGACAAACTTCTACATCTCACTTCTCTCATGGAACTTGAACTTGACTTCAGCGACCATGAGGAATTGGAATTTGCAGACCGTTCCGAACTGAAAAACATCGCACAGCATATTGAAAATGTCATCCAGCATCTTGTAAACTCGTTCAGTGTTGGCAATGCTCTAAAGAACGGAGTGCCGGTAGCAATTGTTGGAGAGACAAATGCCGGTAAGTCAACATTGCTAAACGTGTTATTGAATGAAGAACGTGCTATAGTGAGCGACATACACGGAACAACGCGTGACGTGATAGAGGATACAATAAATCTTGAAGGTATCACATTCCGCTTCATTGATACGGCAGGAATACGTGAAACAAATGACGAGATAGAAAGTCTTGGCATAGAACGCAGCTTTCAGAAATTAGATCAGGCAGAAATAGTTCTCTGGATCATAGATGCTACCTGTGCACAAGAACAATATCAAGAATTGGCAGATAAAATTATTCCACGCTGCAAAGATAAACACTTAATTATTGTACTTAACAAGACAGATCTTGTAGATGACAGCTCAGAAATAAGGTTCAATAGTCTTCCAGAAGATGTCCGCATAATGCCATTATCCGCAAAAGTGAAAATTGGAATTTCTGAACTTCAGAAACTTTTAGTTGACTACGTAACTCTTCCAGACATCTCACAAAATGATGTCATTGTAAGTAATATCCGTCACTACGAAGCACTAAACCATGCACTTGAATCAATTCATCGTGTACAAGAAGGACTATCTACGCAAATCCCAAGCGATCTGCTAAGCCAGGATTTACGTGAATGTTTATTCCATCTTGCAGAAATAGTTGGCGGACAAATAACTACAGATGAAGTACTCGGAAATATATTCAAGCATTTTTGCATCGGCAAGTAGGATATTGTAATCAACTGCAACGAATTAGAACCAAC
>ULYR01007145.1_pt1 | contig 12892 bp, 9 predicted proteins | sample 1962341 | NCBI WGS metagenome assembly ULYR01 (sample SAMEA4835868, study PRJEB28245) | human gut metagenome | biome: gut microbiome; material: fecal sample | place: Denmark | collected 2008 | reverse complement strand
GCGAGGGCATCGGCATGGCAGCGACCGGGCGCGTCGGGCCGGGCAAGGATGACGAGGACGGGCAGGTTTACTCCTTCAACGTCGTGTTTGCGCACGGGACGTTCGACGAGGACGGGCGCATCGTGTCGATGGCGGTTGACCAGCTCGAAGTGGCAACGCCGAATTACAGCGGCGCGTCCATGCCGCAGTTCAGCGGCTTTCCGGGACAGGGCGGCTATTCACTCTGGGATGACAATACCGGAAAGGTCGTCGGCTACACTGAGGACAGCGAGGACAACTACATGCAGGAAATTGCCGCATGGACGAGCAAGCGCGCCCGCGGGGAGGATTACCAGCTGACGAGCGGTTCATGGCGCGAGCAGATGGACGCCTATCAGAACATGATGGTCGGCATGACGGTGGACGAGGTAGAAACGTGGTTCGGGCGGTACTTCTCCGCCGAGAACGGCCGCCCATTGACGGAAAATTCCTCTTCCGACGCTGATCGCGCCCGCTGGGAAGCCTTCTCCGACGACGACCGCGCCCGCGCCGCCGACATTGTCTCCGGCGCCACCATGTCCCTGCGCGACGCCCACGGCGACATTCTCACCGCCATCCGCCGCGCGTGGGAGGATGCACAGAGGAGCGAATGAGGGGAGACCCAAGGGGCGTTGCCCCTTGACCCCAGCAGGGGCGCTGCCCCTGCCCCCTGCAAGGGAGTTCCTCCCTTGACCCTTTCGCGCGATTCAGTTGGTGACACTTTCATGCAGTGCCCGCGTGTTTATCCGATGAACCTTCGGTTCAAGCCAACAAACATGAAACCCCAAAAGCTGCGGCGCCGAAGGTTTCCAAAGGGCGATCGCAGGTTTCACCTGTTTTCATGCCCTTTGGTCGCCGCCGCAGCGGCGAAACCCCTGCCGCACGAATCAGCTTTCGATTCGTGCGGCTTTTTCTTCGATGGCTTTCATCAAAGCATCAAGCTCCGGCATTTTCTCTCGCACCGGCGCAAGCGTGTTCCGCACAACTTCCGCTTCCCGCGCTTCATGTGTCACCAGCGTCGCCACCGCATAGGCAGGAAGCGCATAGTCCACCATGCGAAACATCACCTGCCGTATTGCTGCGCCGGCTTTTCCACGATAGAGCGCCGTAAATTCACCCGGTTCACCTGCCAGAAGTTCCGCAACCACCCCATCGCTCAGCAGAAGTTTCCATGCAGTATATGACAGCCGCGCCTCGCTTTCCAGCACCTGTTTCATCAGCCCATACGCCTTCTGTGCATCACACTGAACCATCAGCGCAATCTGCGCTCGCTGAAAGACGCAGATTGCATCCTGACATGTCTTCACCGTTGCAGGCTGCGGAATGTTTTCAATCGAAACATCTGTCACCTCCACCCCGCCATTCGCCTTCATACGCGCGAAATACAGCCACTCCGCCAATTGTTCCGGATCTCGAAGCATCCGTGCGATTGCCATCGGCGATGCGATAAACCGCTCATCCATCGGCAGAATGCACGTCATCACCAGCACCACGCCACCCATCGCCAGTTCGCACAGCACCAGTGACACCGGCTGCCCCAGCGTCAGCAGGGTCAGCACACCGAACACCACCGCCAGCGCCCCGCCATACAGCAGGGGACAGAGCGTGTACAGCGTCACGTCGTGCCGAGGGGCATCCTCCGGCGGAAGCAGATACGGCTGATAGCGCAGACGACTTTGCGCCGGGGCTTGAATGCGCACGAACGCCCCCGCGCCGTCCGCCTGATAGACCCGCCCGAACGCCTCATAGCGCACGAGCTTCCAGCCAAAGTGCCTGCCGACCAGCATTTTCGGCACATCTTGCAGCAGATACGTCACGACCGCCGTCAGTGCCAGCCCCAGATACGTCGCCAGATTCCGCTCTTCATTCGTCCCGACAGTCAGCTGTGCGTTCACGCCGATTAGTGCCGCGCAGAACAGTACCGCCGCCAGCAGGATGCTGCCCATCCGCAGGAGCGGAAACAGGCGCTGAAATGTCCGATTCTTCATTCTTGCGCTTCCTTTGCCTTTTTTGATTCGTAGATTGCCTTTTCCTGCGCCATCCGTTCTATCGTCCACTGATAGCAGCGCGGCGTGGTCGTATGGCGGATGCGGCGCAGGAACTGCTTGCGGCACTGCTCCGCCTTCTGCTCGTTGCCGTCGCGCAGCAGATGCACCGCATACGCCGTGCTCCAGACAAGCGGCTGCTTTTCATGCTTGCGCAATTCCTTCTGCATGTACAGCGTGTCATACTCTTTCAGGAAGTATCCCGGCTTGTCCAGCGCCAGTTCGCACAGAACGCCGCGCGGAATCAGCTGCCACCAAATGCGCTTCGTCTGCTCCCGATGCTCCTGCGCCAGCATGGTCAGGATGTCCAGTGCCTCTTCGTAGCGGTTCTGCATCACCAGCCGCGCGGAACGGTTAATCATGAGCGCCGCATCATTCTGATCCTGAATTTTGTCCGGCGGCGTGAAGTATTCTTCCGGCATTTCCGTGAGCAGGCGATCCGTCAGGTTCTCCGCCAGCAAGCACTGCATCTGCCACATTTTGCGCCGCTTTTCGGGCTGGAAACGCTTCCGAATTTCGCTCGGCGGCATGATGATGCTGAGAAACGCATAACCCCACGCCAGCACAAGGCAGGCAATGGCGGATGCTGTCCCATACAAATTGACTGCCAGCGCATAGAACAGTATTGCCAGTACGCTCTGCACATAGTACAGGACAATCTGCGCCCGCTGCTGCAAGTCGCCGGTTTCCTGCTCCCACGGAACAGCCGCCAGCAGTATGCCCACCTTGCGCTCCGCCGCCGGAAGGTACTGCACGCGCCAGCCGACGGTTTTCCTGCGGATATGAAGAAAGTACAAAGCCACCAGCTGTATTCTGCAGCCGTACAGCACCAGAAGCAGCGTATACAGCAGCATATGCAGTGCCAATGCTATGAACAATCCGCAGATAAGCGGCGGCACAGCAAACACCATCAGCAGCAGCGCATCATCCGTTATCTCGATGAGCGGCAGAAGCAGGCATAAAAGCGATACAATACCCATGATGAATATTCCCAGTGCCAAGTATCCCCGTAGTTTCTGCATCATTCTTCTCCTTTTCGCGGTCATCCGCGGAAATTTCCGCTTCCAGTATACGCCTTTGGCAGGATTGCGTCAAGGGAAGGGAAAACTTCCGGCATCATTCACGGGTTCATCATGTGTTCGTCACTTGACGGGGAGATAATAGCCATGGAAAGGAGTGAAGCTCCATGAAGCGGCATTTCGCAAGCATGGTGTTTGCTTTGATTTTGGCGGCATACACGGTTTATGCGGCGCTGGACACGTTCGTGATTGTCCGTGTGCTGACGCCGGACACGCTGCCGACGGCAACCGTCGAAGCCTCCACCGTGCCGACTGCGACGGAATCCCCCGCGGAACAGGCGACCACCGCGCCCATTTCCACCGACACGGAATATCACGATGACCAAATCGACATTGTGCTGACAACAATGCGCGTAGAGAACACGACGGTGTACGTCGCGGACGTGCAGATTGCGGATATTTCCCTGCTCAAAACGGCGCTGGCGGGGAACACCTACGCCCGCAACCTGACCGAGACGACCTCTGTGCAGGCGGCGAACGCGGGCGCGATTCTCGCCATCAACGGCGACTATTACGGCGCACAGGAGCGCGGGTATGTGCTGCGCAACGGCGTGCTGTACCGCGCATCGGCGCAAAGCGGCACGGACGCACTGGTCATCGGTGCGGACGGCAATTTCCGCATCATCACCGAGGGCGAAACGAGCGCCGACACGCTGGTGCGTGAGGGCGCGTGGCAGGTGCTGACGTTCGGCCCGGCGCTGATCAACGGCGGGCAAGTGACCGTCAGCAGCAGCGACGAGGTCGGGCGCGCCATGACCTCCAACCCGCGCACCGCCATCGGGCAAATCAGCGAAGGGCATTACCTGCTGGTCGTGTCCGACGGGCGGACGAAGGAGAGCACCGGGCTTTCCTTGCGGCAATTGGCAGAGCTGATGCAGTCGCTGGGCGCACAAATCGCCTACAACCTCGATGGCGGCGGTTCTTCGACGATGGTATTTCAGGGGCGCGTCGTCAACAACCCGACCACGAACGGGCGCAGCATCCGCGAAAGGAGCGTGAGCGACATTGTCTACATCGGCTATTGACCGCAAATGCGTGAAACTTGCGCTCTATCATCTGCTTTTTGCCGCCGTGACCGCGCTGGGCGGATTCGTGTATGAGCAGTTCAGCCACGGGGTCTACTCGGACTTCATGGTATATGCGTTCCTGCCGCCGCTGGTGCTGGGAGCGTGTCCGCTGCTGATTCGCGCCCTGCGCGGAAAGGCGCTGCCGGGGCGCTGGTGCGTGCGGCTGTACCACTGGGGCATCATTGCGCTGACAGTCGGCTGTCTGTTTCAAGGAGCGCTGGAGATTTACGGCACGACGAGTCGCCTCGTAATGGGGTACTGGATTGCGGGCGGCGCGTGCTTTGCAGGAAGCCTTGTGGCGGGCGGGAAAAAATGATGATACACCCCTTTGACAAATCCGCTCCGATGCGGTAAAATAGCGATACAGAGTGCTGCCTTTGCTGCGTAAGTCCATCTGTCGGACGCGCAGCAGGGGCAGTCTTTTTTGCCTTGATACTGCGCTCCAATCAACGAAAAGGAGTGCTTTTTTTATGCAGACAGAATCCGAAACCTCCATAGCGCAGAACGCGCGCCCGCTGGCAACACAGCCGCTGGGGCGCCTCATGCGGCGCTACGCCGTGCCGTGCATGACCTCTCTGGTCGTGGCGGCGCTGTACAACATGGTCGATCAGGTGTTCATTGCGAACGCGCCCGACTTGGGCAGCATCGGGAACGCAGCAACGACGGTCGTCTTTCCGCTGACGGTCGCGGCGCTGGCGATTGCGGTCATGCTCGGCGACGGCTGCTGCGCGTTTGTCAGCCTGATGCTTGGCGCAGGGAAACAGGAGGAGGCCCACCGTGCCGTCGGCGAAACGGTAACGGTCAGCGTCCTCGCGGGGCTTGTCCTGATGGCGGCATACCTGCTGTTCCCGGACACGCTGCTGACGTGGTTCGGCGGGCGCGTCAATGCCGGGACATTCGAGAAGGCGCAGGAATATTTCTTCTGGATTGCCTTGGGCGTGCCGCTGTACGTCTTTGGGCAGGCAATGAACCCGGTCATCCGCTCTGACGGCAGCCCGACATTCGCGATGGTTGCCACGCTGGCGGGTGCGGCGGCAAACCTCGTGCTTGACCCGCTGCTTATTTTCGTCTGCCACTTTGGTATGGCGGGCGCGGCGATTGCAACGGTTGCCGGGCAGGCGCTGACCGCTGGACTGTCCATCTGGTATCTAACGCGGATGAAGCAGATTCACCTGCAAAAGGACAGCTTCCGCCCGCGCGCGCATTTACTGGGGAAATGCGCCAAGCTCGGCATGACATCCTTCCTGGCGCAAATCAGCCTGGTCGCGGCAATGGCGGCGACGAACACGATGCTGCGCATTTGCAGCGCGCAGGACGCTGTTTTCTCGCAGGAGGAATTTTCCGCGATTCCGATGGCGGTTTTCGGCATTGTCATGAAAGTGTTCCAAATCGTCATCAGCTGTGCGATTGGGCTGGCGGCGGGATGCATTCCCGTGGCGGGATACAACATGGGCGCGGGACGGCATGACCGCGTGAAAGGGCTTTTGACGCGGCTGCTGGCGGCGGAAGCAATCGTCGGGCTGATTGCACTGCTTGTGGTAGAGCTGCTGCCCGATCAGGTGATGCTGCTCTTCGGCGCGCAGAACGAGTCCATCCACTACACGCTCTTTGCCCGGCGCTGCTTCCGGGTGTACCTGAGCATGATTGTGCTGGCGTGCATCAACAAAGGGACGTTCATCTTCCTGCAATCGCTGGGGAAAGCGGCTGCCTCGACGCTTTTGTCGATGGCGCGGGAGGTTGTGTTCGGCGTGGGGCTGGTGCTGCTCCTGCCGCAGTTTTTCCAGCTGGATGGGGTGATCTATTCCATGCCTGCCGCCGATGTGCTGACGGCAATTCTCTCAGCGGTCGTGCTGGTACGGACATACCGCTCACTGGAAACGGAGAAATAAGAAATATAGAAAAGCCGGGGCGAATCCTCCGAAACAGGGGGGATTCGACCCGGCTTTGTTTTTGATATGCCATTACTCCTGCGGATTTTCGGGGTGCTGCTCCCGCTCCTGCATCAGCTTCCGAATCGCAGTAAACGATTCCTCGGAAATATCATGCTCAATTTTGCAGGCGTCCTCGCGGGCGACATCGGAATCAACGCCCAAACTCTCCAGAAAGCTCGACAGCGTCTTGTGGCGGTCATAAATGCTCCTCGCAATCTCCATCCCGGCGGGCGTGAGCGTAATCAAGTTGTCAGCATCCATCGTCAGATAACCGTTTTCGCGCAGACGCTTCATCGCCACGCTGACCGATGGCTTCGTGACCCCCAGCAGCAGAGAAATATCCACAGAGCGTGCATAGCCTTTTGCTTCTTTCAGGCGGAGGATTGCTTCCAAATAGTCCTCAGCGGATTCGTGAATGTTCATTCGATACTCCTTTCCGGATATAATGCGTTTCCTTTTCTTCTTATTTTACCATGCGCGGCGAAAAAATGCAACCTTCATTTTTCTGCCTGTGCCAAGCGGAAATACTCCGCCGCGCCATCCGCAATCGCTTCGCCCAGCTTCTCCTGATAGGCAGGCGAGAGCAGCAGCGCTTCCTCCGCCGGATTGGAAATGAAGCCGCATTCCACCAGCACCGACGGCGTATCCAGCTGGAGAATGAAGTAGTCGCCCGGCATGGCGGCGCGCTCCTTTTGGGGCGAAAGGGCGGTAATGAGCGCTTCCTGCATCGTTCCGGCGAGCAGACGCCCCGCGCCGCTGCCCGCGCGGTAGAACACTTGCGGCCCGGATTCCGACCGCACGCGGTATTCGTTCATGTGGATGGACAGCACCATGTCCGCCTGCCCTTGGACCGCCATATCCACGCGGCACTGCATGTCCTGCCGCTTCTTCGTCACATTTGCCGGACGGGTTGTGTCGTCGCAGAGATCGGTGTCTGTCCGGCGGGTCATCAACACCGTTGCACCGCGCTGCGTCAGGCTCTTTTCCACCGCCAGCGCTACGGCGAGGTTGACCTCTTTCTCCCACACGCCGGAATCTCGGCAGCGCGCGCCGCCGTCATAGCCGCCGTGGCCGGGGTCAACGAGGATCGTCCGCCCAGTCAGGCTGCCCGCGGCGATATATGATGTTTCCGGCGCGGGAGACGGGGGTGCTGCGTCCGTCGGTCTTTGGGGAATTCGAGTCAGCGCAACACCCACCAGTGCCGTACCGACAAGCAGCGTTGCAAAAGTCAGCACCGGCAGGATATGCGATGCGAAATTGCGGAAAAAGGGCGATTTTTCTGCCAAGAAACCCACCTCCTCTCTCCAGTCTATGTCGGATACGGTATGGGCATGTCCGAAGCACACCAAATTGACGCATGATTATGCTTTTGTTGATGTATTCAAGTCTGCTATCCATCCGCTGTATATGTATCCCGTCCTTCAAATCGTTTCAAATTGGGCGAAAGCATCCACAGTTTCCACAGGATTATCCACAGTGTTTTTTGCCGATTTTGCCTTGACAAACCGCGTATGACCGCAAATTATCCACACTGTCCACAGGGTTATCCACAGAAGTTGTCCACCCCCTGCGCGGCTTGTGGATTCTTTTGCGGATAACCAGAAAATGGTGTCGGATGTTCGCATTTTGCGGATAATTATTCATTTCTGTGCATAAACGTTCTTTGGTGCTTGTCCCAAATGGCATGGGCGCTCCCCGCGGAGGACAATGTGACGAAACGTGCCTTTTCACCGCGTTTTTCGTCGGACGGGGCTGGGGATAAAGCGGTGTATCTGTGAATGATTTGGGGATGAAAAGTGGATAAATTGTGGATAACTCCAATGGCAGTGGGGTTGTCCCCCATGAAGCCCCTTCACGCTGCACCTATGCGGCTTGACTTTTTCGCTGCAGGGGGAAACCCCTGCGCCGCACATGAACATTGCATGAAAGTATCATCAGCCCAGTCACGCAAAAAGGGCAATCAAAAAGCTGCTTGAAACTTTTTTTGCCGTTTGCTGAAAAATCGGAAAAAATAGCACCATGAACGCCATGAAGGCGCGGAAAATGGCTTGACAAGGCACGTTCTTGGCGGTAAAATATCTTTTCGGACATTCTTGTCTTTTTCGTGCGTTTTGCACGTTTTGAGTTGGAAGAAATATCCACTTTCAAGGAGCGACAGACACTTTACGAGGAGGACGATTCATGCTGCCAGCCCACGACACGCCGGCTTTCCGGGAGCTGCTCCACCAGCAGGTGGAAAAACGGCGAACCTTTGCCATCATCTCGCACCCGGACGCGGGCAAAACCACGCTGACCGAAAAGCTGCTGCTGTACGGCGGCGCAATCCGCTCGGCGGGCAGCGTCAAGGCGCGCAAAAGCGATAAGCACGCCACGTCCGACTGGATGGACATCGAGAAGCAGCGCGGCATCTCGGTCACATCCTCCGCAATGCAGTTTGAGTTTGACGGCTTCCGCATCAACATTCTGGACACACCGGGTCATCAGGACTTCTCTGAGGACACCTACCGCGTGCTGGTCGCCGCAGACGCAGCCGTCATGCTGATTGACGCGGCGAAGGGCGTTGAGGCGCAGACCATCAAGCTGTTCAAGGTCTGCCGGATGCGCAACATCCCGATTTTCACATTCGTGAACAAGATGGACCGCGCGGCGAAAGACCCTTTCGCGCTGATGGAGGAGCTGGAACAGGTGCTTGGCATCCGCTCCTGCCCCATCAACTGGCCTATCGGCACGGACGGCGATTTTCAAGGCGTTTACCACCGCGACACAAAGATGGTCGAGCTGTACACGGGCGGCGACCACGGCAAATCGATGGTGCAGAAGACTGACATCGCCATTGACGACCCCGCGCTGGAGCATGTGCTGGCAAAGCACTACCGCGAGCGGCTGGCGGAGGAAATCGACCTGCTGGACGAAGCGGGCGACGCTTTCGACCTCGACAAGGTGCGCCGCGGTGAGCTGACGCCGATGTTCTTCGGTTCCGCCGTCACCAACTTCGGCGTTGAGCCGTTCCTTGAGCGCTTCCTGCAATACACGCCGCCGCCCCTGCCCCGCAAGAGCGACATCGGTGACATTCAGCCCGAAGAGCCGTACTTCTCCGGTTTCATCTTCAAGATTCAGGCGAACATGAACCCCGCGCACCGCGACCGGCTGGCATTCATGCGCATCGTGTCCGGCGCGTTCGAGAAGGGCATGGAGGTCTGGCACTCCGGGACGAACAAGACCGTCGCGCTCAAGCAGCCCCAGCAGTTCATGGCGGACGAACGCGAAGCCGTGGAGGAAGCATGGGCGGGCGACATTATCGGCCTGTTCGACCCCGGCATCTATCAGCTTGGCGATACGCTCTCCGGCGGCCCGAAGCTGCACTACGAGAACATCCCGGTCTTTGCGCCGGAATTCTTCTCCCGCGTGCGTCCGGCGGATTCCATGAAGCGCAAGCAGTTCCAGAAGGGCATCACCCAGCTGGCGGAAGAGGGCGCCATTCAGACCTTCATCCGCACAGAGACGGGGCGCGAAGAATTCATGGTCGGCGTGGTCGGCGTGCTGCAGTTTGAAGTGCTGGAGCACCGGCTGAAAACCGAGTATCAGGTGGACATTGTGATGGAGTCCATGCCCTTCCGCTTCGTGCGGTGGGTGGTGAGCACGCCCAAGCCCATCGACCAGCTGAAGCTGACATCCACGTCCGGGCGCGCAAAGGACAGCCGCGACCGCGATGTGCTGCTGTTTGAGAACGAGTGGAGCATCCGCCTTGCCTGCGAGAACAACGCAGGGCTGGAACTGGCGGAAACCGCCAATCGCAAGTAAACCGCGCAGAACTTAACACGCGCATACAGTATGCAGCTGCGCTCAATTCAATCGCGAAAAAGGGAGTCCAGAGGGTCGAAGACCCTTTGGCGGGGTCAAGGGGCAGCGCCCCTTGCGGAGTCCAGAGGCAGCGCCTCTGGTGCCTCTCGATTATATAGAAGGAGAGAACACGTTATGGTTCGTGAAGATATTCGTAACATTGCAATTATCGCCCACGTTGACCACGGCAAGACGACGCTGGTTGACCAGATGCTCAAGCAGGGCGGCGTTTACCATGAGAATCAGCAGACGGTTGACCGCGTGATGGACTCCGGCGCCATCGAGCGCGAGCGCGGCATCACGATTCTGGCGAAGAACACCGCTGTGCATTACGGCAAGACGAAAATCAACATCGTCGACACCCCCGGTCACGCGGACTTCGGCGGCGAAGTGGAACGCGTGCTGAAAATGGTGGACGGCGTGCTGCTGCTGGTGGACAGTTTTGAAGGCCCGATGCCGCAGACCCGCTTCGTGCTGAAAAAGGCACTGGAGCTGAAGCTGAAGGTGCTGATTGTCATCAACAAGATTGACCGCCCCGACGCGCGCTGCGAAGAGGTGGTGGGCGAAATCCTCGACCTGCTGATTGACCTGGAAGCCGACGAGAGCACCATCGAAAACCCGATTCTCTACGTTTCCGCCCGCAAGGGTACGGCGACGCTGGATCTGGACACCCCCGGCACGGATCTGCGCCCGCTGTTCGATGCCATCCTGAAGTACATTCCCGCGCCTGAAGGCGATCCCGACGGCCCGGCGCAGGTGCTGATTTCCACCATCGACTACTCCGAGTATGTCGGGCGCATCGGCGTCGGCCGCATCACCCGCGGCGTGTTCAAGGCGGGCATGAACGTCGTCCACACGAATGTACAGACCGGCGTGACGAGCCAGCCGTGGCGTCTGGGCAACCTGTATCAGTACGACGGCTTGAAGCGTGTGGACGCGGAAGAAGTCCGCATGGGCGACATCGTGGCGCTGTCCGGCGCGGCGGATTTGTCCATCGGTGACACCGTCTGCGCGCCGGAGTGCATCGAGGGTCTGCCGTTCGTCAAAATCAGCGAGCCGACCGTCACGATGACGTTTCAAGTCAACGATTCTCCCTTCGCGGGCCGTGAGGGCACTTATGTCACGAGCCGTCACCTGCGCGCGCGCCTGATGCGCGAATTGCAGACGGACGTTTCTCTGCGCGTCAGCGACACCGACAGCACGGATGCGTTCGAGGTCTGCGGCCGCGGCGAACTGCATCTGTCTATCCTGATTGAAAACATGCGCCGTCAGGGCTACGAATTCGCCGTCTCCAAGCCGCGCGTTATTTACCGCGAAATCGACGGTGTGAAGTGCGAACCGATCGAGCGCCTTGTCGTGGACACGCCGCAGGCTTCCGCGGGCGCGGTCATCGAGAAAATCGGCCGCCGCCGCGGTACGCTGGAGCACATGTCTGGTCAGGATCGCGTTCGTCTGGAGTTCCTTGTGCCGTCGCGCGGGCTGTTCGGCTATCGCAGTGAGTTCATGACTGACACGCGCGGCGAAGGCATCATGTCCGCCGTGTTCGAGCGCTACGAGCCGGTCAAGGGCGATATTCCGCACCGCAGCGTCGGCGCGCTGGTGGCGCACGAAAGCGGCGTTTCCACCCCCTATGCGCTGTTCTACGCGCAGGAACGCGGCACGCTGTTCATCGGCGCGCAGCAGAACGTTTACGAGGGCATGATCGTCGGTCAGAACTCCCGCCCGGATGACCTTGTCGTCAACGTCTGCAAACAGAAGCACGTCACCAACATGCGCAACGCTTCCGCTTCCGAAGACGCAATGCGCCTGATTTCCGTCCATCCGATGACGCTGGAAGAGTGCCTCGAGTTCATCGATGATGACGAGCTGCTGGAAATCACCCCGAAGAACCTGCGTATGCGCAAGCGCATCCTGAACGCGGGCGACCGCGCGCGCCAGTGGCGGTACAAGCAGGACTAATTGAGTTCTCTGCATTCGCATTTTTGAGCATATAGAATCCCCCGGCATGTCTGATGAAGACTGCCGGGGGATTTTTTTGCGTGCGCCTCCGGGCGCGACAATGTGCAAGCAGTGAATAAAGCAGCTTGAGGGGGCGCTCCTGCGGGTGCACAAATTTCCCTTACTCCCTTATTAGCCCCAGCAATACCGACCCCTCCGGGTTCTCCGCAACCCGTATATCAACCTGACCCCACGGTGTCCACACATTCTCCCTCACATATCTCCGAATCCTCCGCATTAGCATTTCCGAATGGCATGGCCCACCGCTGAGCAGCAGCACTTCCGGGTCATACGCATGAATCAAATTCACCGCGCCCATCCCCAGCGCCGTCGCAACCGTCTCAAACACCCGCAGGCTGACCGCATCTCCCTGCGCCACGCCGTCCAGCAGCGCGCGGTAATCTACCTTTCTCGCATTCGCCAAGGCACTTTCCGCAAACCCATCCTCCTGACGGGCAATTTCATCCAGTGCCCAAGTTCCCGCCCATGCTTCCAAACAGCCCGTCGCGCCGCAGGTGCAGCGGCGGGGGTGCAGCATTTCAATCGCCATGTGACCGCCGAGCATCCCCATTGTGCCGTGCCGACCTGTCAGAATGCGCCTGTCCTGGGCGGCGGCACTGCCGATGCCTGTACCAATCATGAGGATGGCGGCGGCGTCCGTGTCTTTCGCCGCACCGCAGCGCATTTCGCCCAGCAGTGCAGCAGCAGCATCGTTCATCAGGAAAACGGGTGCGCCGAATGTCTTCTGTGACCAACGCACCCAGTCAAAACCGACTGCATCCGTGTATTTTCCGTTGCAGGCGATGACCGTTCCACGGCAGACCACGCAGGGCAGTGCAATCGACACGGCATCGGGCTGTCCCCATGCGGCGGCATGCTGCGCGACGAGCGAGAGCGTCTGCGCAAGCGGCGCG
>ULYR01051372.1_pt1 | contig 13001 bp, 8 predicted proteins | sample 1962341 | NCBI WGS metagenome assembly ULYR01 (sample SAMEA4835868, study PRJEB28245) | human gut metagenome | biome: gut microbiome; material: fecal sample | place: Denmark | collected 2008 | reverse complement strand
CATGCTAAGTTTATAGCACATGTTTTGACCCCAACATCTTAATAATAACTTCCAAGTATGCTCTGTAAATCCCAGATGCTTATATTCTGGTCATCCATAACAGATAAATAATCAATCATCCAGCTTCCGTTAAGCTTGATAACCTTCACCGTCATCTTGTCGGACTTCCAGAGGGTATCACTACCATCGCTTATAACAACTCTTCCTGTAAGAGTATAGCCTGCTGTAACCTTGACATCCTTAAATTCCTTCATGAGGTTAACAGCTACCTTACATAAATCCTTTGCCTTTGATGTGGAAATTCCAAGAGAATCTGCTAAGTCCTCATAATCATACTTATCATAGTCTGCAATCTCTTCACATGCTGACTCAAAGTATGCTGTGTACAGTCTTGAATAGGTTGAAGCAACGCTTTCAAGCTGATCAGCCTCAAGCTTTTCCTTGTCGGCATAGTCGAACTTTATCTTCCAGCCATCATCATAGCTGTCATCAAGCTCATCATAAAACTCCTGAACTGACTGCTCAGCCTCGTCATACGCCTCGGCAAAATCATCTGAGGTCTTCATAATCTTTACAGCCTTCTTATATGCCGATGCCGCGAAGTCCGGAAGTACTGTCGCTGCAAGTGAATCTATACTGGAAGTCTTTTTATTTATAGCACCTGCTATACTGTCAATCGGCTTCTTATATGCATTCGCACTATGTAAGAAAAAGGTGATACCTCCTGCAACAGCGATTATAAGCACCAGCACTGCAATTACAAGACCTTTCTTTCCCTTCTTCTTTCCGCCATCCACAACCGGCTGCTCCGTGCTTACATTCTGATTGACATTCCCACCATCAGCTTTCTGTGTGCAGTTACATATTTCTCCATCAGCAAGCGGTCTGCCGCAATTTTCACAAAATGCCATTTCGTTCCTCCTTATACATTATATTGTTGAATCCCTGACAATAAAAATTATAGCTTTTTTATAGAAAAATGCAACCAAAAAGCCAAATTTTCTCAAATTTACCATATTCTCCATCAATGCTGTCATGAAGCCTTATAATCTCCATTAACTATACATCCCGCCATAAGCGAGGCAAAAATTGTCATCGTAACAGAAAAGTCCAGATAGAAAAAGCTCACAATATATCCTATCATAAAAAGTCCTAAAAGCTTATCCTCGATTGCCGTCTTTTTTCTGTAATCATCAAGTGCCTTATATGCCAGAGCGCACATAAGCGCTATCGTCAAAAACAGTGCTATGAATCCACACTGCGAAAGAATATTGTCGAGAACACCTGCGAAATTATTGATATACACATAAATGTAGAGCAATGCCGTGGTCACTGTCTTCGTTCCGTCATGCAGCTGCATTCCGAAAATATCATTCATATTCATTATTCCCCAGAAAAATAATACCGCAAATGTTATTCCTATCGTAGTCTGCCATCTCTTAAGGGACGGAATATGCTTCTTATCCCTGTCAGACTTTATTCTTGGATGTCTCTCTCTGAGAAGAAGGCTTGCAAATCCTAATATCACCAGGACAACATATAAGCCCTCATTTTTTGCCAGCAGCTGCATAAGCCCATCCTTCAGCGGGACATTCTTGAGAAAGAATACTATACCAACCATTTTCAGTATAAAGACCATCATAAACCATACTAATACATACTTTGATACAGCCGTATAGGTTGCGTCAAGCACCATTATTGCTGCAATAATCATCCCAATACAGATAATTATTCCATTACTGTCCTGATTGATTACAAAGATAAACATGCTTCCGATTACCCCAAGTGCAAACGGAACACATTTTGCTCCTGTTATATTGGTAAAACCCGCTATGGAAAACAGCAGGATAACCGCGGCAAAGCTCAGAAATCCGTCATTTATTGTCCTGCTCACCAGAAACTGCACTCCCGCAATGACCAGAACAGGAATAAACATAATTGAAAGCACCATCGGTAGATACTTCTTAATACCACCAAGCATTGCCCCCACAAGGTAGACCAGAATGCAAGCCGTCATATACACTGCCTGCAGATACTGTCCGTTAAATATTCCCAATATTGCAAAATACAACGCCATTCCGACAAACAGTATATTGAGAGATCTGTCATTCTTCATTATCAATGGAATCTCATCAATGTATTTTTTCATAATGCTTCTCCAGCTCCTCTACTTATATTCATCCTTCAGATTGAAGAAATAATACAGTACCGTCCCTTGATAGCCCTCATACATAACCTTAGGTCCATCAACCTGATAGAACTCACTCATTCTTTCTATTGCTGCCTTAGAATCTCCGCGATTCCATGGAATTTCAATATATACCAGCCGTTCAGGGAGTTTTTCAAGCTTTAGGACACCGTCAACCGCCACTCTGTTCACATTCACAAAGCAGCCATCCGCCTGTCCGCTGTGGTACACAAGCTCTCCTTTTTCTCTATCCCACTTGATATTATCCTGCCGGAACTGTGTTTCTCCTTCATTTGCGGATGAAGCCACCACTATGTCCGTGTCCGGAGCATACTCCTTGAGAATACTGTCTATTGCCTCGTTTACAAATGTATAATGATAATTATAATAACCGTAATCGCCAAGATTTCCATTGAGTGCTTTCTCATCCTTGGAAAACCCCGCGGTATACAGTATCGGGAAACGGTTAGTCTCCATATTCGTAAACAGCTTCGCACTCACAGGGTCAATCGTAATCATAGTCTCCCCCAGCATAAGAGCACCTATAACCGTAAGCGTTGAGAGAATCACCCTTCTCCTCTCAAAAAGCTTGATGAGCATGATCACGCCGAACATGGAAAGTAATGTGTCTGCCAGCATATTGTACCTTGGCAGTGTTGCCTTAGGATATGCCAGAAGATACAGCACATACACTGCATAGCACCCTGTCATGACAAGCCATGGCGTAAATTCCATTCTGTGTGTTCTTCTCACGCGCATATTTGCATACACCATGACAATGCCCATAAGCACGACTATAAGCCATATCCAGTTAAAATTGAGTACATATAGCTGTGCAAGCTTGATTCTGATGTAGTAACCGGAAAATGCTATTCCGTTCACTGCGCACACCCTGATAACACCGTATACAAAGAACATTGCCGCTGCTATCGCAGCCATGGCCACTATTCCGGTCTTTACATTGTACTCATCACCCTCCGTGTCATAGCTGTTATCGACCTCTGCCGGCTTCTCCTGTGTCCCACGCTTCTTGTCCTGGAGTGCTGTCACAAGCAGCCCGATTAAATATGTTCCAGCAAAACACAGTGCTACAAGCATGCCCGAGCTCTTGGTTGTCCCAAGCATCATAAGCCAGAACACCATCAGTATATATTTCTTGTTGACACAGCAGTACAGCGCATATATGAAAAACATCGTCATTCCATACTCTAATCCGCATAGCGTCGACATTCCAAGCGCCATAGGTGATAATGACACAACCAAAGCCGCAAAAAACAGTATTATAAGCCTTGCCTTAGGGAAAAGCCGCCTGAATGTCATATATATACATGCTGCCGCTGCCATTCCCATGAAGAACTGGCTCCACTGGAAGCCTATTCCACGGCCGGGGATAAGAAATTCGCCCATAAGCGCAAAAAAGCAGTAACCATGCGCATTTCTGTCAGCAATCTTTCCCGCCTCCAAAAAGTCTGTCACAATTATATCCGGATTATATAACAGCTTTTCCAAGGATTCATAGCAGGTCAGACCTTCATCAAGCTGCACAGTTCCAACCAGCCCGGCTCTTATAAGATAATGAATGGTGATAAGCAGGGCACATACAGTCACATCGCGATAATCAGGTTTTATAAATCCCCCTTTTATCTGAAGTAATACAATTCCAGCTATCATAACAAGCAGCAGTATCGTACTTATGACCAGTCCCGTATCCACCAGACCTGTGAAGCTGTCGCTCCATGCCGTGCCATACAGCTCCGATACCCTTGCCAAAGCAAAAAACAGTACAAAAAACAGTGCAATAAAGTTAACCTGCACTATATTATTTATTAAATTACGGTTATTCCATCCGGACGCTGCATTTTTCATTTTCTATCCATTCCCCTGACATCATCAACAAATTCTGCCTGTCTTACAAGCTCCTGGGCCATACTCTCACGAAGCTTCTCATCCGCGACAGCTCTCAGATATATTTTAATTGATTCCTCAAACGCATCACAGGATGGTAACTCTACAGTCCTGCTGCCAGCTCCTGTTTCAACAAGTGCCACCGGCTTAAAGCCATCCGGTGCCGTATATATCCTTCCTGTTGTAAGCCTTCCCCTGCTTCCCCATAGCTCAAGTGAGCATTGATACTGACAATCCATTCCGAATGCCGCCTGTGCTATGACTCCGTCATCATTCACGAACTCCGCGGTGCCGAATATATCAATGCCTGTCTTTTCGTCATAGTCAAGCTGTGATGACACAAGCCTCATGCTTTCTCCAAGCAGCATGTCGATGAGCTTAATAGTGTAGCCGCCATTGTCCATCATTGTTCCTCCGCCAAGCTCCTTAACATACCTGAAATCGCCCTCAGCCCTCCTTGGAAATCCGAAGCTTGTCCTTACAAGCCTCAGCTTTCCAAGCTCACCCGATGCGATAAGGTTCTCTATCTCCTTTAGCTGTGCATGGAATTGGAACATATAATTTTCCTGTACAACAAGTCCTTTTTCTCCGGCTATTCCCACAAGCTCCCTCGTGTCATCAGCCGAAGTTGTCGATGGCTTTTCAAGGAATACATGTTTCCCCGCAAGCAGAGCCTTTTTTGCCCACTCATAGTGAAATGCAGGAGGAAGCGGTATATAAACGCAATCGACACTGTCATCACCTATAACCTCATTATATGATGAGTAAACATGCACATTATACTTTTCAACAAATCTCTTTAACTTATCCGGGGAGTTAGATGCCACTCCGGCACACTCCACGCCTTCAACCTTCATAAGCGCCGGAATGAACTTATTGAAGGCTATATCTGCCGCACCAAGTATTCCTATTCTAAACATAAAATATCCAATCCTTTCGATAATCTATATATACGGCTATATCTCCAGCAATGAGAGCAGATTCCTAAGCTGTATATTAAGGCAGTTATTAATCTGTATCATATAATTTAATGTGCCGTAATCAATCCAGAAATATCCCTCCGGAAGCTCCTTAAGCTCATCAGGTTCTATCTCAACAATATAATTATGATTCTGCTCGTGATAGAAGCGTCCGCCCTCCTCAGACAATATGACCTGATACTGAGTCTCATGTGCAGCAATCTTCTCACGGAACAGTGCGTCGACCGCATTATCGCTATCTGCCTTTTTAGTCGGCTCCCACTGAACCGATGGTCCAAGCTCAATATAGTCAAACGAACCAATCTCCGGTCTGCCTGCAACAAGAAATTCCTTCTTTCCATTGACCGTTCTTGTTATAAGCCCGAAAGCTGCCTTGCCGATTGCCTTAAAAAGCGGCTGGCTCCACTGCTTTACCTCTCTTCCGGTAATATCTATGTCATAATATCTCACCATATAGTCCGCCTCATGGCTGCAGGTGACTCCCGCGTCGTCCACGCTCCAGTCGCGGAGCTGATTGAGCGGCACAAGCACAGTCTTTTTCTCCTCGAACATCTTATAATTGTTCAAAAACTGATATATCTCCGATATATTTGCCGTGATTCCACCTGTAAATATCGAATGGAAAAATGTCTTATCCGTAAAATATTCCGAAAGCTCCGAAAGCTCACCCTCCGAAAATCCGCAATTGGTGAGTGGTATTCCCGAAAGAACCGTTCTTGTATCCATATTCACAAGATTGTCTATCTTCATCAGCTGTTTTATCTGTCCCAATGTCATCCACCTGTAATTCGGCAGAACCTCAATATCCTCATCAAGAAGCATTATAATGTTGCGGTTTCGCTTCTTATAGAATCTTCCTGCCTGCTCGGACTGAATCTGGTCATAGATAACTGTATAATTTTTTGAATTGTAGAAATAATTAAAATAATTAGGTAGAACTCCACCGTGTCTTCTCGTATAATTGCTCTTGGTTGCCTGTATGGTCGGAGAAATCTGAATGACATTCACGTTGCCCGGTTCAATCTTGGCCTGCATAAGGAAATTGATTACTCCGTCAATCTCCTTACATATAATCCCAAGATATCCTATCTCCGGCTGCACGATTATGGGCTGCTCTGCTACAAGCTTGTTGTTCTCATAGCGCTGTATTCCGGTTATCGAAAAGAAGGAGCGTTTTCTGTTATGTATCTCCCCCACATAATCATCATAGAACCAGAAGCTGTTGTCCCCCGACTCACACTCCTTGATTGAAACACGCGCATCACGGTTAAGAGCCGCCACCCAGTCGAGTATCTGCGCTGTCGAGTTGACATTTCCCTCCGTTGCCGACCATGATTTAATTATTTTTCTGATAATCTCCTTCATTAAAAAAATCCCCATTTCCCTTAATTCCACAATATAGCATTGCCTTACCTTGTCTTTATTTTCCCAGAAGCCTGTTCTTTAAACCTCCGAGCTTTATCTTTAGCTGCGCCCCCAGCTGTGACATACATACCGCCGCATAGCTCTTGTCAAATGCCTGAATAGCACTCTTAGCGCGTCCCGAACAGTGAATCGCAAATACCCTGACCAACGTCCCGTCGGCTTTTACAAGGTATGGCTGCTTTCTGTCCAAAGCATCCTTCCTGATAACATATTTTTTAATTCCGGCAAATGAATTATACCTATATTCGTTCTCCGAGAAATTCACCCTGTCACACAGATTCTGGTCTATGGTTCCTCCGTCGAATATTCTGGCTGAATTTAAAACCCTGTCATTATCCTTCGACCACAGATACACCAAAGTCATGTCGCACACGCCGCCTGCAAGGTTATGCTCCCTCTGATAGTTCCACTTTTTAAGCAGAAGCTCCTTATTATCGGAAAATGTGCTCTGGCAGAAATTCAGGAAATCATCAAGAGCCTCCCTTGTCCAGTACGAACAATGGCAGCATGAACTCCACCCATAATCCTTCTCCTGTCCGTCAACCGTTGATACCATGGCATAAGCACCTTTAAGTGATGGTATGCTGCTGTAATCCGCACAGTTGTACAGATCACTCTCTGCGACAAGTATCCTGTCAAAATCAAGCTCCTTCATAAGCTCATAATACAGAAAATATCTCTTAAAGCATATCTGCGCAAAAAAATCCGTGTATGTCGAATAGTTCTCAAATACTTTTAAAAACTCATTATATCTTGTAAGGTCAAGCTTTTCATGATCAAACCATTCCCTTGCAACATTCCTGTTTGCTTCATCGCCAAGCAGAATCACCCGCTCATTCCATCTCTGCGCCGACTGTACACTGTACGGAAGATGCTCAGGACATCCCACATGAAATATTACTACCGGTATAATATCCTTTTTCTCACTGCTGCCCATCTGTTTTTTTCTCCTGATTCTCTTCTTTAAGACCCGAAGCATTATTCATATAAGCAAGTTCATTTACTATCGAATCCTGAGTTGTCCCTGCCATAGGAACCGGCTTGTCATCAAAATTAATCGTCTTTTCGACGACCACAAGCGGTCTGTGAATGACACGCTTATTGATGTTCAAAATGTATTCACCGATAAGCCCGATGAAAAACAGCTGGATGGAACCGATAAGGAATATACCTATCACAATAGGTGCCGTACCGGCAGTAAATGTGTACCAATGCGTCAATTTATAAACAAGGTATATTACTGCAACCAGCATTGAGAGCGCTGAGGCTATGAAACCGAAAAAGGTTGCCAGTCTTAAGCCCACCTTAGTGTATGATGTGATACTAAGCATCGCAGCGTCATACAGTGAATAGAAATTATTCTTGGTCTTTCCGGCACGTCTCTTAGGCTGTGTGTACTCAAGATCCTTTCTCTTAAAGCCGTACTCTGCAACTATTCCTCTTATAAACGGCATCGGGTCATCAAGCTGTCTGAGAAGATGAATAAAAGTCTTATCATACAAGCCGAAGCCCGTAAAATGCTCAATCATCTCGACATCGGACATCTTACGTATCATCTTATAATAAATTGTTCTTAACATATAGATGAATTTGTTTTCTTTGCTGTGGCTCTTTATTCCGCTCACTATCTTATAGCCATTCTCCCACTCTGCAACGAACTTAGGAATCATCTCAACCGGATCCTGAAAATCACAGCACACCGATATTGCACAATCTCCGGTGGTCTGGCACAGACCGTAAAAGGGTGAGTTGAACTGTCCGAAATTCGTCACATTGAAAATAGCCTTTATATTTTTGTTTCCCTCGCATATCTTCTCAAGATATTCCCTTGTTCTGTCCTGTGAGCAGTTATCTATAAATAAAATCTCATAGTCGTACTGAGGCAGCTCCCTTGTCATGACATCGACGAGTGCTTCACTCATCGGAATGACATTCTCCTCCTCATTGTAGCACGGAACCATGATACTTATTTTCTTTCTTTTCTTATTTTCTTCCAAAATGCTCCTCTTTTCTGCCGTTTTACGGCATATACGCCTTAGTATCCGTACAACGGAATGCCATAAGTGCGTACCCATTCTATCGTCTTTTTAATTCCATCATCAAATGTTGTCTCAGGAACGAATCCAACGTCCTGCCAAAGTCTGCTTATATCTGCAGTCAGATACATTACCTGCGCACTGCCATAAGGTATCTCACCGAATCCTAAGAGACTCTCATCCGCCCCCGCCGCCCTGCACAGCCTTAATATATATTCCCTCAGCCCACCTTCTGCTTCGCCTGCAAGACAGTAGGTTCTGCTCTGTACACTAAGCGATGATGCACCCAGCATAAGCAGCGCCCTTGCGGCATCCCCTGAATACAGATAATTCCATATCTGCTCCCCCTTTGTCAGGGAAACTCTCTCCCCGGACAGAAGTCCCCTGATAACCGACATTATCATAGTGTTTCTCCCATCAAAGGGACCATAGACGCTTAAAACACGCACCCATGAATGTCTGAGCCCAAGCCCACGGCACAGCTCTGCGCTGCGTATTCCGGCAGCAAGCTTCGCCCTGCCGTACTCATTCTCCGGAAGTGTGCGTGTATCAGGTGTTAACCTGCCATCGAACCTTCCGTACTCCGCCTGTGAGCCGACACCTATAAAATGCACACAGCCAAGGCGCTTTGCAAGTCTCACGGCGTCAAGCGTATACTCTACGTTTTTCTGCTGCATATCTGCATCGTTTCGCTGCTCACCGAAGGTTCCACTCCAGCCAAGATGATAAAATACAGCGGTGTCGGCTCCACCTGCTGCTTTCGTCAATAAATCCTGCGAAGCGTAGGTCTTCATATCCTGTGTATTCCTGCTCAGGGCGTAGCCTGAAAGCTCCTCAAGGCTCACATACTCTATCCTCAACAATCCTCTTGCAAGCTCCCCGGAAAAGCTGTCCTTCACACGGGCATTCCGCCCGGAGTCTTTCCGCAGAAAGACCGTGGTGCTTATTCTGTTTTTCAAAAGTTCACCTACAAGTGCCATCCCTATAGCTCCTGTCGCACCTGTTATATATGCTTTTTTCATAGCACGTCCCTTATTCGTTATTTTGCTATATCTTACCCGTTATATTGAATTGTATGGCGGTATCAGCATATTGCGCTCTAACTCCTCCTTAGGAAGAAACGGAGCAAGATCCTCAAGCGGTGCCGACACCAGTGTTCCGTCCTCAAGCCTCTTTGTGGCTGATTTCGGTTCAAACTTCTGTCCTCTGCTCACGAACACCTCGCATATCGCCGGTCCCTTCATCGCAAGCACTTCATCTATCACATTGAAGCTACTGTTGTTCTTAACCGCCCTGTATTCATAGCCGTAAGCCCACGCAAGCTTTGCCATATCCGGAAAGCTTAAGTCCCCGCTGTCCTCGCCGATACCCACAAGCGGCTCACCGAAGAAATTCTTCTGTGTCTGACGTATCGAATGATAGCCGCCGTTGTTAATCACAAATATTTTCATGTCCATTCTGTGATGAATAATTGTCTGAAGCTCCTGAAGATTCATCTGAATACTGCCGTCGCCGGTCACACAGATAATATCCTTATGGGCATTATTCTTTATTATATCATAACTGTCGGCAGGATTGCCACTATTTTCATTATCTGCCACCCACGCTCCTATGGCCGCCGGCAGATCATAGCCCATTGAGGCAACCGCCGAATTGATTATAAAACGCTGGTGCTCCTTTATCACATAGGCGTGGCTTCCGACAACGCATGCCGAACCATTTCCTACAACCGTAATCTGCCCCGGCTCAAGCCTTCTGCTCAATTCTTTGATAAACGCATATACGTTAGCATACTCATGTCCGTTCTCAATACAGCTCTCATAATGATTTTTCTGAACCACAGGATAATCATTCTTCCAGCCGCGGCATATCTCATGCCACTCACTGTCATCAAACAGCTTTTCTCTCTCACCACAGACCTCATCAAGACATTCATCAAGCATTGTGAGAAAATCAAGCGCATCCGCCCAGACAGGCATGTCCACATGGAGAGTCGGCTTTTTAAGCTCCTCGGCATCCACATCCTCTACAATCGTGTACGCAGCTCTCGCCCAGCTCTTATAATTATATCCAACCTGTCTTATGCTCAGCCTGCTTCCGACAGAAAGAAATAAATCACTGTTCTGCACTGCAAAGTTACCTGCTCTGTCGCCCATTATTCCGGCGCGCCCCACATACAGCCCATCATCGTCCGCACACAAATCTATACTGTCCCAGCCTGTCACAACAGGGATATTCAGCTTCCTCCTGACGCTCTCAAAAACCTTCTCCGCCCCGGCTATGCGTATTCCGTTTCCGGCATTAAGCACCGGACGCTTTGATGACTTTATCCTATCAATAACGGACATCACAAGCTCCCTTGATACCTTCGGAGGCAGTGTATCCTCATACTCCCTGTAATCTGCACAGCTCTCGTCATAATCTGCAAGGTCATCCGTATCGATACAGGCACCCTGGACATTGAGAGGAATGTCAAGCCATGTTGGTCCCGGTCTGCCCGTTGTCGCTATATGGAATGCCTTTTTTACATAATATTTTATCTTGTCCGGCTCCGTCACCAGCTCACAGTATTTTGTCATGGAAGCAACAGCCCTTGTTATGTCGAACTCCTGATCGCCCATAGCCCTTATCCCAAGCCCTGTGCTCCGTGCGGTGGTGTCATATCTTACCTGCCCCGATATCACAAGCATTGGTATGGAATCTAAGTAAGCACCCAGCACTCCTGTGAGTGCATTCGTGCCTCCCGGCCCCGTTGTGACACACAAAAGAGCAGGCTTCCCGGCAATCCGGGCATAACTTTCTGCCCCGATTGCGCAAGCCTGCTCATGGTGATTGTATATACATTTCAAGCTTTCACTGTGTCCAAATGCATCATTAAGATGCATGGCTCCCCCGCCCGTAACTGTAAACACATGCTCTATTCCAAGCTGTGCTGTGAGCTGTGCTATATAATCTGATACCTTAATTCTCATGTATACTCTCTCCAATCTCAATGGCTTTATTTTATACTGCCGGGTACTGTATAGGCTGTATGTGATGCTCTAATTAAAAAGTATTCTTAATTATTCCTTTTTTGCTATATTTTCTCTGATTTGCTGTCTCAGTATAATTTGCTGTCTCACTACGATTTGCTATCTCAACACGGCTTCATGGATAGTCTTTATCATATATGACAGCTTAGCCTCTGTCATCCCCGGATAGACACCTATCCAGAAGGTATTTTCCATAATTAAATCTGTATTCTCAAGGCTGCCTGCCACCCTGAAGCCTGTGCCCGAAGCCCTCATTCCATCAAAGCAAGGCTGCTTTATTAAATTTCCGGAAAACAGCATTCTTGTCTGTACATTGCGGCTCTCAATATATCCGACAACCTTATTCTTGTCCGTTCCAGGCCTGCAGGTCATGCAGAAGCCGAACCAGCTTGGGTTGGAATTTTCCACCGCCTCAGGAAGGTAGAAGTACTCCGCGAGGTCGGAAAGTCCTTCATATAGCGCCTTGAAATTCTCCCTTCTTCTCTCAACAAAGGATGGGAATTTCTTCAGCTGTGCACAGCCGACAGCCGCCTGCATATCGGTGGCCTTAAGATTGTAACCAAAATGGGAGTACACATATTTATGGTCATAGCCCTTCGGAAGCCCACCGTACTGTCCGTCAAATCTATGTCCGCACAGATTGTCCTGACCGGAGGCGCACACGCAGTCCCTTCCCCAGTCGCGGAGTGAGCGTATTATCTTGTTGAGCAGTGGATTGTCCGTGTACACCGCTCCTCCCTCACCCATAGTCATGTGGTGTGGCGGATAGAAGCTGCTCGTTCCTATATCGCCCACAGTTCCGGTAAGCCTTGTCCTTCCGTCGATGGTATACTCAGAACCCAGCGCGTCGCAGTTATCCTCCACAAGCCATAGTCCATGTCTGTCGCAGAATGCCTTGACCGCGGATAAATCGAACGGATTTCCAAGTGTATGCGCTATCATAACCGCCTTGGTTCTCTCCGAATAAGCCTGTTCAAGCTTAGTCACATCAATATTGTACTGTGGAATCGTCACATCGACAAACACAGGAACCGCACCATACTGTATAATCGGTGTGACTGTAGTCGGAAAGCCCGCCGCAACGGTGATAACCTCATCCCCACGCCCTATGGCACGCTCACCTAAAAGCGGTGATGTGAGTGCCATGAATGCAAGAAGATTCGCCGATGAACCTGAATTTACAAGGCTGCAGAAACGCACCCCAAGATATTTTGCGAACTCACTCTCAAACTGTGCCGTATATCTTCCTGATGTAAGCCAGAATTCAAGAGAGGAATCAACAAGCTTCACCATCTCATCATGGTCATAGACCCTCGCCGCATAAGGGAGACGGTCGCCTTCCTTATATTCTTTATTCTGATTGTGGAAGCGGTCACAGTACTCACTCACCAGCTCAAGTATCTGCTCGCGCGCCTCCTTTTCATTCTTTCCCTCA
>ULYR01092848.1_pt1 | contig 13022 bp, 8 predicted proteins | sample 1962341 | NCBI WGS metagenome assembly ULYR01 (sample SAMEA4835868, study PRJEB28245) | human gut metagenome | biome: gut microbiome; material: fecal sample | place: Denmark | collected 2008 | reverse complement strand
AACCAGAATACTTTTCTTCCTGGTTTCATAATACGAAAAGAGGAGCACATTTTTTGTGTTCCCCTCAAAACCGTCATTTCTTAACTTAATGACATTGGGTAATTGGTTATTTTATTCAAATGTAGGTGATTCAATTGGTACTGTGCAAGGTAAAAATTTATTATCTGAAGAACAATTGAAGCAAATTGCCGATAATTGTATGAAACAAAGAGATTTTATTGAGAGTCAAGGCAAGGAATTTGTGATTTTTATTGGGCCAAATAAAGAGGGTATTTACAGTGAATATTTGCCTGATTATTATGGAAAACCAGCTAAATTCTTTAAAACAAAACAGATTGTTGATTATCTAAAGGAGAATACGGATTTAAGAGTAGTTTTTCCTTATGATGACTTAAAAGAAGCTAAAAAACAAATAAAAGAAAATTTGTACTATAAAACCGATACGCATTGGAATTATCTTGGTGGTTATATTGGTGCGAGCGCTTTATTAAATGAGTTAGGTATTGATATGCCTGCCATTACGGATTTAACAATTTCAAAGGATGGAAATTATGCGGGAGATTTGGCTGCCATGTTGAATTTGAGCAATCAATTATTATCAAATGATTTTGAATATTCTTTGAGTGGATATGATAAGCATAATATTAAAGAAAAAGAAAATTCTTTTTTTGATGTATTGTCATATAGTGCTCAAAATGCAGATAATCGAAGTATATATATATTAAGAGATTCATTTACTTCTGCAATGGCACCATATATTGGTTCACAGTTTAGAGAATCTTATATGCGCCATGTTAGTAGTTATACATATGAAGATTTAGAAAAGCAAGATCCTGATATTGTTGTTTATGAAACGGTAGAAAGAACTGTGGATTTATTAGGAACATTTTCTTTTCAATAGGGGTTAAATTTGTTTTAACTCCTTTTTTTTAAAAATAATGATGTTCACTAGCAAAAAAATATGTGTTTGTGATTACTATTTAAATGTTTCAGGTGTTAAAGTCACAAATGCATGGGTAGGAAACTACTGGTGTGGAAGTCATGGAAAATACGTTAAATCATCTTGGGTAGACAACAATCGTTATTATGTAAATGAAAATGGTGTATATGTTGCAGGTACTTGGTAACAGGATAGTAAAGGTTGAAAGTATCATGCAGGAAATGTATATGCAAAAGATATTACATTAATGGTACTGTTTCTGCATTTGATAGTAATGGTTATATGAAATAAAAAAATGAGATTGGACTTAGGTAATGTTTGGGTTGTCTAAGTCTATTTTTTAACAAATTTTTACATAAATAGTGTTATTTGTTAACGAAGTTATAGGTTAGTAGGTGTAAACTAAATTTATAAAATACTTCATGTAAATAGATAGTATTTATGATGTTTGGTTATAAATTATCTAATTATATGTGGGTAACATTATGGAGGGAAAAGGAATGAACAAGAAGGATTTAAAAGCTGCATTGTTGGCTTCTGCTCTTGGTGGTGCCGCTTTTGTGGCTCCTGTTATGGCAGAAGAAAATTCACAGGATCCAGTGGATGTGAATGATCAAACAACACAGACAGTAACTGCAGATGAAAGTACAGTAAATGATCAAACAACTAATACTGAATCTACAGAAACAAACACAGTCAAAGATGGCTGGAGTGATGATGGCTATTATTATGAGAATGGTCAGATGGTTGTATCTCAATTTAAGACAATTGAAGGTAAAACGTATTATTTTCAAGGTGATGGTTCACTATGTCGTGATGGAGTTTATAATTTAGATTCAAATCAATATTATTTTGATGCGAATGGAGTAATGCAGACGAATGTCGCATATAACTCTAATTACTTTGGTGAAGATGGAAAAGCTGTCAAAGATCAATGGGTTCAATTTGGTAATAAATGGAGATATTATGGCAATGATGGATACTATTTTATAGGAACTTATAATTATATAGATGATCAGAAATATGCTTTTGACGATGACGGTTATGCATTAACTGGGTGGCAACAATTTTATGGAGATTGGTATTACTTATCAGAAAAAGGTATGTATTATACAAACCAATGGGTTGATGGAAGCCAGTATTATGTGAATTCTGATGGTAGAATGTTAACAAATACATGGATTGATGATTCGACTTATGTAGATTCGAATGGTAAGAAGACTGCCAATCAATGGGTACAAGTAAATGGTAAATGGAAATATAAGTTAGGTGATAGTACTTATGCTAATCAAAGAATGGTTTTATATAACGGTAAGTATTATGCAGTTGACTATAACGGTTACATGGCAGAAGATGAAGTGGTTAGTATTTCCAATTCAAATGCAAATAATTATGTATATGGTTTGGTTCATGCTGGTAAGGACGGAGTCTTACTAAAGGGTTGGCATATAGATAATGATGATAATACATACTATTTTGGTGATGATTATATTTCTTACAGCAAAGGTGTATATACAATTGAAGGTAAATCCTATTATTTTGAATCTTATAGATTAGTGAAATCAAGTACTTTTGTATGGGATGGAAAAGTATATAGTTCAGATGCAAATGGTGTTGCGACTTTAACGGATACTGCTGGAGAAACAAAATGGTTTCAAGTAGGTGGTTGTTGGTATTATTTAAAAGATGGTGAAGTATTAAAAAATACGCTTGAAGAAATCAATGGTTCTTATTATTGCTTTGATCTAGATGGTATACTAGTATGTTCACGTACTTTTGATTACAATGGCAATAGATACTATGCAAATAGCGATGGTGTTGTTGTCATGAATAAAAATTATTGGGGTAAAACTGATAATGGACAAACATTTTATTATGATGAAAATGGTAGCTTAGTATACAACAAAGCTATAAGAATTGATGGAAAATTATATAAATTTTCACTTGATGGATACTTAGAATTTGGTACTGTTTTTGTTGAAAATCCAAATGGAGAATATTATGGTGGTAATTATTATGTGACAGATGAATCTGGCGCAATCAATGAAACAGCAGGTTGGAAGGAATATAGATTCCATTGGTATTATGCTAAAGAAGGTGGCTCTTTATACATCAATGGATTGGAAAATATTGATGGTAAACAATATTACTTTGATTATAATGGTGTAATGATTGTAAATACAGCTAGATATGTAGATGATAAGTTATGTTATTTTGACACAAATGGTGTATTAGTGGATAGTATTGCTGAATTTAATGGTGCAAAAGAATTTCATGGAATTACTTATTTAAATAAGGATGGAAATATAGACTATACTGGTGAGTATGGTGGTCGTTATTTTTCAAATGGTCTTTTAGCTAAAGATTGTATCATTGATGATAAGTACTACGTTGATTTTGATGGAAAAATCTTAAAAGGGTGGATTAAAACAGACTATTGTTATTATTATGCAGATCCTACAACTGGAATTTTGGCACAAGATCAATGGCTTCAAATTAATGGCAAATGGTATTATTTCTATAGTTTTAGAATGGCAACGGGTTATGTTAATACAAAAGATGGAATGTATCAATTTGCAGATGATGGTACTATGATTGGTAAAGTACAATCTGGCACATGGTTTAAAAATCCAGATACAAATACTTGGCAATATGTAAATGCAGATGGAACAATCAATCAGAAGTCTAAACTTGAAATTGATGGTACAACATACTATTTTATTGGAAACGGTATGGGTGCTGCTTACGGATGGTATGAGCTTGCAGAAAATTGTGCTTGGTATGATTATCAAACAAATACATGGTATTGGACAAATTCAACGGGTACTGGTTTTGATACAAAAGATGGATGGAAGAAAACATCGGATGGATATTTTGGCTATGTTGAAAATGGTAAATTAGTTACTGGAGTAAAAACAATTAATGGTAAACAATACTATTTTTATGACAGTGGATATTTAGCTAGTGGTGTTACAAACCACCTAGGTAAAACATATGTAATTGATGATAATGGTAATCCTGTAGATTATGTAGAAGGATGGAATACATTAGGTGATGAGTCATTCTATATCAAAAATGGTGTGGCTTTAATGAATACAATTGTTGATGGTTATTATATCAATGACAGTGGATTGACACATACAGGTATATTCTATGGTTCAGGTACTGATGATGTGATTTTAGTGCATGGTAAATTAGCTAAGAAACAATGGGTTCAATGCAACTATACGACATGTTATGCGGACGAAAAAGGTCACATGTTAAGAAATCAATGGATTGGCAACCGTTATGTTGATAGCTATGGAAAATTGGTTACTAGCAGATGGATTGGAGATCGCTATGTAGATGCGAATGGTGAATGGAAGCCAAATGGTTCTACTTCACAAGAAACAAAAGCAGAGTGGAAAACAACAAATGGTAAATGGTGGTATCAACATAAGGATGGTACTTGGACTAAAAATGATTTTGAAACTATTTCAGGACAAACATATTACTTTGATGGAAATGGTTATATGGTAACTGGATGGAAGGAAATCGATAATAAAGATTATTTCTTCAATGCTTCTGGTTTCATGGTTAAAGATGCTTGGCAAGGAGCTTACTATTTAGGATCTGATGGTGCAATGTTAACAAACACATTCACAAAAGATGGATACTATGTAGGAGCTAATGGAGCTTACTATACAAATCGTTGGTTTAAAGATCAAGGTAAATATTACTATGTAAATGGTTCTGGTAAATTAGTTAAAAATGCATGGCAAGGAGCTTACTATTTAGGAAAAGATGGTGTAATGCTAACAAATGCATTTACTCCAGATGGATTCTATGTAGGAGCTGACGGTGCATATGTAAGAAACCAAAAAATTACAGTAGAAGGTAAAGACTATTATTTGAATGCATATGGTAAAGTAGCTAAAAATCAATGGGCTGGTGATTACTATCTAGATGGAAATGGTAATGTTACTAAAAACCAATGGGCTGGAAGCTATTGGTGTGGTGAAGATGGTAAGTATGTTAAAAACGCATGGGTAGACAACAATAAATCTTATGTCAACGAAAACGGTGTATACGTAACGAACCAATGGATTGGTGATTACTATTTGAATGGTTCTGGTGTTAAAGTCACAAATGCATGGGTAGGAAGCTACTGGTGTGGTAGTGATGGTAAGTATATGAAATCATCTTGGGTAGACAACAACAAATATTATGTAGGAGCTAATGGTATTTATGTTACAAACCAATGGGTTGAAGACCACTATTTGAATGGGGCTGGCCTAATTACTAAAAATGCATGGGTCGGTGATTACTATTTAAACGGAAATGGTGACATTGCTAAAAACACATGGGCTGGAAGCTATTGGTGTGGTGAAGATGGTAAGTATATGAAATCTTCATGGGTAGACAATAATAAATACTATGTAGGTGCTAATGGTATTTATGTCACAAACCAATGGGTAGGCGATTACTATTTGAATGGTGCTGGTTTAGTTACTAAAAACGCATGGGTAGGAAGCTACTGGTGTGGTGAAGATGGTAAGTATGTTAAAAATGCATGGGTAGACAATAACAAATCATATGTCAACCAATATGGAAATTACGTGACGAACCAATGGATTGGTGATTACTATTTGAATGGTTCAGGTGTTAAAGTCACAAATGCATGGGTAGGTAACTACTGGTGTGGAAGTGATGGAAAATACGTTAAATCATCTTGGGTAGACAATAATCGTTATTATGTAAATGAAAATGGTGTATATGTAGCAGGTGCATGGCAACAAGACAGCAAAGGTTGGAAGTATCATGCAGGAAATGTATATGCAAAAGATATTACATTAAATATTAATGGTACATCTTATACATTTGATAGTAATGGTTATATGAAATAATCGATATGGGAATGCAATTTAATTTGCATTCCTTTTCTTTTTATACTACAATGTTCACATAACAAGGAGAAAACAATTATATGAACATTGTTGCTAAAAGTGTTTTAAAGAAAATATATGAGCTTGGAAAGGTGAGTCAGCGTCATTTGGCGGATGTATGTGGTTATTCTTTAGGAAAAATCAATCAGTCGATTCAATTTCTTCAAAATAATGAGTATATAGATTCAAATTGGAATCTTACGGATAAGAGTCAAATTTTGATTGAATCCTATAAGCCTCGAAAGGCAATTATTTTAGCGGCTGGTTTAGGTATGCGTATGGTTCCTATTAATACGGAGGTGCCTAAGGCTTTATTAAAAGTAAAAGGACAAACATTAATTGAACGTTTGATTTGTCAACTTCATGAAGTGGGTGTGTATGACATTTGTGTTGTGGTTGGATTTATGAAGGAAGAATTTGAATTCTTGATTGATGATTATAATGTGAGTTTGGTTTGTAACATGGAATATGCAAGAAAGAATAATATGTATTCATTGGATCTTGTGAATTCAAATTTAGAGAATACGTATATTGTTCCTTGTGATATTTGGTGTGAAGAAAATCCGTTTAGTGCTTGTGAATTGTATTCTTGGTACATGATTAAAAATGAGGAAACATTGAATACTTCGGTTCGTTTAAATAAAAAATTTGAACTTGCTAAGACTAAGATGAATGAAGTGGGGGATACAATGATTGGTATTTCTTATATTTCATTTATGGATGCTCCATTCATTCGTAAACGTATTTCTTCTATGTCTTGTCAAAGAGAGTATGAACATGCTTTTTGGGAAGATGCTTTGTATGTCAAAGATAAGATGATCGTTTCTCCTTATGTCTTTAATAAGGCTTATGAAGTGAATACTTATGAACAATTAAGGGATTTGGATGAGGATACGGAAACCTTAAACTCGCATTTGATGCAGATTATTAGAGATACGCTAGATTGTGAATTGAGTGACATTCAATCGATTTGTCCATTAAAGAAGGGTATGACGAATCGTTCCTTTAGTTTTGAAGTGAATTCAAAACGATATATTATGCGTGTTCCAGGTGAAGGTACGGATAAGTTAATTAATCGAAGACATGAATATGATGTATATCAAGTGATCAAAGATGAGCATATTTGTGATCCCGTTATTTATATGAATCCAGATAATGGATATAAGATTACAGAATATATTGAGGATGCACATGCTTGTAATCCAACTTATTTTGGAGATGTTCGTGATTGTATGAAAAAGCTTCGTGCTTTCCATAATAAAAAATTGAAAGTGAATCATACTTTTGAAGTATTTGAAGAATTAGAAAAGTATGAATCGTATTGGCAGGGTGCTCCGAGTATTTATAGGGATTATAAAGAGACAAAGAAACATATTTATGAATTAAAAGAATTTGTGGATGGACAACCTAAAGAGTGGGGATTATCTCATATTGATTCCGTACCAGATAATTTCTTGTTCTCAAAAGATGAATTGTATTTAATTGATTGGGAATATGCGGGTATGCAAGATCAGCATATTGATATTGCGATGTTTGCGATTTATTCCATGTATGATCGTAATGATGTGGAAACATTGATCGATTTATATTTTGACAATGACTGTGATGATATGGTTCGAATTAAGATTTATGCGTATATTGCCATTTGTGGTTTATTATGGAGCAATTGGTGTGAATATAAACGTAACTTAGGCGTTGAGTTTGGTGAATATTCATTAAAACAATATCGTTATGCCAAAGAATATTATCGAATCGTAAAAGAAATGTTAGAAGAAAGAGGAATGTGTTTATGTACAAAGTAGAAAGAGCCATTATTATGGCGGCTGGTTTTGGTTCTCGTATGAGTCCTTTAACGCTTGAAACACCAAAACCATTAGTCAAAGTAAATGGTGTAAGAATGATTGATACTGTTATTGATGCACTTCATAAGAATGATATTTATGAAATCTATGTTGTGGTGGGGTATTTAAAAGAACAATTCTACAGTTTAGAAAAGGAATATGCCGGTTTAAAAGTAATTGACAATCCTTATTTTGATACTTGTAACAATATTGCTTCCTTATATGTAGCTAGAGACTATATAGAAAATGCCATTATTTTGGATGGGGATCAAATTATTTTTAATCCAGAAATACTTAAACCTGAATTTGAGCGTTCAGGCTATAACAGTGTGTATGTTGAAAATGGTACTGACGAATGGCTACAACAAGTAGAGAATGGTATTGTCACTTCTTGTAGTCGTACGGGTGGTTTAAAGGGTTGGCAACTTTATAGTATTTCAAGATGGAATAGTCAAGATGGAAAACAATTAAAACAAGATTTGGAATATGAATTTGATACGAAACAAAATCGTCAAATATATTGGGATGATGTAGCTATGTTTTGTCATCCAGAACACTACCAATTGGGTGTTATGCCAATGAAAAAAGAGGATGTAGTAGAAATTGATGGGTTGGATGAATTGATTGAAATGGATTCAAGTTATAGGGGGTACAAGAAATGAAAAATAAAATCGATTGGATGATTACACTATTACCATTATGTCTGATTCTAGTATTATGTTTTGTTTTCTTTGTGGCTCCAGAACAATCGAATGTAGTATTAAGCCAAATTCGTTTCTTTTTTGGAGATACATTTGGAAGTTATTATTTGATTATAGGACTAGGGATTTTCTTACTATCCATTTACATTGCTTTTTCTAAATATGGCGATATTGTCTTAGGTGAAAAGGGAGAAAAGCCAAAATATTCTTTCTTTGCGTGGGGCTCTATGATGTTTACATGTGGTCTTGCAGCCGATATTTTATTCTATTCTTTTTCAGAATGGGTGATGTATGCATCGGATCCTCACATTAAAGAAATGGGAAGCATTCAACAATGGGCGGGTGTCTATCCATTATTTCACTGGAGTTTAATTCCTTGGAGCTTTTATTTAGTATTAGCCGTAGCCTTTGGCTTTATGCTTCACGTTAGAAAAAGAAATCGCCAAAAATATTCAGAAGCATGTCGCCCCTTACTTGGTAAATATACAGATAAATGGCCAGGAAGAATCATTGATTTATTAGCCGTATTTGCTCTTCTTGCAGGAACAGCTACTACATTTAGTGTAGCCACTCCTTTAATGGCAACGATTATTCAAGACTTATTCCATTTAACTGTAAGTCGTACAGCTATTAATATTGTGATTTTAATCATTACATGTATTGTATATACATACTCTTTACTACATGGCTTTAAAGGAATTAGTCGTTTGGCTAACCTTTGTATCTATTTCTTCTTTGGTTTATTAGCCTTCGTCTTATTATTTGGTGGACAAGCTCGTTATATTATTGAAACCGGATTAAATTCACTTGGAACGATGGTAGAAAACTTCATTGGACTATCGACATTTACAGATCCATTACGAAATACAAACTTTCCACAAAACTGGACTATTTATTATTGGGCATATTGGATGGTATGGTGTGTAGCCGCTCCATTCTTTATTGGAAGTATTTCAAAAGGAAGAACCGTTAGACAAACCATTCTTGGAGGATATGTATTTGGTGTAGGATCTACACTTATTAGTTTTATTGTTCTAGGAAACTACTCCATGGGACTTCAAATGCATGGCATTGCCGATTTCATGGCACAATATGCCAAGACTGGTGATTTATATGGCATGATCGTAGATATTATTAAAACACTTCCTTGTGCACCACTCGTTATGGTTGCCGTATTATTTACTATGATTGCCTTCTATGCGACTAGCTTTGATTCTATTGCACTAACGGCTTCATGTTATTGCTATCACGAATTAAAAGAAGATGAAATGCCACACAAAACACTTCAATTGATGTGGTGTATTCTATTGATCCTTCTTCCAATTGCATTATTGTTTGCGCAAAGTTCAATGAATAACTTACAAAGTGTAAGTATTATTGCAGCCTTTCCAATAGGTATAGTCATAGTCATGATTGCACTTAGTTTCTTAAAGGATGCTAAACCTAAAGACTAGTTTGACTGTTGTTTTCAACAGTCATTTTTTAATATTAAGATTCAATTGGTTATCTTTCTTAAAAATACGTTTTAGTACAATGCTTTCATTCAAATGTTCGTTTTCTAATAAATAGTGTGTAAATGTCAAGTTACTATATTAATTTGAATATAATACGGTTATATTAAATGAATAATAAATAGAATATAATAATAAGTGTTGATTACATTACAGGTTTAGGAGGTGCATTATGATGGATTCTGTATGTATTTTGCCTACAGAGGATATGGATTTTTGGAAAATCAATGGTGAAAAGACTGCTATAACTATTAAGTGGAGTAAAAATTGTTTTGAAGATTATAAGGAGCTCTCATATCATTTCTATGAATGTGGATATAAAACTTTTATAGACGTGATTGAAAGTGAGCACAATAATGTTAAATCGGATATGTGGTTTCTAACAGGTATATTTTTGTTGCGCCATAGCCTTGAACTTGGATTGAAATCGTTACTATGTCGAGTATTACCACAAAAGAGAGATATTCAAGATTCTTTCGAGGACTGTTGTCATGATGTATCTATGCTGTTTAAAAAATACATAGATACTGGCAGAGAAAGATTTTTGACTAAGGAAGAGACTGAATGGTTGAAAATTTACTTAAAATCATTAGAGGAAGTCGATAAAAAATCAGATATGTTCAGATTTCCATTTGAAAACGACTTTCTTTCGAAATACAGGGATAAGTTTTTGGACAATGTGGATGTTGCTAATAATTTATTACAAGCATTTGCACTAGTGAAAAAATGCATGGAGAAAGGAATTATTTCTGAAGAGGATGAATTTGACCAGAACTTAAAACCAGAATTCTTTGTTTTTGCATCACACGGATTTGGAAATTGCTTTTTGTGGCAAAAAATCTCAGATAAGGGTTTTCATGTCAAGATTACTGGATATACCGAAGTGATTGACTATATCTACAAAATTCAACAGATATCAAATAAAGTTAAATTATATCCACTTATTTTTATGTTCCGAAATACAATAGAGTTATGTCTAAAGAGATTATTTTATAGTAGGGTCAATGATGGTGTACCATTAAAAGTGTTTAACTCGAAACGAAAAAGTCATTATATAAAGAAAGATTTATGGAAAAATGTAAAACCGGTAATTGTTAAATATGCGAATGATTCTGGCGAAGATTTAGTAATGATAGATATCGTTGAGAAGCTACTTGATGAAATAGATTCAATAGATAAAAACGGAGATAATTTCCGATATCCAACATCATACAGTTTAGAATATCGTATTGATAACAAAGAATTGGATTTAAGTAATGTGTATACATATCTTAAAGCAATAATAAACTTTCTTGAAGGGTGTAATTCTATGCTTGATGCAATAGCAGATTATGAAAGTGAGATGGAGGCAGAATACGAATCCGAAATGAGGGCAAATATGGATTGGTACTAAAATCTTTGATAATAGTGATAATTACAAAGTCCAGGCACTTTTCTTTTTGCATGACTAAATTGCATGACTAAATTGAATGAAACAAAAAAAGATGTCCGAAGACATCTGATTCGAATACAAGTTTATCTGCTGGCTGTCAGCCCATCGCTATTAGCGACAATGATTGGGATGTTTTAACGACTTCCCAATGTCTACAACTTTACTGGTGGTTGTCACCCCATCACTTATAGTGACCACGATTAGGATATTTTATCGACTTCCTATTGTCTTCAGCTTATAGTGCTTGTTCACTAAAGATATTTCTATCTTTACTAATAATTTAGCATAAAACAATCAAAAAATATAGTATATTAAATATGTATAAACATAATTAAAATCTGTCCTGTTGTCGTATTATTATTCATATGCAAGAAGCTTTGATTCAATTACATTAACGTCATCATGAATTAAAGACGCAATAAATTTGGATGGGGTTAGATGAATTTGCTCTCCAAGAATTTAGGGGCATATACCCTAAAACGGTTTATAGCTGAGATTAAGCTCGGACAACATTTTACTTAAAGCATATCTAAACCCCAACTATTTTTATATGTCTTGCTACAATACATATTGCACGAAAATTGATTTTCAGTATAATAAACACAGATCAACTTACGAAGGATTAACGCTGGGTCCCAGAATGGGGTAGGTGAGTTATCATTGAGCATTCCTATGTGCCTGGGGTTGGTCTTTTATTTTTGTTTGAGAATAAAGAGGTTGTTGCATATGATCATAATGGATTTAAAACTTGATAATTTGTTGTTGTTTTAGAGATTTCTGATCCAAGAAAGATTGTGAGTTCATATATTGAAAAGGAAATTTTATCTTTAATGATCAATGAGTTATTCTTTACAACACACAATTTAGATATATTGGATTTGCCTCTTTGTAAACATAGCTTCAATTTCTTAAAGAAAGATAATCAAGGTATTTGTATAGTGAATGCAGCAACTTATTTAAAGAAGAATACAGATTCATTAAGAAATGCAGTGGATAATGATTTATTTTCAGTTGCGCCTAGATTGGATGAAATTGAGGATTTATATTGTGATATATAAAATGAAATGGAGCTCACCATGAACCCCATTTCTTTGAAAAAATAATAATATCTTCTCGCTCCGGAAAAGATCTCTTTGCGTATTAATGATATCTAGATAATGATTTGTTGTCAATATTATATGTATTCTTATTTCTATTAGCATATTCTGTTTGGTGATGAGTTATTATTGTTATGTTTTGTTAAAACATTGTAGATTGATTTAAGATAGACTATGTACTAGTATTATTGGGCAGGGGGTTATATTTTTATGAAAACAACATTAATTATTATGGCAGCTGGAATTGGTTCTCGTTTTGGTGGTGGAATCAAACAGTTAACTAAAATGGGTCCAAATGGTGAAATCATTATGGATTATTCAATCTATGATGCCAAAGAGGCTGGCTTTGATAAAGTCGTATTTATTATTCGTAAGGATATTGAAGAGGAATTTAAAGAAGTGATTGGAAATCGTATCCAAAATTATATGGATGTAGAATATGTATTCCAAGATATCAATGATTTACCAGAAGGATTTACTGGTCCTGAAGGTCGTACAAAACCTTGGGGAACAGGTCAGGCAGTATTATGTGCTAAAAGTGTTGTAGATACACCGTATGTGATCATTAATGCGGA
>ULYR01048106.1_pt1 | contig 13067 bp, 9 predicted proteins | sample 1962341 | NCBI WGS metagenome assembly ULYR01 (sample SAMEA4835868, study PRJEB28245) | human gut metagenome | biome: gut microbiome; material: fecal sample | place: Denmark | collected 2008 | reverse complement strand
CCACACCCATGATGCCGGCGGCCAGGCCGCCCGCCAAAATAGCGACCAGCAGCAACGCCAAGTCCGACAGGCCATGCCCGGCCAGCGCACCGGAAACGATAGCGGAAACATAGGCCCCCACCGAGACAAAGCCCGCGTGGCCCATCGAGAACTCGCCCATAAAGCCAACCACCAGGTTCAACGACGTGACCATGATAATGGTATAGCAGGCGGTGGTGCAGATGCCCTGGATGTAGGTAGTACTTTTGCCAAAAACGTTAAAGGTAAATGCCAGCGTGATCAGCGCATACAGCAGCGCGACGCCAACCAAGTTCAGGCCATAGGAGGCCAGCCGTCGTTTCGTCATTTTGTTCACGCTCCCTTACACTTTCTCGCCGACGTTCTTGCCCAGGATGCCGGAAGGTTTGACCAGCAGGATGACGATCAGGGTCCCGTAGGTCACAGCCTCGTACCAACCGGGGGCAAACAGCTTGACAAAAATCTCTATCAGACCAATCAGGATACCGCCCAGCATCGCACCGGGGATGATGCCGATGCCGCCGAGGACGGCTGCAATGAAGGCTTTCATGCCCATCATCGAACCCATATCGTTGGTGACGCGGGGATAGGTGGCGCAGTACATAAGCGCCGCCACCGCTGCCAGACCGGAACCGATGGCAAACGTTGTGGTGATGATCTTGTTGACGTTGATGCCCACGAGAGTGGACGCGTCCTTATCCTGCGGCACGGCGCGCATCGCTTTGCCGAGCTTGGTTTTCTTAACAAAAAGCTGCAAGGCGATCATGATGCCCAGGCCGATGGCGATGGTGAGCAGCACGTTCAACGGCAGCGCCACAGTGCCGACCGTGATGGTGGGCAGGCTGAAGATGGCCTGCACGTTATGGGGCTTGGCGCCGAACAGCACCATGGCCAGGTTTTCCAAAAAGATGCTCATGGCCAGGGCCGTAATCAGGGCGGACATAGGGCCGGCCTTGCGCACCGGGCGGTAAGCCAAAATCTCGACCAGCACGCCGACCACGGCACAGACCGCAATGGCAATGATGACCGCCAGCCAGGCGGGCATACCCGCGTTGACCATAAGCGGGATGGTATAAAACAGTGTGTAGGCACCGATCATGATAAAATCACCATGGGCGAAGTTGATCATGCGGATGATGCCGTAAACCATTGTGTAGCCCAGGGCAATCAGTGCGTAGATCGCGCCCTGGTTCAGACCGTTTATCAAACTTTGAAAAAACAGTGAGAAAGTCATTGTGGTCCATTCCCCTTTTCTAAACACACAGGGGCGGGGGTGGTTTTCCCCCGCCGAGGTGCGATATATTCTCTTTTAGTCTGCCTTGGAAACGACCGCGCCGTCCGAGCCAAGCGTTTCGGTCCACTTGACCGCGCCGTCCACGAAGGTGTTGACGGCAATGCTCTTGATAGCGTCGCCGTTCTCGTCCAGCGTGATGTCGCCGCCGACACCGGTAAAGCTCATGCCGGTCATGCCCTTGACAAGGCTGGCCGTGTCGGTGCCGCCTGCATTCTCGGCGGCCTGCACCAGCATGTACATAGCGTCATAATACAGCGCTGCACAGGCGTTCAGGCTTTCGGTGCCGTACTTTTCCGTGTACTTCTGCACGAAGTTCTGGACAGCCGGGGCTGTATCCTCGCTGGAGTAGTGGTTCGTAAAGTAGCAATCCTCAAACTGTGCGGCAAGACCGGTCGTGTCGGAACCATCCCAGCCGTCACCGCCCATGATGGCACCGGTAAAGCCTGCATTGCGGGCTGCACCAACCAGCAGCGGAACGGTGTCGAGGAAGCAGGGATAATACAAAAGCTCTGCACCGCTGGCCACGGCCTGTGCCGCCTGCGAAGAATAATCGGTGTCGGTGGTCATGCACTCACCGGTGTAGGCAACCTCAATACCGTTGGCCTCGCAGTTTTCAATAAATGCATCCTTCAGGCCGTTGGAGTAGTCATCGTCCTTGGCGTAGATGACTGCCACCTTGGTAAAGCCCTTATCCTTGGCAAACAGCGCCGCCATCTTGCCCTGATACGGGTCGATGAAGCAGTTGCGGAAGATGGTGTCGCCTTTTAAGGTGACATCGGCGTTGGTTGCACCGGTCGCCAGAAGCAGCATACCGTCCTTGGAGGCCTGCTCTGCCATGGGCAGCGTGACCGAGGAGAAGAAGCTGCCAACGATGGCCTCGGGCGAATCCGCCATGACCTTGTTGTAGGCATTCATTGCCTGCTTGGCGTCCTTGGCATCGTCAGCGACCTTACCGCCGTTGACGATTTCAATCTTATAGCCGGAGTCCCCGCCGTTGATCTCCTCAACGGCCATATCAATGGCGTTCTGTGCGCCCTCACCGTAGATGGCGGAGCCGCCGGTCATGGAGCAGACAACGCCCACACGAATGATGTTATCTTCCTCGCCATCCGCTGCGGCGGTGGAGCTGGTCGAGGCCTCACTGGAAGCAGCCGCCTCACCCTGCTGGGTGCTGGAACCGCAGCCTGCGAACAGGCTGGCCGACATGGCAGCTGCCATAGTAAGTGCAAGAACTCGATTACGCTTTTTCATTGTGTGACCCTCTCTTTCTGTTCTTTTCCTGTTCTACAGGGAACTCTCCCACCATCCAAAACAAAAGGCGCGCGGCACCGATGTAAAGTGCTGCACGCCTTTGTGCGTAACGGAAAGGGGCCGCTGTACTTTTGCAAGTACGCGACCCCTTTGTCCCGTTTGTGTTCTGTGATGATAGTGCCATTATAGCAGACTATGCAAAAAGTGCAAGGCTTTTTGGGCAATTCTTACGAAAGTTTGGTTTGCACAGGTGTTCTGCTTACAAATACAATGATTTTTATGAGAAGGACAGCCGATTCTTAACCGGGCAGGCATACCCGCCTGTGTGAAGCGTCGGATCTCTTGTTTCCTGCCATTTCCACACTTTTCACACCAAATTTTCAGCTTCTTTTCAGCTTCGTGCGGTACAATAGCGGCATAAAGCGAGGTGCTGACGATGCGTGTGCTGATCGCAGAAGATGAAAAACTGCTGGCAGAATCCCTAAAAACGCTGCTGGAACGAAAAGGTTTTACCGTGGAGACCGCTTTCGACGGCGTGTCCGGAGCCGAGTATGCCGAGACCGGCATTTATGATCTGCTGATTTTGGACGTGATGATGCCCGGCATGGACGGCTACGCCGTGGCGCGTCAGGTGCGGCAAAAGCGCTGCACCGTGCCCATCTTGATGCTGACGGCCAAATCCGACCTGCCTGACCGCATCGAGGGGCTGAACGCCGGGGCGGATTACTACCTGACGAAGCCGTTTGACATTGTGGAACTGTTGGCCTGTATCCGGGCGCTGCTGCGGCGGCAGGGCGGACAGGTGGACCGGCTGGCCTTTGGCAACACCACGCTGGACCTGGATGCCGGCACGCTGACCTGTGGCGAGAAAAAGATGCGGCTTTCCGCCAAAGAATTTGATGTGATGCGCCTGCTGATGCAGGCCGGGGAGAACAACCCCCCGAAGGAAAGCATCCTGACCCATGTGTGGGGCTTTGACTCCGATGCCGTAGAAAACAATGTAGAAGTGTACATTGGCTTTTTGCGCAAGAAACTGAAAAGCATTGGTTCCAATGTGCGCATTGAGTCTGTGCGCCGCGTGGGCTACCATCTGGAGGTTGCCGAATGATCCGGCGGCTGCGCGCCAAACTGGTGGCCATCATCATGGCGTTTGTGGCGGTGATTTTGGTGTGCGTGATGACTGCCGTACTAGGCCTGACCCGCGCCACGCTGGAGCGGGAAAGCCTGGACATGATGCGGCATATCGCGCTGGACCCCATCCAGGCCCCCGCCCCCGGCGAAGAATTTGACGGCGTGCGTCTGCCTTATTTTGTACTTTCAGTGGCCGAGGATGGCACGATCGAACCTGCGGGCGGCGGCTACTATGATTTGTCCGATACTAAATTTTTGCAGCAGGCGGCGGAGGAAGCTGTGGACAGCGGCGCACAAAGCGGCATGCTGGCAGATTCGCACCTGCGGTTTCTGCGTCTGGAAACGGACAGCGGGAACTTTATCGTATTCGCTGATACATCCAACGAAACGCAGACTTTGACCGGGTTGCTCCGCACCTGCTTGCTGCTGTGCGGCGCGGCATTTGCTGCATTCTTTCTGGTAAGCATCCTGCTGGCGCGGTGGGCTGTGCGCCCGGTGGAAACGGCATGGACCCAACAGAAGCAGTTTGTGGCCGATGCCAGCCACGAGCTGAAAACGCCGCTGACCGTGCTACTGACCGATGCCGAACTGCTCTGCACGCCGGAGGGTGAGTATGATATTGCCGAAAAACGCAAACTTTCTCAAAGCATGCTGACCGTCGCCCAGCAGATGCGGGTGCTGGTGGAGCAGTTGTTGGAGCTGGCGCGGGTCGATCAGGGCCTCCCCCGCGGCCAGCACGAGCGGCTGAACTGGAGCGAGAACGTCAGTGACGCCCTGCTGCCCTTTGAACCGATATTTTATGAGAAAGGTTTGCAGCTGGAGACCGACTTGCAGAACGGCATTTTTGTGCGTGGCTGCGGGACTCAGTTACAGCAGGCGGCAGGCATTTACCTGGATAACGCGCAGAAGTACGCCGCCCCAGGTACGGCGGTGCAGGTCACGCTGGCACGATGCGGACACCACCGTGCGCGGCTGGCCGTGGCCACACGGGGCGCGGCGATACCGCAGAATGAGCTGCAAAATATCTTTAAGCGCTTCTACCGTACCGACCCTGCCCATCACCGCAACGGCAGCTACGGGTTGGGCCTTGCCATCGCTGCCGGTGTAGCTGACCAGCACGGCGGCAAAGCCTGGGCCGAAAGTGCGGACGGCGTGAATACCTTTTATCTGGAATTAAAAACAGTCTAATGTGTGGAAAAACACCTTTGCCTGCGGAATCTTTTTATAGTATAAATTACAGCAGACAATTTAAATTCAGATACTCTTCTGCCACCGGACAGGAAAGTTAAGCGTCAGCTTTTCTGTCGATAGGTCTTAGCAGACAGAAAGTTCTGGCGCTTTTTCTTTTGAACGGAGCATAACGATGATACGAGACCAACGCCTTATCCCCTTATTAGGCCCTGAGTTTTGAGGATGCAGTTAGTGCTGTAACCCAGATAAATGGCGAAACCCTCCCGCGGGGCAGACCTTATGGTCCGCCACTTTTTGTTTTGCCTGTGTACAACTTTCCCAAACCTTTCACAAACGCGGGGCGAATTTTCAGTTTCGTTTCAGCTTAGGGCGGTATAGTATCTTCAGACTATTAGGAGGTGCGCTGATGATACAAGTCAAGCATTTGACAAAACGATACGGCGATTTTACGGCGGTGGATGACATATCCTTTACGCTGAAAACCGGCCACATCTACGGTTTCCTGGGCCCCAACGGCGCGGGCAAATCCACCATGATGAACATTATGACCGGCTGCCTGGCCGCTACAAGCGGCACGGTGCTCATCGACAACTGCGATATTTTTGAGGATGCGCAGAAAGCAAAAAAACTGCTGGGCTACCTACCGGAGATCACGCCGCTGTACACCGAGCAGACGCCCGTGGAATACCTGAGCTTTGTGGCCGAGGCCAAGGGCGTACCGGCCAAGCAGATCCCTGACGAGGTTGCCCGCGTGATAGAGGAGACCCGCCTGACCGAGATGGCCAACCGGCTGATCCGCCACCTGTCCAAGGGCTACCGCCAGCGTGTCGGAATTGCACAGGCGTTGCTTGGCAACCCGCATTACATCATTTTGGACGAGCCTACCGTCGGCCTGGACCCGCTGCAAATTATTGAGATCCGCGACCTCATCCGCGAATTAGGGCAGCGCCACACCGTCATTTTAAGTTCCCATATCCTGAGCGAGGTGCAGGCCATCTGCGAGAGTGTGCTGATTATTGCCCACAGCAAACTGGTGGCCTTTGATACGCCGCAAAACCTGGAAAAGACGCTGGCCAGCGCCAACAAGCTGACCCTGACCGCCGATTGCGGCGAGGCCGCCCTGCAGGAGATTCTCGACAGCGTACCCAACGTGGCCACCAGCGAGACCAAGCCCGATGGCACTGCCGCCCTGACCGCAAACGGTGACTTGACCGCTGCGGCCCGCGCGCTGTTCTTTGCCTTTGCCAAGGCCAATGTGGCGCTGCTGCAGATGACCCCGCAGAAAGCCGATCTCGAAAACATCTTCATTGAACTGACGGAGGATGACCCGCAGCCGCAGGCTCAGGTACAGAACCAAGAGGAGGTGACACCTGATGAAAGCGGTGTTTAAACACGAAGTATCGCTGTATTACCACAGCCTACTGGCCTATGTGTTCGGTGCGTTTTTGCTGGAATTTATCGGTATCGGCGCGATGCTGTACAACATCAACCGTGCCGTGGCCAACTTTGAGTATGCCCTCGGCACCTTCTGCATCGCCTTTGTCGGCCTGGTGCCTGTGCTGACGATGCGCGTCATGGCCGAGGAAAAAAGCAGAAAACCGACCAGCTGTTGTCGCTGCTGCCCATCACATCCACCGGTATTGTGCTGGGCAAGTATTTTGCGGCAGCTCTCGTCTTTGTTGCCCCGATGCTGGTTGCCTGCGTCTACCCCTACATTTTCTCGATGTACGGCGATGTCTACCTGCCCACCTCCTACGGTGCGCTGGTAGCTTTCATCTTCCTGGGGCTGGCGCTCATTGCCATCGGCATGTTTATCTCGTCGCTGACCGGATCCCAGGGTATGGCGGCGGGCATCGGCGTCGTGGTCATGCTATTTTTGTATTACAGCTCCTCACTGGCCGATAACATCTCCTCCAAGGCGTTCAACGTAGTGGTGCTGCTGATTTTGTCTGCCATCCTTGCCATCGTGGTCAAGAAGCTGACCAACTCCGATGCGGCAGGTCTGCTGGTGCTTATCGTCTGCGTGGCGGCGCTCGTCATCACTTATTTTGCCGCGCCCACTGCACTGGAATCCCTGCTGCCGGATCTGATGAAGAAGCTGTCCCCCTTTGAGCGGTTCTACACCTTCGTCAACGGCGTATTTGATGTAACGGGCATCATCTACTACATCAGCATCGCAGTATTTTTCCTGTTCCTCTGTGTGCAGTCTTGGGAGAAAAAGAGGTATAACGGATGAAAAATAGCTTTAACAAAAAGCTGCGGCAGCTGGCCGCAGAAAACAAACAGGCGCTTTCCACCCGCACCGCCAAGGTGGGCGGGTACAGCGTCGTGCTGGCGCTTATCGTGCTGGCCATTCTGGTGGCGGTCAACGTATTGTTCAGCGTTCTGCCATCCAAATTTACACAGTTTGATATTTCCGCCGCCCAGCTTTACTCACTGACATCGGATACCAAGGTGGTCGCGACCAACCTGGGCAAGGACGTGACCATCTACTGGATCACCCAGGCCGGGCAGGAAAGCACCGTGCTGGATAAGCTGCTAGACCGCTATCAGGATCTGTCCGACCACATTACGGTGGTCAAGAAAGACCCTGACATCTACCCTACCTTCGCCCAGCAGTACACCGATGAAACGGTCGTGAACAACTCGTTGGTGGTCGAGTGCGGCGACAAGAGTCGTTACATCAGCTACGACGACATCTATCAGGTGGACACGTCCAGCTACTACACCACCGGCTCGGTCAGCCAGAGCTTCGACGGTGAGGGACAGATCACCTCGGCCATCGACTACGTGGTCTCTGATGAACTGCCGAAGATCTACCTGCTCAGCGGCCACGGCGAAGCCGCGCTGTCCGATACCTTCAGTAACGAGCTGACCCGCAGCAACTATGAGACCGTTGAGGATTTCTCGCTGCTGAATGTAGACGAGATTCCTAAGGATTGCGACACCCTCCTTATCAATGACTACAATGATATTGTGGCCACCACCGCCGACCCCCTGCGTCCCGATGAAGCGCTGAAGCTGGATTGGGACAGCGTGACGAGCATTGACTTTACGCTGGACGACACGACTTACACCATCACCCACAAGGGCAGCAAGTACACGCTGGATGGCGAGGAAGTGGACTTTGACGATATCAAGTCCGCCGTGGATGGCCTGGATATTGCCGAATACAACACCGAGACGAGCGACAAGAAGCAGGAGATTGCCCTGACGGTACACCTCGACAACACCGACTACCCCACCCTGACGCTGTGTGCTTACCAGTACGATGGTGAGAATTGCCTGGTGACGCTGAATGATACCACTTTGGGTTTTGCCAAACGCAGCCTGGTGGTTGATTTGGAAGAAGCCGTTAATGCTGTGGTACTGGGCGGAGAGTCCTAAATTGTAACCAAATTTATAAGGAGAAAGCCAACCGGTGCGTTAGAACCGGCCGGCTTTCTCCTTTTTACTCGCAACCATGCTGAATTCAAAGCATCAATTCAAAAATGTTTCCTGCTCAATCGTAACTCCATATTTCACAATTGCTCGGATGGAATCCGTAAATAGAGGATACTTTCCTGCCTCTCCGTCCTCTTTCAGCTTTGCAATATACTTGTCTGAGCGTGTGAGTCCGTTTTCATGGTACTGTTCCACAAAATATCCTTCCATCCGCATAGGCTGTACTTGCGGGAAAATCTCCTGCAAGTGCTCGAACATTTGGAAGCCGCCCCTATCAATATCCGCCCAAAATCGCACGATCGTATCTATCTGAAGGTTCCTTGCGAGTATTGAGAAAAGTTTTCTCTTTTGCGGGCTTAAAAGTCCTCCATGGTAGATAACGAGTTCATCCGTCTGTTTTTCTGCCAGCAGGTACTCATCATAATTTGTTTTATTTTCAACAAATGTAACGCATCGTATTTTCTTTGTGTCGATTCCTGTAACAGCATTGACCAAGGTACTTGGGATCGCCAGGCCGTACGGTTCTGCCACCTCAAAGTCAATTTGTCCTTGCCGCGTCTGAACCGTGCAGGGGCCGGACAATTCGTAGAGTTCCGGTCGGGCATAGATTCCTAACAGCGCGAGCTGTTCCCGTTCGCTCAATATCGCTTCCTGACAAGCATTCGCAAGATTTTCGCAATAAGTTCTTGCAATCCGTAAAAATGTTTCACGCACATGGCGCTCAAAGTATTTTGTGTCGTGGAAGCATTGGTTGCTGAACGCACGCATTGTGATACCGCCGGGGAGATTTTCATATTGTTGGAAAACAAGAAGCAGGTCTACCAGAAGCTCATCATTTTCTTTGCAAAAAGATGGAACTTTCAGATGTTCTCTCGCTGCTTTGCACACCGCATCTCGCCATGCTACAATCCAAGGTGTGGAAACATCTTCTAGTTTCTGCGTCACCAGCTCTACAAAACGTTCAGCCTTTTCTCTTGGATGCTGCCTTTCTGCTTTCTCGTAACACAGCGCAACCTGTTCCAGGTTCAATATAATAGCGGAAAGAACTGTTTGCTCTCTGGCCCATTCCAGCCGAACGATTGCCTGCTGTTCCAGTTCTCTTGCTGCTGCGTTATAAGCATCTCGGGCAGAGGCACTCTCATAGTTGTATTCAGGCAGTTCTTTTTTATCGATTCTCAGCATAACACGGCGCGCGGAGGTATTGGGCGCGGAGAGGTGCTTACTGTTTTCAAACCTGTCAAGCAGTCTGTTTAGAATGACCTGTGTTTCCTTCATCCTGCGTTCTCCTTACCAAAGGGAATGATATGCATCCGGTATCCCGTTTTATCCACCAGCAGGGTGCGGTCCGCAATTGGCATAATATCCGCCACTTTATCTGGCGGTGTACATACGATTGCCTGCAGTCCCATCTTGCGCAGCAAACGGACGCTCTCCGTGATACGGTCACTGTCCATTTTGTTGAACGCTTCATCAAATACTACCAGGCGCACGGTGTTGCCAAAACTCGTCGCATCGCTGGTGCGATACAACTGCGCAAACGAGGCTAACACCGCAATGTAGAACGGTGTCTGGGTCTCGCCGCCGGATTTTGTATTCAGCGTCTGGGAAAGCAGCTGCTTTGTACCATTTTGGTCGGTAGTCTCCAAATCAAAGCGGAGATAGGTTCTAAAATCCGTATATCGAACAATGTTTTCCTGCAGTTCGCTCTGCTTTCTGGCATTGAGCTGTGTATCATCCGCCGCCGTGATCTGGCTGAACAGCTTATCGATCAGCGGGCCGTATTTTTCTTGGAATATAGCCCCAAAAAGTCCCATATCTCCATTCATCAACTCCGGCGCCATGATCATATCATAGTAATCCGCATAATCCGGGTTTCGATCTACGCGGAATTGGTATTTATCTGTTCCGAACTGTGCCCACCTCAATGCTCGGTTCAGACTAGCCACCTGGCTTTTTACCTGGTCAATGCTGGACTTCAATTTGGCAAGGAAATCGTTCTGAAATTGCTCCAATGCGCTTTCTCTCGCCGCTTCAATCTTTTTGCGATACTTGGGAAGTTCACTTTCTTCCAGTACCTTCTGCTCTGCCTCAAATTCCTCATTGTCCATCACTTCGGTTTGGAAGGAACAGGGTTTAAAGGTCTCTACATAGTCTCTCCGAGCCTTAAAGAGTGCCGCTTTTGCTGTTTCACGCGCTTTTACGCTTTGTGCAAGGCTATCTCCAAAATTTTTGCGGATGGCATCCGCGCGCCGCAAGCGGGCGAACTCTTGTTGATAGCGCGGGATTCCTACGCTCTGCTGATAATCGACGGAGAACGTCTCATTTATGCTGTCCTCAATTCTGGTAAATTGCTGGCAGCAATCCGGCAGGGTCTCATATTCAAGCTGGTGAATGCGTTGAACCAATTCGCCTTTATGGGTGCCTTCGTCAACTTTCTTCTTGTCGAGTGCTTGGATTTCTTCCTTTAATTTCTCAATCGCCTTTCTCTGCTCGCAAAGCCACAGCAGATTCAGATGGGACATTTGTTCGTCAATTTCCGCCATTTCTTTTACAATATCCAGGCTGCGTGAATAATCTTCTCGTCTTTCTGCCACATCGGCCTCAACAAATCGCTGGGTGAAAAGTGGTTCTTCCTGGCCAGAAAGGTTTTCATATATTGGTTTCCAGTGCTTTTGCTCCTCTTCCAGCCGTTCCAATTCCGCTTGCAAGCGTTTGATGCGAAGTTCTACAGCGCGGTGGCCGATAAATACATCTTCCATCAGGTCCCGGCGCAATGCACGGGCGACATATCCCTGGTACAGCATGCCCTCGGATGTGATTGCTGTCTTGTAACTGCGCAGCTGCTCTACATTATCACAGCATATAACCCGTCCCAAAAGGTAATCCACATAGCTGCGGGCCAATTCATTTTCTGTTTCAATCTTTTTTGCAAGGCTGTCATCGGCTGTGTGAATCATTTCTTTTTCCCGCAGTTTTCCAACATCGACCAACCCAAAAGCGCGGCATCCATGTTTCCTCTTCATCCTGTCATAAACGTGCAGGGCCTTCTGGTAATAGGCAGGTTCCACCAGAAAATAGAATTTTTGATTGTTCAGATACCCTTCTACCGCACCGCGCCAGCGCTCATCTGAAATTTCCAGTAAGTCTGCCAGAATGTAGACCTTGACCGGATTTCCTGTATTGCGATGCAGCTCTTCCTGAAGTTCTTCCCGAAACGGTATCAATCCTTTGGGGTAATCCTTAATATTTTTTCGCAGATTGGCAAGCGCCGCGCGTTTCTGGTCAGCCTGTTCTTTCAGCTCTTCAACTTGATCTTCGATTTTGTGCTTTGCTGTACGCCTCTCGGAAGAAAATGCCGCCACAGTCTTTTGCGCTGTTTCAAACAATACCATGGGTCGAGAAAACAGTGCACCCCTATTTTCAAATGGCGCATACGCTTTTTGTACAGCGTATGCCATTTCCTGTACAGGGCGGAGTATCTCCTCTGCCTCCCAATCCAATATCTTTCCGCAGAGTGTTATGAGCTTTTGGGATTCGCGCTTGATTTCCGCTTCCAATTTCTGCATTCCCCGCTGCAGCCTTGTCTGCTCCTCTTGCAAATGCTGTTTACTTGCAAGAAGCCGTTCTTCCTCTTTGTAAACATCACTTTGAACACAGGCAATCTCCAATTCCTGGCGGCGCGTATCCTTTTGCGCTATTTCTTCGCCCAGCGCTATGATCTTCTGCTCTGCTTTTTCAAGTTCGGCAGCACAACTTTTCTTTTCCAGCTCATGTCTGTCGATGTCCGCCTGTGCCAGTTCTTTTTCTGCCCACTGAACCAAAAACGATTGCACACACCAGCGCTCTATCGTCTGGTTCATTTCCTGGTACAGTCTGCCGATCTGCTTCAGCGCCGCCAGCTTTTCCTCCTGTCGCTGTGCCAGCTTTTCATGCCGCTTATAATCCCGGATGTTCTGCTGCATCAGCTCAATATTAGGCTTTTCTGGAATATCACAGATGTTCTCTGTAATAAATTTTTGAATATCTACGATAGGCTTGAAAGAAATGGCCTTTTTCATCATACGCAATGCCTGCTCATTATGGACGTTCCACTTTGCAAGCATATTGCGGCGGTATTCTTTTTGTGTATCATAAAATTCTACGTGCGAATAGTTTTCCTTCAGAAAGCGGCGCAGATCCGTGATTTCCATCGCTTCTCCCTGCTGAATATAGCAGTTTCTCGGAATCACGCCTGTATAGATGAAGAAAAAGTCTCTTCGGCTGCCATCACTGCGGCAATCAAACATCACTCCTGTAACAAAGCTGCTGCCCTCTGCGTCGTCCTGAAATTCGCAAACGATGTAAGTGGAGAAGTCTTTTCCCCGCCGGGAATAGGGGTTATTTTCATCCATATCAGCGCGCAGATAACTGTCAAGTGTTCTTTGCGACTTTTCACTTGCAGCCTGATTGAAATTGCGCGCGTTGGTCTCGCCCAGAAGAACGATTTGAAGTGCATCAATGACCGTGGATTTTCCGGCGCCGTTTTTTCCCGTCAGAAAGTTGACGTCACCTACTTCAATAAGCTCCTTGCTGAAGTACAGCCAGTTAATCAGTAGGATTTTCTTCAGTTTCTTCATCCGGCTCCTCCTTTCGTAAAACAGAAACCACAAGGTTTAGTTTATCAGCTGAAACCGCAGATAAAATTGTTGGCAAAATTGCGATTTCTCAGTTAAAATTTCTATCCCCCTTGAAAACACTT